>Ga0075424_100000124_pt1 | contig 48350 bp, 40 predicted proteins | sample SoiMethybrSBSTD3_FD_75301 | JGI IMG/M metagenome (GOLD analysis project Ga0075424, IMG submission 75301) | Bulk soil microbial communities from a Populus tree surrounding site in Tennessee, USA - Soil MetaG P. TD hybrid SBSTD3 | ecosystem: Environmental > Terrestrial > Soil > Tree plantation...
AAGCGGGCTTCTCCGTAAGCCCAATGCGCGAGCTGTGCCCAGTGGGGGTAGAGGATTCCTTGTTTCCACTGATGAACGACTTCCATCCAGGAAGAGAGATGAATCTCGAAGTCGTGACCGGAGGGAATACCAAAGAAGAAGAAAGGTACGACTGCGGCAAAGGCAGCGCCTGCGATGATCAACGCAGGTGTGGGAAAGAGACGGGGCAGCGGGCGGATTTGTTCGCTCGGATTCGGCTCCGGGGGATTCACGGAAATTAATGTAGCAGGGAAGAGGGCGGTCAAACGCTTTTAACCGCAGAGATCGCAAAGAAGAGCCGCAAAGGGCGCAGAGAAAGCTCTTCTTGTTCGCGCTTTGTCTGCACTGCGGTCGTCACAATCCTGTGGATTGTTCAAGAGCAGATTGATTTGTGGCTCCCACTCACTCCACCAGCGCTAGCGACGAGCTCGACCTGGTGTTCAGTCAGCCGCGGACGGTCAAAACCGGACAGGGCGCGTGGCAAACGACTTCGTAGGCGATCGCCCAAGGCAGATGCGAGGCGGCCACTGGAGCGGCTTTATGAACTCCCATAACGATCAAGTCGGCCCGCTGATTCTCGGCGAGGGAAAGTATGCCCTGCGCCGGAAACTCGAAGCGGACCACGCATTCCGGACGGCACCAGTCTGAGGCTCCTTCCGGGACCAGTTCCCGCAGGCGTTCGTGGGCGTCGGCGGCCACCTGCTCCTGCTGATGCAACGGCACGAGCGGAATGACATGGAGCAGGATCAGGTGGGCCTGGTTTTCTTCCGCTAATGAAAGGGCATAGGGAAGCGCGCGCAGCGATCCGGCGGAGAAGTCAGTGGCGAAGATAATCTGCTTGAACAATGTCCCGTTCGCGGATGGCTTGTGCGCGTTTGGCCCGATCGTCAACACGGGGCAGGACGCCTTACGGAAAATCTGTTCGGCAGCGGAACCCAGGACGAGTTTCTTGAATCCATGCTTGCCATGCGTGCCCATAATGATGAGGTCCACGGAGTGGCGATGAATTACGTCGTCCAGCACATTCCACAATTCGCCGCGCTCGAGAATTCCCTCGTTTTTGGTGTCCTTCAGCGCGTCGTGATCGAGAAAATGGGTCAGGCTCTGCTCCGCGTCGTGCCACATGGAGTCGAGTTCGATAGGGACAGGTTCCATGGGCAGGAACACGGGGGGATAGGGCGTCACCGCGTGCGTGACGTAGATTCTGGAACCGAAAGCGCGCGCCAGCGCCTGCGCATAGAGGATCGCGGTCTCGGAGGCGCTGGTGAAATCTGTGGGGAAGAGCACATTGTTGAATGCGATACGGAGGCTCGCCCGTAGTGTGGACATAAGACACTTCCCTGCGACTCGTCGATAGACTTCACTTACTACGCTACGCAGAGAAGACACTTCGGGCAGTGACCGGCATCACAGGAGGGAGAAGCGCACATTTACTGAAAATTCATAATTCTGAAACGGAGGCGTAATCGAGACCTTTTAGGCTGAACGGCATTGAGGTGGAACAGACCGCGGGGAGTTCGAAATCCTGGACCAGAGACGGGGTACGGGATTTCGGACTCCCCGTAATTTTAGTGGGCTGGCCCCGCTAGTATCGCCACAGGCGCTGCTCGCCAGAACTCCCTGTAGGAATCATCCGGCTTCCAGTAATGAAGCCTGGGGGAAGATGCCTCTTAATTGCTTCCTGAGAGCGAAGTTAGTTCACGTCAGAGGCTGAAGCCCAGTATTCATGCGGTTCTTGGCGGCACGACTGAAGAGGCCGCGGAAAAACTAATGCGTCGTCAGCAAAGCGAACCTCAGGTGCTAAAGCGCCGACGGATTTTCAACGATTGATGGCACGAATAAATTCGTGCCCTTCCCAAGCCCTATTGTGAGATGAGTTCCAGACTTGAATTTCGGCGTAGGGCTGGCTGTCAGGAGGTGACGGCCTCGGGATTGCGCTGGCGCTGCAGTTCTGCGCGGAACTGTTCACGCGTCAGGGATTGGCCGTTGCGCAGCAATTCGAGCAACGGGTCTTCCAGATGGTCTTCGGAAGATACTTCAGTGTTTTGAAACTGGGCCTCGTCGGCAAAGAGAAGCTTGGGCGAGATTACCAACTCGGGCATTGTACCGGGACGGCTGGTGAGGAATTCGATGAAGCTGGCCACGGTTTGCCGCTGCTCGGGCGTGCGCGAGGGGAATTCGACGCCCATGCCGGAAGCCGGATGCATGACCCGCACCATGCCCTCGGCATGAATTTCCATACCGCCGGCCTTGAGGCAAAGATCAATCAGAGCTTGCTCCGGAAAGGGCGATTCAGTCTCAACATAACATCCGCCCAAGCTGAGGTCCGTCAGCTTGCAGACGGAAACAGGGTCGGCCTCTTCGGGTGGTTCTTCGGGAGAATTCGCCTGCAGCCACGCGTTGAGCGGTTCGACTTGCTCCGGGGGGATGTCGAGAAAACGAACGCCGCTCTGGCCGTTGGGATTGGCCCATGCGACTTCGCCATGAGCATCGATTTCAACGCTGCCGTCGGGCAGGGTGAAGCGCAATCCAATCAGAGCGGCCGGCAAAAGGGGTTGTGCCGCCAGCACATCCATGCCGGTCTGGCTGAGGTCGAGCATGATGCCTTCGATGGAATCACCGCCAGGCAGGCTGAGTTGAACGGGTGCTTGCACGGGAACGCGGTAGGCGCAGCGCCGTTCGCGGCGTAACAGGGCAGTAGCAGCGCGCAGGCTGGCGGCCGCTTGTTCCGCTGTAAATGGTTTATGCAAGATAAACTTTGCGCCGGTTTTTAGGACTTCGCGAACACTACTTTCATTGCTGAGCAGGGCGATGGTCACCAGCACGCCAGTCTTGGGCTTGGTGACGGACTGCAGCAGTTGGGTAGCTACTTCCGGCTGGTCGAAATCGACGATGAGACTGTCGAAGCGCTGCTCGGCAAGGCGGTGCAACGCGATCTCCGGCTCGCTGAAGCGTTCGACGGCCACCGCAAAGCCGGCGAGCGTGCGGCTGAGGATGTCCGCCGAGTTGTCGTCCTTAGATACGAGCAGTGCCTGCAGGGTCATACTACGTTTCTCAATTGCTATGGCTGATTATGGCCAACGAGGAGCCACCGGGCGGCTGGACTTTGCCGGCGCGGCCGGGGCAGCAGACGCCGATGCTTTGGCAGCCAGGGCGTTGGACTGAGAGCTTTCATCGTCCATTTCCGCCAGGACGCCGTTGTCATCCTCGTCATTCTCGGCCAGCAAAGGCGCTACCTCGCGCAACTTCTCAGCGGCATTCTGCAGCGCTTCGATCTGCTTGGCGAGCTGGGCGTATTTCGCCTGCTTACGGCGCAAAACCTCATGGATGTCCTTCATACAACCCCCTGAGGCGAATGTAAGTTTGGCTCTTCCTATGGTCAACACGAATCCCCCTGCGGCAGATTACGGGGGTAACTGGTGACGGGATAAAAGACGGCCGGGAGCCATCTTAAATCCCTAGAAGAATCAACGAAATAGAGGACATGCGTGGCTCGGCGGCATGGAGACTGGATTGGTGGAGCTTCTCAGGTTACCTGATCAGCGGAACAAGAAAAGCCCCGCCATGCAGGCGGGGCTTTCCATGAGGATCTGATGCGGAAAAGTGCTTAGGTCTTGTTTCGTTTGCGGCGGAGTAGACCGCCCACAGCCAAGAGGCCAGTGCCCAGAAGTCCCAGGGTGCCAGGTTCTGGAACCACCGTCTGTACCGTGGTATCGATGCTGCCGATCGTAATGGCTTCACCCATCCAACCCTTGCCGGTCACAAAGTTCAATACGACCGGACCGCTGGCTGTGCCGCCGCCGGCTAAAGTTCCTGAAACGACGCCCGTAAGGAAGTAACTGTGGAGACTGGTTCCCATCTCGGTCAGGGTCACGTCGCCGACGAACGACCCGCTGAAGAGAACGCTGTTTGGAACTCCGTTATTCCCGTTGCCCATCACGCTGAAGGTGCTTCCGGTGCTGGAAAAGGTTGCGCCGGTCGTTAAGTTACCGGTTAAGAGGGCCCCAGTCGTGAAACTCACGGTTCCGAGATTTCCCGTCGGGTCTCCATAGGCACCTGTAATGCCGATGAGAGTAGAACCGCTGAGCTGCAATCCAGCATTGCTACCCGTAAGGGTACCGTGGGAGGCGTTGAAATCAACGTTATCCGCAAATGCTGCGATGGGTAGCGCCAAAGCAAGGACTGCTAGAAGAACTGCGCGCCGCATATATCCTCCTAAAACACACAAAGGAATCTCAAGACCAAACACTAAGTCCCGGGGGAGCGAGACGGCTTATATGCAAAGGACACAAACCCCGTTGCTACTAGTAACAGCACTTGCAGTTCCAAAAGTAACCTTCCCAGTTCATTTTAAGAATCAGCATCTTAAGAAGGTCACATTTTGGGGAATGGGGAAATTGTTGCAGAGATTTGCACACCGGGTACAAATCTTTGCGTTAGGGAAATCGTGAAACGGGCTGTCGGTAGCGGGATCTGGGGGAACTGTAGGCTCGGTTCGCACTCAGATCAGGGCAGTCATTTCTGCCCCTACGGGGCTTCGTTCTTCGGTCCTTTCGAGGTTCGGCCCCTTCAAGGCGCGACTCGAAATTGCCCTGTGGAAAATTGCCAACCCGATTGAGGGCGGGGATACCCAGATTGTGCTAAGGACATGGCACGGAAGTGTTATTTACAGGGTCGGCACCGTGCTTTTAAGGTGGGCGGCGAGCAGTTCTGGGGGAGGGCTGTTCGGGCGTCCTACGACTCGATGAGAGTCGAGGACGCTCTTATTATTTTATTTTGGAAGACTTTCGTCATCCTCACTGCCGATCTTTCCTGGTTCCCGTCTCACACGAATCTGTTCTCTGAAATTCACAGCGTGACGTGTGAGGGCGAGTAGGGTCCCAACATCTTCGAGTGGGTTGATTGCATGAATACGAATCTACTCACTCGGTTTCAGGCAACGCCCAGCGAGACTTGGTTGGTGTGGCGGAGACAATTGCCTGCCAGTTCAGAATTGCGTTCCAGACCATGCGATGATCGCCGCGATTCAAGTCACGATGGAGCGGATTGAAATTGAAGGCGAGCACATGCCCACGTCCCACTGGCATGTCCAAGATCGCGGGGCGGCCGATCAGCCTAGACTCGCCCCACGCTTGACCACTGACGACGAAAGGCGCGCCTTCGCGATCTCCCCATTCCAAAACAATGTTGCTGCGATCTTGCGGGCCATCGAGACAGGTCGTGCAGTAAGCCATGCGCAGCCAGCTACGCGGGATGTCGTACAGCGGGAAATTCTGGCGGAAAACGTGGGTACGGGCGGGATATCCGTAGGCCAATGGGGAGTCAGGCCTGTCAAATGTCACTCGCACGTGAGCGCCCGGGGTGCGGGTGGCAGCTTGTTGCGCGGCAGCTGCTGAGTCGGCTCCGCCGCCTTGCGTGCTGCGCGGAACACCGCCCGAGGAACGGCGAACGCCGCGCACGATACCGGCTTCCAAGGGAAGCATGGATCCGCTACCGAGGGTTACGAACAGGCCTCCATCTTCGACGAAGCGCTGGATCTGGGCTAACCCTTCCCATCCGATGCCTCCGGTAATGTCATCGGATTCTGCGGGGGTACCGAAGCTGGGAGTCTGCGGGGTCGCCTTGAACGGCATGGGTCCCCAGACTTTTGGGAGGCCTTGAATCTGCTCGGCAAGTTCGAGGTCGACATGGCCATACAAAAGCACGTCAATGCGGGTGCGCAAAGCTCCATTGCGAAGGTCTTCATCCCGGAGATAGGTGTAGGGAATCTTGCGCTGATCGAGGGAATACCGGATCCAGCCGATCGAGTCGGTGTCGGCCCACGGAACCCAGAGCCCGATGCGGGGGACGCGAGCATCATGATGCGGGACTTGTGGAGCGGCAGCTACTCGGATGAAGTCAATTCCTAATTCGTTTGCGACGGACTGGATTGCACCGGCAAGGCCGTCCTGGGCGGGAAGAATCCATGAGCCTGCAGGGAAATTTGTGCCACTCGCGGTGAATTGATGCTCTGCAATTCCGATATTGAATTTTGCAAGGCGATAACGGGCGGCGAACAAACCTTCCTGGCCGGTGTCCTTCATCAGGAACACTGGGCCCGATCCAGTGACTGTGCCGTGCGGATGCGGTTCTTCCGTGACAGGAGTCAGAGACGCAGAGCGCAGTGCGGGGTCGGCAGTGGGAATCGCGCTCAAGCGATAGTGTGCCGGCAATTCCCACGAGACGTCGTCATAGGGCTCGCTTCCATCGCGTGGATAGTGCTGGGGCGTGAGCAGGTCGACGGCGTAGTTGCGATAGGGCTGGTCGAGGCGCACGACATATGTGCCGGAGGGATAGTCGCCGTCTTTCAACTGCAGCCGGGCCGTAGTGCGACTCACTTCGATGCGCTGGCCGAGAAGGCGTCCCACCATCTGCGCAACCCGCGTCGGATCGCCCTGTCCCTCGGGAATCAGGAAAGCGTAGGGTGGCTCGTTCAATCCTTTTTGCCAGGAGTTCCAGCCCTTCATGTAGAAGTTGTGCAGCATTCCTTTGGCGTTGGCGGCGGTGTGGTCGAGCGCGGCCAGCGCGGCGGTTTCCTGGTAGTTGAGATTGTCCCGAGCAGACCACGTGACATCTCCACTCGGCGCGGGAAGCGGGCGATACCATTCCATGGTCGATGCGCTGGGCGGGACACTGCGGCGCAGAGTTTCAGCAGTGCCGTTTCCCCAAGTCTCGTAACCGCGGCCAATGCTGTTGTGATTCATGGCAACGGAATCGAGGTAGAGATGGGCGAAGGCTTCCCCGAAGTTCCAGGTCGATACGCCGGGCATTCCCATGCCAGTCAGGGTTTCGACTTCATGAAAACTTAGCTCCAGAAATTCGGTGTAGGTGATGGGATCGATATTGGGGTTGTAGGGCCCAGTGCCGTTCCAGGTCATAAGCATGGGCGAGCCTTCGTGCAGATCGTGCACAACGGTAGGGTGCCATTCATGAAACATACGATGCACGGCCTTGGTGGTTTCATGACTTTGCTGATGTGTGTCGCGATTGATGTCGACGAACGCGTACTTTGACCAGTAGGGAGGCGACTGGCGCGGCAGGGAGGCGCGATCGTTTTTGCCCTTCAGGTTGCGATAGAACCACTGGACCATCTTGTCCCGGCCGTCAGGATTGGAGACCGGATTGATCAGCACGATGAGTTGTTCGCGAATCCGGCGGATCATAGGTTGCTCAGACACCGCCAGACGGTACGCCATCTCGAGCACGGCTTCGGTGGAGCCCGTCTCGTCGGAGTGCAGGGCTGCGTTGAAGTAGTAAATGGGTCGCGCGGACTGAATGAGGCGGTCAGCGTCGGCGGGATCGGTTCGACGCGGATCGGCCAGAAAGGCAGTGGCGGCTTTCAGACGATCAAGATCGCGGATACCAGCTTCGTCGGCAATCGCGACCATGAGGATCTCGCGGCCTTCTTCACTGTGACCGATGGTGAAGACGCGCAACCGCGCGGAGGCAGAAGCCAGTGCGCGGCAGTAGGCGTAAGCCTGGGCACTGTCGACAAACTCGCCGGGCGCTCCCGCAATGCGGTGGAAAAAAGTGAGTGGCGAGGGAACGGAGTCAGAGTTCGGCAAGTAGGAAACCCAGGGCGAAAGGAAACGCGGATCGCCGGTAGCAGCAGCGATGGCTTCGACGGAGCCGGGTTCGGGTGTGTCAGGGGCGGTTTGTGCGGAAAGGAGTACTGACGTGAGCAGCGCGAGCATTAAGAGCAGGGGCCGAGCCATGAGACCTCCGCCATTCTGGATGCGACGTTGGGATGGCGGAGGCAGTTTACTACTGTGAACTCAGTCGCGAGGTTTCCGGCTAGCGGGGTTCAGATCACACTAGGTGGACCGAATCGAGGGCGCACTTGCGAAAGCGGAAGAGGTGGGAGGGATGAAACTATGCTTAAGGGCGAGGACGCCCTCAGGACAGCCGGCGGGACGCCGGCGCTACTTCGACGACGGCGAGTGCTCTTTCGCCGCAACGCGGCGGAACGCATTTCCCTTCGTTGATGCCCGGATGAACGCATGCAATTCGCGCAAAGTGGCATCAGCTTTTCGCAATTGAGACCTAAGGACTTTTCCCAGCTGCGGTATGACGTACATGTCATATACTTGGTTCTCCCAGCGCAGAGGTGTTCTGAGAAGAAGGGGACTGAGCAGGCCAGAGACGCAGTCCCTTTTCCGCCTTTCTTACCGATCAAATACTCAACCTGTTTCTCCTGACGGTGACGCTGTATTGGGCTAACCACGAATTTTCCAGGTGGAGTTCGAGCTGTGGTTTGGTTGATTTCTGCGACTCCCCAACTCCTCTCACCCACGTTTCATGCACCTCACCGGGTCTCGATGCGACGGACACTCTATTCGCAAGGGACTTGGGGGGTAACGGAGGCGGGGCCTTCTGGGGAAAGGGCCTGCACGCAGTCATGAGCACTTATCTCGCGTGCCGGGACGGCTTCGTCGCCGCGATACAAGAGAAACTGCCCGCGTTCGCGCTTTACGTGGATTTCACGGCCAACTTCCCAGAGCTTTGGATAGTAGCCTGTGAGTGATTCATAACGCACCACATAGTTTTTGTGGTTCCACTGGAGAGTGATGTCGTAAACGGGATTGCCGTCGAAGACGGGGGTGCGGCCTTCCCAATGAGCGATGCGGCCTTGCGGATGCTTCTTGATGGCGAGGACCTTCGCCGTCTGCGATCCATTTTCTGCGGAAGCTGCTGCGAGTGCCGCTATGAGCATTGCGGTTAACCAGAACCTGAGCATGATGACGGTATGATGCGCCGAAGAAAGACTCGATACAAGGGAGACGGTTTGTCCCTTCTTTTGCTTGGAGCCGGGGAAATTTCCTCTCGCCTATGAGGCAAGACGACTGTGGGCTTACTTCGACACCTTTGCACGAGCGTCAGAAAACATGAGGGCGTGGTCCGCGCCCCGCGTCAACGGAGCTAGCCGCCCCGGTGTCTTACACCGACCAAAAGGGGCAGACGTTGGGTCTGCCCCATTACTATTTTGTTGATTTAGAGCGGTGCCTTTGCGGAGACAACACCCTTTAACGAAATGTTGTCGACCGAAATTCCACAGTCGGTGTGTGTGGGGCGCACATCGCTGCAGATACCGCCACCATCCTGCGCGAATTCGAAACGGAATTGCACGGTACTGCCTGCCATCCCCGGCAGGCGCAGGTGGACGTGTTGCGGGCCGTTGGAGTATCCGGCCCACATCGCCATGTCGCCGTTGGGAAAATATCCAGGATCACCACTGCGCGGTTCATGTTTTGGCATGCTCTGGATCGAGCCGGTGGTGAATTCGTCTTCGAAGGCTTCCAGCAGAACCGAGCGCAAGATCCGGCCGCTGGTCAGATCCGTGATTCTCAGGAACATGCCATCGTAGGCGAGGATGTTGAAGTTGGGATCGTCTTCCGTGTCGTAGCAGACGTCCATGTCGAGGGTAACGTATTCCGCATCAGGCGGAATGACGACCGCGGGCGAGATCAACCGCTCCCAGCGGGAGGGCGAGCCGTCGGCAGGGCCGTCGTTGGCGTTGATGTGGAACGCGCCGTTGGAGCCGCCGCAGAAGTCGTTGCGGGTTGTCCAAGGTACGACATTTGCGCCGGCACCGTGCACTGACGACCATCCAGTCGGCAACGCGCCGGGGGCTGCAGACTCGAAGTTTTCGGAAAACAACTCGGTAGGCACCGGAGTTCCGGTGAACAGCGTGTTTGGCAGCACAGTACTTCCGGTATCGTCGCCGCTTACCGAGATAGCCAGCTCGATAGGCGTTCCGGGAACAAACCCCGAAAGAGTTCGCAGTGTAAAGTTTGCGGTGTCGGATGCTCCGGGACTGAGGTCGCGAAGATTGGACGAGCGCCGGGTAATCGCGACATTGGGTGTCGAGGTCGTCAGCGTCGCTCGTGGTTCGCGCAGGCGTCTCGCGTTGAGCAGATTGGTCACGTAGTTTCGCAATACGGCCCGCAGATTTATGGTTTCATTCGCGTCGATGAATCCGTTTCCGCCGCTGTCGGTGAAGCTCACTGATACTAGGTCAACGGGTGCTGGCCGATGCTCGCGGTCTTTTCCGGTCAGACGTTTGAAAATCACGTCCGGAACGGTAAAGCTCGCTGAGGTTGGCTGGCCATCGATGAATCCTGCTGGTGGCCGGCTCGCCTGGGCGAAGACCGCGAACATCTCGCCATTCTGGGCGACGGCCTGGTTGTAGTCGCCGAGATTGGGCTGGCCGGTATCGTTGCCCCAGCCGGCATGGAAGGTACGATCGGTCAATGCCGCCGGTTGACTCCAGCTTCGTCCGCCGTTGTCAGAAAAGGTGAAGCTAACCTGGGTCAAATCGCCAGAGGTGGCAACACCCTGGTCGTAGTAAAAGACCCAGACACGGCCGCTGCTGGAATCCGCCGTTACCCAGGGGAACCATTGCGCTCGATCGTTGCCGGGTCGGCTGTTCAGGATAATCGGAGGTGAGAAGCTGACCCCGCGGTTCGTGCTTCTCTGCAAGTAGATGTCAGATCCATCTTGGGAATTGTTGTTGGCATAGACCACGTACACGTTGCCACTACGTTGATCGACGGCCAGCGAAGGCGAGTTGTTGGGACGATCGTTACCGATTTCCGCGTCGGTGGTAAAGAACTCGCTAGTGAGATCGACGGCCGGCTTCCACGAGTTGCCGTTGTCGGTTGAGCGGGCGAACGCGATGGTGTTGCTGTAGAAAGATGGGAAGCGGCGCCATACCACGTAAGCATTGGTACCATTGCCGGCGAAGCGAGGCACTGAGGATTGCCCATCGGGCTCGGTCGCGGAGACCACCTGTCGCGGGGACCAGGTGGGAGGATTTCCACTAAAGGCATTGTCAGAGTAGGCGGTGGACATTTCAATCCCGCCGATCGCCACCGGTGTAAAGTTCGTCCAGCTAATCATCAAGCGGCCGGTAGCGGGATCAACGCCAATGAATTCCTTGTCGGCTGCGTCCACGGGGTTGCCGCTGGCGTCCAGAAATCCGTTGGGGTTGGTGGCGGCGGTCACTTCAAACGGTCCGGTCCAGGTGTGCCCGCAATCCGTGGAACGGTGAATGCCCATGGTTTGCACAGCGGCGGTAGCGGAAAATTTCGCCACCAGGATGGACGAATAGACAAATGTGCAGGCACCCAGGTACTTCACGTCGGGATCGCCAAAGACCTCGGGGAGTCTGGTAGTGCCGATGACATCGTTGCCCGGAGAAGGAAGTTGTCCGCCATCGACGAAGGTCTTCCCTCCATCATCGGAGTAGAAAAAACCGGAGACGGAGATCGGATTCAGTGCAAATCCGCGGGTGTCGTTAAATCCGACCACGACGTGCTGGCCGGTAGTATCGACGGCGATCGAGGTCTCGGCCTGGCCGCCGGCGGGCCCATTTTCGTCATCGAAACAATCCGGCGCATTGGTACAACCCTTATCGCCGGTCGGATTGGGAGGCGTTGTCAACGCGCGGGCTGTGACGATCCCTTTTTGCTGTAGGACCGTATTGACCCGGGCCGCCAGACGACCCATGGCGGACATGTGTTCGTTCTTTTCGTGCTGTACTTTTCTGGGAAAGATCCGGGGCAGTTTCTGTGCGGTGACAATTCCTGGAAACACAAAAAGCACCGCCACCCAGACGAGGGACAAAAGTCCAAAGCGCTTCATACTAAGTTGCTCCTTATAAGAATCTCAGTGAGGCTGAATGGGTGATGGCTGCGATCGTCGCTAGGAAAGTGAGACGCAGCCGGGGGGTTGCGCATCTTCACCTCTGGAGGCGGCTTTGTACGTTCCCTGGGGCGCCGCCCGCACGGGTAGGGCAGCAAGACTAAGTGTCAGAATTGAGAATTGTCAAGTGTCTAGCCAACCCTTTCCTGTTCCGGCCGGGCGACGACTTCCCTTGCCAGAAGCGGGGTTTGGAGGAAAGTGAACGGCCGGTCGGTTCGGAAACGACTGCAAGACACTGGCAGAATTGGAAGATCGCGACGTCGTTGGTGAGTGCCTGCCGCGAGCCTCGCCGGTAGCAAACTGGTAGCACGGTCGCATAACGCGGCGACGAGCTCCAGATTGGAACTGCTCTTGGAACCGGGGTAAACACTGCATAAAAGAATGGTGCGCCCTGAGAGATTCGAACTCCCGACCTTCTGGTTCGTAGCTGTCAAGGTCAATACGTAATCAACTGACCCGGAATCGCTTAGAAATTCCTACTTCGGCTCAGTTGCACGAAAAGACCAATGTTGCACCCAGAATCGTGCGCGCGAGCGCATGCGATCGTTGGGGCGTTGTCTCTCGGCTGGCAGAGCGGGCAGTGCGCGAAGTAGGGCGGCGGAGGTTAAGGCCGTGACCGATTCCCATTCGGGCTAAAGACGCACTGAGCACGTTGGCGCGGATCGATAGGCCCGGCGTCTCCTTCGTGGAGAAGCTACTCCAGGCGCGTCAGAAGCTAGATCGTCGCATGCGCTCAAAACGCATGACCCGGAAACCACACGGATTCCTTCACCGTGGCGGTGAATGGCAGACGGCGAAATCCAGGGATTAGGGTTTCGTCTGTTCCCCGTGTTCCAGCCGTTGTCCTTTCCGAACGGTAGACTCTAGATCATTAGAAGAAATGTGAGTAGCGAGAGAAGGATGTTCATCTCGCGCGATAGCGCGTGACCTCTCGGCAGAACTCAATGATCGCTAAGGTCTCTGTCCGAGTAGAAGATGGTCCCCAGCCAACTTCAATCAGGGTATTCTCAACTCAAATGAACGCAGCACCTGAGGATCAGGGGCAGAACACGCTCGGGCGATTCACCGTGCAACAGCGGAACAGTGGCTCGCGTTTCTTATTGGTCGCCGAGCATCAAGGCCCTGGCTTGTAGGACTGTTTGAAAAAGGGTGGGCTAGAAAATCAAAAGAATCCCAGGTCGGAGGCCTCATGCTCGGTGAGTTCCTCTTCGTGCTCGTAGTGATCGAGGCCGATGAGCAGCAGTTCATCGGGCAGCACGCGACCACTTGTCGATATTCTCGCGCAGACTGTGCAGCATGCACAGTGTTCTCGACGCACCTGACGCTCAACTCAGTACCGGCGCAAACGCAAATTGCCTTTCAAGCATTTCACGTAGATCTCGCCCGTGGCCATTTTCGTAATATTTGTGGGATAAGAGCGTTTTATAAAGACGATGCCAGTGGGATTGGGAAGCGGCCGCGATGGATTGTGTCGCAGCCAGAAGGTCTTTGAGCAAATCCGCGACATCTCCCGCCCAGCTAATCTGTTCATTTTCGTGGAAAGCCTCTATCACTCGACCAATATCGTCCGGGGACAACAGTGGCGCTAGCGGTAGAATCAATTCGACTAATCGGGCTTCTGATGCTCGAAATGATCCAGAAGTAGCAAGTCGGTCAATTGCTGGACCAACATAGATTCTGTCGAGATGTGTGCTGATGAGCCGCGCAAGCATATCGGCGTCCAGGTCCACAATTCTCTCGGTTGCATACTCTCGTAACGCTGGCACTTTCAGAGCATGTGGGATAAACCGGAACATTTTATCTGCTGGGCCGTTTTGAACGTATGAGATGGCACGCATCTGTGAACTCGTGCCGACCAACTTCCATGCTTCGTCGAAGCGTGACAAATACCTGATCACGAGATCGAACATCGCATCGGTTACGTTCTGTACTATCGCCGGAAGCTTTTCAGCCATTATCGATTGAGCGAGTGTCGGATAAAGCATAAGTGCAGCTTTCAGGGCAGCAAACTGTCGTTCTCGCTCGTTTCGGGAACGCCTTTCGTTGACCAAATCCTTCGTCAACCCAATGATTACGGATCGCACAACAGGAGGCCTTGCTCGTCCCAACGGCCCGTCACTGAGAAACTCTGTTGCTTTTTGAGAGTCATGCGGAAAATACTCTGACTTGATGTCCGACCAGATTCTATCGAGTGCTGCTTGTCCCTGAACTGGTGGATGTTGAAGTAAACAGACAACTGCACATTTCAAATGGGAGCGAGCTAGCTCCGCCGTCGGTTGATAAGGCTCATCGGCGGAAATCATTGACGAGTGAGCGCACCTATTACGATCGTCAAAGAGTCTCTGCAGGTCAACTGCCTCAACCGCGGATATCAATTGGAACTCATCTCTTGCTGAGTCGACAAGAGATCGTTCAAAGTCTAGGGAGGCTCTCACGTCATTACTTTTGCGCGCTGCATCAAAAGTCGCTAGTTTTATCTTCGCTGCGTTATCCCCAGCCATCTCAAGTTCGCGCAGCTTGTGGATGAAATCGAACAACACAGCTATCCATGTTGCGATAATCGCGGAACGATAAGCACCTGCTTTGTAGCAGAGAACCGCTTCTGAAACATATGAACGCGTCGCTTCTGAGCGGCAGGTCAGAACTAGCTCGTCAATATCGGAGAGAGTTGTTGGCAACATTTCGAAACTCTGAGAACTAAGGCCCTTTCGATTAATCCGAGGAAATCAACTTAGCGGTCTAAAGAATTTCGGGGATGGGGACAATGCTAGATCGCAGGGCTCGGGGAGCCAAGTTACTTTCGTCTTATTCTCAACTTGTGATCCGGTGCCACTTGTCGATAGTAAGCAATATGCATCGTTTTATGCTTAATTCAGCGCAAACATTGCGTGCCCGACGAAAATGCCGTTGATACTGATGTCCACTCGGTACGTTCCAACGCCTAGCGAGGATGCCGCCAGGTTGCAGCCACTATTGCAGTAACCAGAACTGCGGGAGGGACACTAGGCGCTGTCGACGAGAGCATCTACTCGATGCAGGCAGACAGCGGCTCGAATCTCCGCATTGACTCAACGGCATGCCAATATGTCTACTATCGTGAACGCATCAGCGTGCTGCGCCAATTGTGTGCCTGAATCCAAGTAGCCGGATAGACACTGCGAGTGGTTGGCGTAATATCCCGATTTCGCTCATCCTATGAGAGAGGATGTCAAGAAAAAAACCTCTCCACTGCTCTCCGTGAGACCCCAGTGCGGTGAGTTGCATCCAGGCCCCGTGTTCTTCGTAGAGAACTTTTTGTTTTGCGTTTTGGATCGCCGTATAGTTCAGCGGCGATACCAATCCCAGTTGATGGTTCCCAGTTAATGGTTTCATGTAGCAGCGGCGCTTGATGCCAACCCCTACACGCCATGACCTGAGCACTGCACAAGCTTTACGAGACAACTGGGACTTCTCCTAGTCGACAACCCTCCCGTGTCCTGTTTTATTAGGGAGAACGCTGACAGGCAAACCTGACATCGTGACGTTACCGCAACCAACTCCCACAATGATAAGGAGGACATCCCAATGAGGTTCAGAATAATCGCTTCAAGCCTTGCAGTGATCTTGCTGGCTAGTGGTTTGGCGAGTGCTGGGGATTCGCCCGACAAAAAGCGGGAAAAGACTCGCAAGATGGCAGATCAAACTCTGCAAGAACTGTACAAGCTGCAACCCACAGCTCAGGCGGCGATCCAAAAGTCTGCCGGATATGCCGTTTTCAATAACATGGGCACGAACCTGTTGTTGGTGAGCACGGCCCGCGGCGCAGGAGTCGCCGTCAACTCCACGAGCAAGCAGGAAACCTTCATGAAGATGATTTCGGGTGGTGCCGGCCTCGGGATAGGAGTGAAAGATTATCGAGTGATTTTCGTGTTTGATAACGAAAAAGCGCTGGCTAACTTCCTCGATTCTGGATGGTCGGGTTCAGGACAAGCTGATGCTGCCGCGAAGGCTGGAGACAAAGGCGGAGCCTACTCTGGAGCGGTCGAGGTTGCCCCGGGTGTGTGGGTCTACCAGATTACCAAGAATGGGCTCGCCCTCCAGTTGACGCTGCAGGGGACAAAGTACTACAAGGACGACGACCTCAACAAAAAATCATAGCTCCTGATCGCGAATCGCGGAGCCACAAAAACTGTGCGGTGCACGTGTGCGCAGGGGAGACGGCGGATGGGCATGCCATTGTCGTGGATTCGCCCAGGGCGTAAGCAAGGAGGCCCAGCTTGACCGAACTGGTTCAGCCACGTACTTGGCGGTGAAGGCTGGCAACAGGTTTGTGGACTCCACTCCCGCCCCGCGATGCAAGTTGCATCACTTGTACACGAAATCACTCTGCAGTGATTCGTTCAACTTCCGCAGTTCCTGATAGGCGATTGTGAGCGGATTGACATAGATTTCCTTCCCTGCAAGTTCGTCGAGGGTGGAAAACGAGCCGAACCCGGGTCCGCTCACTACGATCCGGGTCGCATTTGGTCTGGTATGAGCGCTTATTCAGAGTGTCCCTAGGCTTCGTTTGGATATCGACTTTTCAGCTAACTGAGGGTAAACGAATGACAAGCAAAACGTGGACGATTGGCCTTTTCTTGCGCGCGCTATTGTTGTTGACCTCTGGCACTGTGCTCTCCCAGGACGCTACCGTACAGCTCGCAACACAAAATTCCGTATCTCAAGGTGGATTTCTCCAAAGCTCTTCCGATCGAGAACTTGATCTTGTGAGAGACGATCTTTCAAGGAGGAACCACATTATCGCCAGCAACCTCATCATGATCGGCGTTACGCCATTCATGACGCAGGCGGGCAGCACGCCAGACCAAACCCCAGCGCAGACCCAAACCGCAACCCCGAGCCAGCCCCCGACCCAAACTCAATCGCAAGCACCAAATCCAACGGAAGAAAACGCTGGTTCTCTCTCGGGTACCGTGGTGTCAGCAAGCCCCCAAACCATGGTGGTGCGAACTGCAGACAATCGCTTTCACTTATTTGTGTTCGATAGTGACCTGGTCCGGCCAAAAGGTCTCACTTCCGGTGCTCACGTCCGTGTTCTGTCGAACTCCACGGATGAACCTGACGTTCGTGTTGCCACTCGAGTATCCGTATTAGACGCCCCACCAACATCGCAGACTGAGCCCCCACCCGATATAGCCCCTCCGCCGAAAGAACTGTCGGGACTGCAACACGATATCGAGAGGGAAGCCCGCAGATGGCAGCTCGGCGTAAGAGTTGGCGCTGGCTTGGATCCTGAAATCTTCCTGTTTGGAGTGCACAGTTCGATTGGCCCCGTCTTCAGCCGCGACTTCTACTTGCGTCCCAACGTGGAATTCGGCTTCGGGGAACTCACGGACATGATTGCTATCAATCTGGAGGGGGCCTATCGCTTGCCCATCAGTTTCCGGCATGGCCGGTGGTCATCCTACATCGGTGCGGGGCCCAGCCTCAACTTCGTTCATCAAGGGCTGGAGCAGCGTGACATCGATTTTGGAAACTTTGAGTTCGAAAGCGGTCTCAACGTTTTTAGCGGCGTGCGGTTTCGGCGGGGAACATTCGCGGAAGTAAAAGCCAATCTGTGGGCCCACTCGGTGCCAACATTGCGATTGATTCTTGGCTACACGTTTTGAACCATGGATCAGTGAATCGACTCGACCCAGCCGGAAGAGGTCACAAGTTTGCGATTAGCTTGCGAGCTCCCTGGTACGCATCTCAAGCATACGCGCTACTAAAAAAGAGAATGAGTAAACTAAAAATCGCAACTACGGTGACCATGACGACTGCTCTCGGGTCGACAGCCCGCCTGAACAGGTTCATGGTTTCCTCGTCGTAATGAGTTCTTTGCGAATCAATCGGTTTCGAAACACGTTTCTACGGCCTCTTTGCACACGTATGCCCTGTTCGTGGCTTCGCCGTTCGGGAACAGAAGCTATGATTTCTTGTTGAGGTCGTCGTCCTTATAGTACTTCGTCCCCTGGAGAGTTAACTGCAGCGCGACACCATTCTTGGTGATCTGGTAGACATATACTCCAGGGGCAACTTCGACCGCTCCCGAGTAAGCTGCACCCTTCTCTCCCGCCTTTGCAGCCGCATCGGTTTGTGCCGAACCCGACCAGCCGGACTCGAGAAATTGCGCTAAGGCCTTATCGTTCTCAAACACGAAGACCACTCTATAGTCCTCTACTCCAACACCCAGGCCGGCACCCGCAGAAATCATTTTCATAAAGGTTTCCTGCTTTGTCTGGGAGTTGACGGCGATTCCGGCGCCGCGCCGTGCTTATTAGCAACAGGTTCGTGCCCATGTTATTGAAAACGGCATATCCAGCAGCTTTTTGAATAGCTACCTGGGCCGTGGGTTCCAGCTTGTACAAATCCTGCAGCGTTTGGTCGGCCATCTTGCGAGTCTTTTCGCGCTTTTTGTCGTTGTCGTCAGCACTGACCGCGACCGCGGACAACAAGGCTACGACAAGGATCGAGGCGGTCATTCTAAGTTTCATGTTGCACTACGGAGTGGCCTTGATTAGGAATTTTCCCAGTTGCAAAGCCCGCTTTGTCCTGAGAGCATCAAACCTTCAAATCCAGAGTGCCCTTTCCTTGAACGTGGGACATTCGAGAGGGAGGGCAAGGCAATCGCTCTGAACGAACGGGATCTAAAGCGACTCCTGTCTGAGTATGTGTTTTACTTCATGAGGACCGGAGTCACATCGGACTTGAGAAGCAAACACCAACTGGCAGGACACGCTCTGCAGCGCAGGGTCAGGATGATCTCGTGGCGCTTGGCTGGGTTACACCGCCGATACTGTTGGGCTGCCTGAGGAGTTCGTTCTCAAAGTTCCTGTTCTCTGGCCACCAAAAAGAAGTTTGGTTCATTGCCGTGAATATGCGAAAGGGAACTACGACCGGAACGTCCATACAACACAGGCCATCACATCTGTTGGCACGGATCTCTATCGTGGGTGCAGTATTCCTGGGGCGTCTTTAATCATGGCGAGCGACAACTAATGGCACAAGAAGATTCCAAGGACACTACACTTTCTCACCGTTCACCTGAGACACGCGTGAGGCCATCGGAGGCGAGGCGGCGCAAGAGGCGACCCGCAGCGGCAGCCAAGTCGCCAGGTAGTTCAGCTGAGACGGGCTCACTGGCTCGCGCCACCTGGGTATGCACCACCCGGTCAGGCCCCGTGATCTGAAATTCCACGGCCCCGACCAGATGTGTCCCACCGGCGGATTCGAGGTTCCACACCAGGAGCGTTGCGGATAGCACCGGAGCGCGGCCGACATCGACGAGGCGAATATCGGGATTGGATGCCACTTCGAGGCGCAACGCGGTGTCCAGATATCGGTCAGGAGCAGTCGACCATCGCCAGACTGAGTCCTCCGTTAACTCACCATCTGGTTGTTGGTGCAGCACACGACGACCGATGTGTCCGCGTGCTTGTGTATCGAGAAGCCGTACCGGAATCGCGTTGAGAGCTTTCGGCACTAACTTCGCTGGTTCGTCCAGTTGAGGCTCCAGCAGTTGTGGCTCGATCGTGCGGGTAGGTGTCGTGGCGGGGCGGCGCAGTTGGCAGCCGACTCCCCCCAGGCAAGCAATTATGCCGAGCAGAGAGGACCAGGATCGGAGCATAGGGATCATCAGTGCTTCTCATGTGGTGGTCGGGGACCATAAACCACCGACTCGGGTTGCTCCTCAAGCTGTCGTGCGAGTTCGCGCAGCTGTTCGAGCGAGTCCCGAATGGCCGGCAGGGAACGCCGGAGATCATCCGACGCAGCCCTGGAATCATCTGCCGCGTCGCGTGCCGATTGTGTCGCGGCAGGAAGATCTGCAGCTTTGATCGCGGCGCGCGCCTCTTCGGAAAACTTGATCAATGCGCCCTCGGTACCGATCAACCCATCCATCTCAGACCTGATCTGTTCGATCTGCGCACTTGTCGTCGCAAAGAATGTTCGCGAGTCGGTGCTTAGCGCCGGTAGCTGGCTCTCGTGTGCGATGCGCTCTACGTTGGTGAAGAATCGATCGCTCCGGTCGAGGCTAGCGGGAATCCTGGTGACAATTTCCCCGAGGGTTTGCAGTGTCGCTTCCGCGCGATCTAAAAGCGCCGGCAGCCGATCCTGAACGGTCGCAAACACTGAGGGCGTTGACGGCACGTAGGGCCGAGTCGGGGTAAACCCAAGTGCGATCGGTAATGGGGGATTCTGCGGCACGTCCAGCAATAAGTACGACTCGCCTGTCACTGGATTACCAACGATCCGGGCCCGAAGCCGGGGGAACACTCCTCCAAAATCAGCGATCTCCCGAATCCTGCTGTGGCTCACGCCAATGGTGTTCAGGCGGTCGACGAACAGCTCGAAGTCAATTTCGACAGTGATCCCGCGCGGGTCTACGCGCAGGTCTGTCACCCGACCCACCGACACGCCTCTGTACCGGACTGGGCTTGAAACGTCCAGGCCGCTGACATTTTCGGTGGTGTAGGTGACCAGTCCGATCACCCTACGGCTCCTCCACCGTTGAATAAAGAGCGCCGCCGTTGCCAGGATGACGACCAGTGTTACAACGACGAACAAGCCCAGTCGCGCGTAGCTTTTCTCGACAGCCATTGGATTACCCTCCCTGATTGGCGGACGCAGCGGGTGAGGACCGCGTAAAGAAATTGTGAACGAACGGTATCTCGGATGACTCACGCAGTTTGCGTGGATCGCCCTGCGCCACAATGCCTTTTGCGGCTTTGTCAAGGACGATGCAGTGGTCAGCCACCAGAAAAATGCTCGCTAGCTCGTGGGTCACGATGACGATGGTGATGCCCAGGTCTCGGCTGAGCGTGAGGACGAGTTGGTCGAGTTCGACTGCAGAGATCGGGTCCAGACCTGCGGACGGTTCGTCGAAGAACAGGAGATCGGGCTCGAGCATCAGAGCACGGGCAATACCCGCGCGCTTCTTCATGCCGCCAGATATTTCGCCCGGCAGATGTTCGGCGAACGGGCCAAGCCCGACGAGGTCGAGCTTGGCCTGGACGAGCTCCCGCGCGATCGCGCCGCGTATCGGGGTCCACGTGATCAAGGGAAGCGCGAGGTTCTCCGCGAGAGTCATAGAGCTGAAGAGCGCGCCTGACTGAAAAAGTACGCCGAAGGGTGGCATGCCCTCGTAGCGGTGTGGCTCTCCCACGCCGTCGATGTCGATTCGCCCGGCTCCAGGCTGTTCAAGGCCAATCAAATATCTCAGCAATGAGCTCTTGCCGCACCCCGATCCACCGAGGATCGTAAAGATTGTTCCGCGCTCAACGTGGAAAGTGACATGCTCGATGAGCACCCGTGAACCCCACCCGATGCTCAAATTGTCGACGGTGATGTGCGACCTTGGTAGCGGCATGTTCAGATGCCAATGAGCGCGAAAAAGAACGTGAAAAGGGAGCTGATCACAATCACGCTGAAGATGGCCAGCACGACGGCGGTGGTCGTCCGAGTGCCGACAGCGGCGGCGCCGCCCCGCGCGAGCAGCCCCTGCCCACATGCAACCAGGCCGATCACTAGCCCCAGAAACGGACTTTTGACGAAGCCCGCCAGAAAGTGCTCGCCTGTGATCGCATTCACGGTCGCCTGGATGTAGGCGCGTGTAGTTATATGAGTAATGAGTGCCGTCGCCCCCAAACCACCGACGAGGGCCAAAACGTCGCCCACCCATGTCAAAAGCGGCACCGTGAGGGCAAGAGCGAGACAGCGTGGCACGACCAGCCATCTGATGGGTTCGAGCCCCATGGACCGCAAGGCGTCAATTTCCTCCGACACCTTCATCGTAGCGATTTCCGACGCGAGACCAGCACCCGATCGCCCGGCCACGACGATCGCGGTGACTAGCGGTCCGAGCTCCCGAAAGTGCGCGACGACCACCAGCTCGGGAACGTAGGCGACCGCACCAAAGCGCCCGAGCTGTGAGACGCCGAGAAACCCGATGATAATTCCAACCAGCAGGTTGGCGGCGCTCGTGACCGGCAGCGCATCTGCGCCGATCTCTTGCATCAGCCTCGGCAACGAATGCCAATCGACCGAATTAGGGGAGGCTGTCGCTTTCGGCACTGCAGCAGCACAGCGGCCACTAAAATCAAGTGCCTCGTTCGCCTTCCCTGGCAGCTGAGCTGCTAGCGCACCGATCCGCGCCAGCCGACTCGTGGAATGTGTTTGAGGTGCTGGGCGGTCCGCTCGACGCTCGCGATAAAGTGCGATCAAGCGCGCCGCTTCGGGGTTATGGCCTTCAACGACGCACGTGTGGCGCCCACACGCGTCCAGCCGATCGAGAAGCCGTGCTAGCAAGACTGCGCCGGCGCCGTCTATTCGATCGAGCTGCGCTAGGTCAACATCGACCGAGGCACAGCCACTCAGACGCGCCTCGGTCCCCTCCACTGTCTGCGCCGCCGCCGTCGCATGGGCCAAGTCGAACGGACCAGTCGGTATGATAATCGCCCGGTCTCCTTCTCGGTCGACTCTGACGGCGAGACTCATTGCGCGGACCTCCAGAGTTCAGCTGTGCAATTCAAACTTACTTCCCGGCTGGCAAAGGCGGCTTACCGCTCTTCGGAGACGCGAAATAAGAAAACGGTCTAATGCCGCTTATAAGTGAAGGCTCAAGTGAAGTGGCTACCTATCGGGTGTTCTGCCAAATTCGGGAAGGAGAGAGAGCACGCTCATTGATCGGATGTTGACACAACCCATTCCCAACACGGTTCTCTCTTCACCAGTCCGTCCCTCGCTCATCCCCTATTCCATCCGCTCCCTGATGGATTAATTCTTTGCCAGCACGGCAACAACTGCGATTTCTGACAGGTTAAAACGATCTTCTATTCGCTTATTAGGCACGGTACAAAGTGGTATAACGGCGCCCTATACATGAGTCGGATCCTTCGTTTGCCAGCGGGATCGGCTCAACGACCTTGCCGAGTTCTACGGCAAAGCCCTTCAAATGGCACCCCTGCTCCCCACTCGCTCCGTTGCCGCAACGCGAAATTGGGAATGAATCGCGATTTCCCCCGGGAAGTGTGTGCGGCCGAGATAGCTGGCTCCTTCCTTGCCATTACCGTGCAATCGAGTCGGAAATCCGGCGTCGACCCAGCTTAGCGGGAACAAACCGTTGAATGCTGAGCGCAGATTGCTTGGAAGAGGTAGGTGTCCATCCCGCTCTGAACACTTCCCACTCCTTGCACTGGCAATGGAGCATGTTACGGCCCGGACCACTATCTCGGAGGGACACGTTTCTTGTAGGGCTGTGGTACAGAAGAGTAGCTCGACGCCATCGCAAAGCGACAAGCAAAATTCCCGCCGTTCTCTTGGACCCCGCTACCTGGGAATCTATGAGCGATGAGGAGTTTCTGGCCATCTGGGACAACCCAAATCGCCGTCTCTGACGGAGGAACGACTTGGACGCGGCCCGTTCAGGACTCCGTTGTCACACCCTCACACCCCAAGCCAGATGAGGAGCAATCGGAAGGAAAATCGGACTGATCAGGCCCCGATCGTGTGCCATACTCTTGGCATCCCCCAAACCTTTCTCATGAATCACGACCTGGCGCTCTCTGATTGGCTCGAGGAGCTCTGCCTTTATGGGATGCCGCGACGCTTTCAAGATGCCGAGACTGCCTACCATTTGTCGCAGCTGATCCGGCATCGCTACATCGTGGTTCTCGCCATTGCTCACACTCCGATCGGACTGCGCGAGCTCGGTACCCCTGCACCTATACCCAACTGCAACCAGTCGGGGTTACTAAAGTCCAAGGACCAGCGGTCAGCCCAGGTCGCACCGCCGCCGCAAAAGGGAGGGCGGTCAAGATTTCTCTCTGGTGAGGCTCCTTGCTCGCGGTAGTCCATCACGTTAGGTCTGTTCCAGAATCGGTTCGAGTTTGTCGAGTGGGGCAGCGTTGCCAGCAAACGGATTGCGCCAGCTTATCCCACGCGACGAAAAACACATGAATTTGGAACACCAGGTGAGGAGCCGGACCTCTTTGAAAAAGCCTCAATCAATCAAAAGAATCAAAGCCGGACGTTCTGAAAAGGGGCTCAGTTTTTCAAGTTTTTCAAAGCTGGACGGGCATCTACTTGCCCCGTTGGTTTTTGTGACGGCGGCTGGTTCGTGGATCCGAAGACCCGTCGCGTCATGGATTGCGACTGTCGAAAGGCGAGAAAGAACGGTGCGGCATGAAGTGCCGAAAATCGACCTGCAAAATGCCTGCCTGGAGGCGCGGTCTCTGCTACCAGCATTACAGAGAGTCGCAAGGCCTTGTCTTTGTTTCGGAATTGAAGCAATTCTTAAAGTCGAACAAGAAGGGCCTGCGCTAGCGAGCGATGGCCGCGCGCTCCAGCCCGATTATTAGCGAGTTCGGCACCGATCGAGGAAAGCTGCTGTCAGTTGGCGCCGTTGTTGGCACACACTTCCCGCAGCGATTCCGGGTCCTCAGCGAAAACGGAGAGGACCATCGATGTCGAGACGAAGCGGCCAGGTCGGCCGCGTGGAAAGAAAGGGGAATACGTTTTATGCACGAGCTCGCGCGCAAATTAGCGGAGCATATCGCGGGGAGAGATTCCGGCTTTGTGTTTCGGAACGAAGCGGGCGGAGCGCTGCATCAATCCAATGTGCTGCGTCGCGCCCTTCATCCAGCGCTTGCAGAGATGGCCCGGGAGAAAGCCGGGTTCCATGCCTTTCGGCGCTTTCGAGTAACTCACTTGCGAAAACCAGCGGGTGCCTGAGGATCTCATCCAATTCTGGATCGGGCACGCGCCAGCGTCAATCACCGATGTTTATTCCCGCGTCCGAGAAGATCTCGAATTTCGCCAGCTTTGCGCAGAACAATGCGGGCTGGGGTTCGAATTTCCGGCCGGCGATGTCGAGTTGCACCCAGCTGCACCCAGACCGGAGAGGGTTCAGAGTGCGTTATCTGCTTGAAAAGATGGCGCGCCCTGAGAGATTCGAACTCCCGACCTTCTGGTTCGTAGCCAGACGCTCTATCCAACTGAGCTAAGGGCGCAATCTGACACGTCTCGCGAGCGAGGGCGAGGCGCAATTTCGTCTACGGTACAGTCATCGTATCGAACTGAGAATACGTCGTCAAACTTTGCGACAATGGCTCTTAACCGCGAAGGTCGCAGAGTGAGCTGCAGAGATCGCAAGCCGGCCATTTCTCGTTCGCGATTTTCGCATCTACTCGAGTCTCACTTTTCTGTTGCGCGATATTTCAGTGGTTTCGCAGGGGCACTCTCTCCTCATCTTGGTTCGTCTCTTGAACCTCGTGACCGCGAACTCTAGCGACCATTCCGTTGTGAAAATCCATCGCCGCCGTTTCGAATGCGGCTCGGGTCCGACCCCACCAAAACGCTTGATGGGCGGGGAGTTCTTGGCCTCTGACGGTCTCCGTTGCCTGCGGAACTGAGGGGGTAATTCTTTCGCACCTTATAGAAATTACTACGCGCTGGAAATGGCGGACAGGCATTCGTTTTCAGGCAGTTACGAATGGCAGGGAAGCTGCAATATCCAGCCGCAGACGAAGTGGCGCGCAACGGGGCGCTCTAGAGAATAACTTCGGCCAGAGGTTTTCTTGAGCGCCCCTTTGCATTTCTCCCGCAACCGTAATCCGCATCGAAGCGCATAGGCCCGGACCCGGCCCCTCCCCCAATCAGGATTAAGCGAGAGCAAGTTTGTCGCGGACGTCGATGCCTGCCTGTCGCAAGAGTTTCGCAATCACATCTTCAGTCAGCCGCGAGGCGTCGAACTCGACGCGTATGGTGCGGTCTTTTTCGTTGAAGGCTACTTTGCGGACGCCGTAGACTTCGCGCATGCCGTCGATGGCTTGCAAAGCTCGTTCGCCAGGAGCGGTGCCGTAACGGTAAGCGACTTCCAAATAGGTCATTAATGTCTCCCTGACTATCGCCCGTTCAAGATACAACAATCTTGAGCAAAGGTTGAGGAATCCAACAAGTCGAGCTTTCTTGAAAGGTCGAGCAAAGCTGATCAGCGAGCGCAGATCAATTCATGAAGAGCCGGTGGCGTCGCCAAAACCCACCCTCCCGCAAAAGGCACGGGTAGGGTGGGGCACTCAGTGCACGATGATATGGCCTCGAGCATTTAAAATGGAGTCATTCCATCAGTGAGAAGTGAGCGATTTCTGGCTTTCGGGCAGGAGTCACCTTTGTGTCGGATGTAGCGGGCCACAAACCGGCTGCGGTCGATCCCGTTTGCGGGATGTCGGTGAATGCCGATACAGCAAAGCACAAGCTCGAGCACGGGGAGAAGACTTTTTACTTCTGCTGCGGCGGATGCCTGGAAAAATTCCGCGCCGAGCCGGAGAGGTTTCTCAACCCGCAACCGCGGAATTTGGGATTGGTGATGTTGGGCATGCCGAAGGCGACCTCAGCGCCGACAGCTGCGCTGGTCAAGGATCCGGTGTGCGGGATGAGTGTGGATCCGGCCACCGGCCAGTATCAGTTGGAGCACGCGGGCAAGACTTTCTATTTTTGTAGTGCGCATTGTCTCGAGGAATTCCGGAACGATCCAGAAAGCTTCCCGATGGGTGCGCCGGAGGCTCCCCGTACCGCGCCGTCTGAGGCCAGCGTACCGGCAACGACAAAAGATAGTCGCTATTACATCTGTCCGATGTGTGCGGAAGTTCGGCAGTTGGGGCCGGGGGCATGCCCGAGTTGTGGAATGGCCCTCGAACCGGAGAGTCCGCTGCCAACCACGAGGGTGGAATACACCTGCCCGATGCATCCTCAGATTGTGCGTCCGCAGCCGGGTGATTGTCCGATTTGCGGCATGGCGCTGGAGCCACGCAGCGTCACGACCGAGGAGGAAGAGAATCCGGAACTTGCAAGTATGACGCGGCGGTTCTGGGTCGGCCTAGCGTTGACGGCGCCGCTGCTCATCGTCGCGATGGTGGACATGCTGCCGGGAATGCCTATACGGCATGCCCTTCCTCAGGGCTGGCTGGAATGGATTGAGTTGGTCCTGGCGACCCCGGTTGTGCTCTGGGGTGGGTGGCCTTTCTTCCAACGAGGATGGAGATCGATCGTCAACCGCTCGACCAACATGTTTACGCTGATCGCGATGGGAACGGGGGTTGCCTACCTGTATAGCTTGGTGGCGACGGGGTATCCGCAGATTTTTCCCGCATCTTTCCGTGGAATGAGTGGGCGGCCGGATGTGTATTTTGAAGCGGCGGCTGCCATCACTACTCTGGTTCTGTTGGGACAGGTGCTCGAGCTACGCGCGCGCCACCGCACGAGCGCCGCGATTCGCGGTCTGCTGAACCTGAGTCCGAAAATGGCGCGTTTGGTCACGGCTGATGGCGAGGAAAAAGATATTCCGCTGGATGTCGTGCAACCGGGTAATCGGCTGCGGGTGCGGCCGGGAGAAAGTGTGCCAGTGGATGGCGTAGTCGTGGAGGGCAGCAGCACGGTGGACGAGTCGATGATCACGGGCGAGTCGCTGCCTGCCGCGAAGTATCGTGGCATCAAGGTAATCGGCGCGACTGTCAATGGCACCGGCTCATTTGTTATGCGCGCGGAGCGGGTGGGCAGCGAAACCATGTTGGCACGGATTGTGCAGTTGGTCAGCCAGGCCCAGCGCAGCCGGGCCCCTATCCAAAGACTGGCTGACAGAGTTGCGGCATGGTTCGTGCCGGCGGTCATCGGGATCGCCGTCGTGACATTTGCGGTGTGGGGACTGATTGGTCCGCAGCCGCGCCTGGCGCATGCGCTGGTGAATGCTGTGGCGGTGTTGATCATCGCGTGCCCGTGCGCCTTGGGTCTGGCCACACCGATGTCGATTATGGTCGGGACCGGTCGGGGCGCAACGGTCGGAGTCCTCATCCGCAATGCCGAGGCGCTGGAGAGGTTGGAGAAAGTAGACACCCTGGTGGTCGACAAAACCGGGACGCTTACGAAGGGAAAGCCGAGCGTGACGTCCGTCGTGCCGATTGGACTGGAGAAACGGGAGTTGGTCAGAGTCGTAGGCAGCATGGAAAGAGCGAGTGAGCATCCGCTTGCCGACGCGATTCTTACGGAGGCGCGGGAGAAGGGTATTGCCTTGTCGGAGGTGAGCGAATTTGAGTCGCTCTCGGGCAAGGGCGCTCGCGGAATGGTCGACGGCAAACAAGTGGTGGTGGGCAATCGTCAATTGATGGACGATCTTGGTGTGCTGGTACCTGAGGTGCCGGAAACGTATCTGGGGGCGGGTGAAACGGAGATTTATGTGAGCATCGATAACCGCTTCGCAGGATGGATTGTGGTCGCTGATCCGATCAAGGATTCAAGCCTACAGGCGATTCGTGATCTGCGCGATCAGGGGATTCGCGTCGTGATGTTGACGGGTGACAACCGACCGACAGCCGAAAACGTCGCGGGGAAGCTTGGCATCAAGGAGTTTGAAGCTGGAGTGCTGCCGGAGAAGAAGTCGGAAATTGTGAAGCGATTGCAGCGAGAAGGGCGAGTGGTCGCCATGGCTGGGGACGGTATCAACGACGCCCCGGCGCTGGCTCAGGCAGATGTGGGGATTGCCATGGGGACCGGGACCGATGTTGCCATGGAAAGCGGTGGCGTTACGCTGGTGAAGGGCGACCTGGTTGGGATCGTGCGGGCGCGCAAGCTGAGCGAGGCGACCATGCGCAATATCCGACAGAATCTGTTCTTCGCTTTCATTTACAACTCCCTGGGCGTTCCGATTGCGGCGGGGGTGCTGTACCCGTTCTTCGGAATCTTGCTGAGCCCGATTCTGGCGGCGGCGGCGATGAGTTTCAGTTCGGTGTCGGTGATTACGAACTCGCTGCGGTTGAGGAAGGTTGGGTTGTGACCGCAAAGTCGAGTGGGGCGCTGCTCATTCTGATCGCTGGTCCCTACCGTTCGGGCACGAATGACGACTCTGCATTGATGCGCAAGAACGTCGAAGAGATGGAAAGGTATGCGCTGCCCATTTTCCGCGCAGGTCACATCCCGGTTCTTGGTGAGTGGCTGGCGTTACCGCTGGTTGCATTGGGCGGTTCGAAGAAGGTCGGCGACGAGGTTTTCAATGAGGTCTTTCACCCGATTTCCATTCGGCTTCTGGAGAAGTGCGATGCTGTGCTTCGCGTAGGTGCGCCCTCGGCTGGTGCGGATGAAATGGTGCGCGTGGGGCGGAGTCTGGGCTTGCCTGTCTACACGAGTCTGACGGAAATTCCAGGCGTGAAATAAGCACGGGCGACAGCCGATCAGGCGAGCGTGGTCCCCACGATTGTTACGGGAAGGTTTGCTGAGGTTATTTAACTCCGACGTGAACCTCAACTTGCGCGTTCTCTGGGTTGGTGGCGCGCTTGTCATAGACTTCGTAGTCGGTTTTGTAGGCACGATCTCCTCCCAGAGAGCCTTTGGGGATTGACCAAATTCTCTGCCAGGTTTCCACAACAACCTTCTCGGCCGGTCCCTTTTCTGACGTGAAGACCGCATAGCGTCCGCCGGGGACTTTCCTCGCCGCCATCCCGGCGGGAACTTGGGCGGCGCTGGTTACCCGTGCGCCGAGGAGAAAGGTGTATTCGCCGTCCTTGTCGCTGACGTAATCGGTGTAGAGGGCGATGAGGGGGGTGGCGTCGGCTTTGTTCGGAATTTGTGCAGCGAGATTTTCTTTCATGAACTGAACCCACTGCTTGCCGATGACTCCATTGTGGGTCATCTCTTGTGCGTTGCTGGTGCGGGCTTCGATTCCAATCACAGTGAAACCGGGTTCGTCGGCGAGTTTTGGATTCATGGAGTCTTTTCCAGGGCTGTGGGCAAACATCGCAACGCCCAGCGCAAGCAGGATTGTCACCTTGGCGCTAATGGCGGGGTAGACGAGACGATCGGACAAAAGGGCCACAGTGTGAGCTCCCGGCCTCGGTGCACTACATCTGCTTTGGCGGACAGCAGTGTCCGCGCCACACTTACACACTGATTACAGCTTGGTCAGAAAGTCGACGACTTCGGGCGAGTTCCAATCCACGGCGCTGACAAACTTGCGGCGAACCACGCCCTTGCGGTCGATGATGTAGGTCTCCGGAATCAGCACCGTTCCATAAAGTCCTTTGGTTTTGGCCGAGGGATCCCGCACCGAGACCAGATTGCTGTTGAATCGTTCGAGGAAGCGATGGTATGCGGTCTCGTCGGCATCCTCGCTGACCGCCAGCACGATGACTCCTTTATCCTTCAGGCGTGCCTGCATCTGCACGAGAGATGGTGTTTCCTGAATACAGGGCGGGCACCAGCTGGCCCAGAAATTCAGGACCACGACTTGACCGCGATAATCGCTGAGTTTGACGGTACGCTCGGAATCCTTGACCGTGAAATCAGGGGCATTGTTGCCGATGCGCGGCGGCCGGGAGCCCGAGTAGCAGCCCGAAAGCAGCAGGGTTAGCAGAGCGATAGGAAAGAAGGTACGTCGCACATGGCTATAATAATAGATTCACCCTATGGGGACGCCAGTATCAGTATCGGCGCGGCCTACGGTGTCGGTGATTGTACCGGCCAGGAATGAGGAGGCTTCCCTGGGGACCTGCCTGGCGTCGTTAGTGGCGCAAAGTGGGGTCGATTTTGAAGTGATTGTGGTCGATGACGGCTCCACGGACCGGACACGAGCGATTGCGGAGTCGTTTCCCGTTGTTCAGGTGGTCGAGCCGGGGCCGCTACCCTCGGGATGGACTGGAAAGAACAATGCCGTAACCGTCGGAGCGCAACGCGCACGCGGTGAGTGGCTCTTGTTCACGGATGCGGATACCGTGCACCGTCCGGGGTCGCTGGCGCGGGCTGTGGCCGAGGCCCGGGAGCATCACGCGGACCTGCTTTCTTATTCTCCTGAACAGGAGGTGCATGGGTTTTGGGAGAGAGCAGTCATGCCCGTGATTTTCGCGGAGCTGGCAAGTGCCTATCCGCCCTCGAAAGTCAATGACCCTAGCTCGCCTCTCGCAGCGGCGAACGGACAGTACTTGATGATTTCTCGTGAAGTTTACGAGGCAGTCGGCGGGCATGCTTCCGTAGCGAAGGATTTGCTGGAAGATGTTGCGATCGCACGGTTAGTCAAGCGGGCGGGGAAAACAGTGTTTTTTCGATACGGCGGTGACATGGTTCGCACGCGCATGTACCGCAGCTTTGCGCAGCTGCGCGAAGGATGGACGAAAAACCTGGCGCTTCTGTTCCCCTCGGCTCTGAGCTTCGCGGGTTTGCAGATCGGAATGTTTGTCGTTATTGTGGCAGACGTGGCTGAGTTACTGGTTTTGCGACTGATCGGTGGCTCTGGGAGTTGGCCTTGGATGGCCACGCTCGTGGCCATCATTTTCTGGTTACGCATCCGAAAAGCTCATTTCTCGTTACTTTCAAACATCCTTGCGATCTTTGGTCTGCCGATTTTTGCGTATCTTCTGCTTCGATCCGCGATACTTCAGCGCAAAGGAGGCATCCGCTGGAAGGAGCGCACTTACAACTCCTGGGAAGTTGGAGTGGCTCCTCCGTGGTGGTTTCCATTCGTCGGGACATCATATCTAGTGGGTGCAGTTTTGATCGTGTTGACGTGCAGTGTTGGTTTTGCGCTCGCATGCAATCGCTACCTACTCCATCATCGTTGAGGAAGGGATTCCTTGGTCTATTTAACACGCAAAGCTGAGTTCGCCGCCTCGCATTACTATCACAATCCGGAATTCACGCCCGAGGAGAATCGTGCCATCTTCGGGAAGTGCAATAACCCGAACGGCCACGGGCACAACTACACGCTCGAAGTGACGGTGAAGGGGAAGGTCGATCCGAAGTCGGGATTCGTAGTCGATCTCAAGAAACTAAAAGACGTGATGAACCGCGAGGTGCTCGATGCCATGGATCATCGCTTCCTCAACAAGGAAGTGCCCGAGTTCTTGACGCAGATTCCGACCACCGAGAACCTGGCCATCGCGATCTGGCAACGCCTGGCGCCTAGGTTGAACGCCGCACAGTTGCACCGCGTGAGGGTGTACGAGACGCCTGATCTTTTTGTTGATTTCTACGGAGAGGCATGAAGGCGTATCTCACACGGAGATATTTGTTCTCGGCGTCGCACCGGTTGCATCGCAATGGGATGCCGGAAGAATGGAATCGCGAAACCTATGGAAAGTGCAACAACCCGCATGGACACGGGCACAACTATCACCTTGAGGTCACGGTGAGCGGGCCGGTGGATCCGCGGACCGGGATGGTGTGCAACCTTGTGGATCTGGATGGATTTGTGCAGCGCGAGATCGTGGAGCGGTTTGGTTTGCAGAACTTGAATACGCTGCCCGAGTTTGCGAGCGACGTGCCGACTACCGAGAATCTCTGCGTGGCCATCTATGAAATTTTGCGGCGCGGGTTTAGGAAAGCTCATCTGGAAAGGGTCCGGATGGAAGAGACGATGATGAATTCCTTTGCTTATGCGGGAGGGGCGGAGATCAGGGAGTGAGCCTGGTTGTACCGGAGCCCTTATTACTTCGCAGCGGGAAAAACTCGCGATGATCGGAAGAAGCGCATGCAGACTGCTTGTAAGCTGGTATGGGAAGGGCACGAGTTTACTCGTGCCGACAAGTCACTGAGTTCACATTGGCGCTTCAGCGCCTGAGGTGGATTTGGAGGGGAATTCACGAGGGCCTAGCCGAAAGACACAAGGTCCCCTTCGACTTCGCCCAGGGCAGGCTCTCCACTCCGAATTCCGATGCAAATGCGCATCGGAATTCTCCGGTCGGGATGACAGGGTTTGATGGAATGGATTTTTTAGCAGGATATTACCGGGGCCAGGCGCAGCAAGTTGGGGCACAACCGAGAATTCACTTATGAAGCAGACTGTTGAGACATCGAGTCTAACCAGCGCGAGTTTTGAAGAACTCGTTCGCGAGATACTCGTGCGGCTGAATGAAGATCCGACGCGCGAAGGATTGGCGCGCACGCCGGACCGAGTGCACAAGGCGTTCCAGTTTCTCACCAAAGGTTACCAGGAAGATCCCGAAACACTGCTGAAAGGGGCGCTCTTCACGGTCACTTACGACGAGATGGTGATCGTAAAAGATATCGAGATGTTCAGCCTGTGCGAGCATCACATGCTGCCGTTTTTCGGTAAGGTGCACGTGGCGTATATCCCGAACGGAAAGGTGATCGGGTTGAGCAAGATTCCACGGCTGATCGAGTTGTTCTCTCGGCGGTTGCAAATTCAGGAGCGGCTCACCACGCAGATTGCTGAAACGATTCAGAAAGTGATTGAGCCGCAGGGAGTCGGCGTGGTGATTGAGGCGCGGCACCTTTGCATGATGATGCGCGGCGTGGAGAAACAGCATTCGTCGGCAGTGACATCGTCGATGCTCGGGTGTTTTCGCCAGGAAGAAGAGACGCGGGGGGAATTCCTTTCATTGATTCGTAATCGGGCGAACGGGGTCTAGGATTGGCTCCCCGGAAAGCGATCAAGAGCCGTAGTCGCGCGCCCCTGCGCGGCCAGGTTGCAGTCGTGACCGGCGCCAGCCGGGGCATAGGATTGGCCATCGCACGAGGTCTCGCCGAGCAAGGTTGTCACCTCGTCATTACCGGACGCCGTCTCCCATCTCTTGAAAAGGCTGGCCGTGAATTCTCCCGTTTGGGCGTGCGAGGGATGGCGAAGGTGTGCGATGTGCGCTCGCCCGAGTCGGTGCAAGAACTTGCTGCGGCGGTGAAAAAGCAATTTGGACGCGTCGATGTTCTCGTCAATAACGCCGGCATTGCCCATGCCGACCGCCCAGTGGAGAAGCTTGCATATGAGGATTGGAAAGACGTTATTGAAACGAATCTGACTGGAATGTTTCTGGTTACGCGCGAGATTTTGCCACTCATGCGGCGTGGAGGAACGATCGTGAACAATCTCTCCATTGCCGCGAAGCAGGTGTTTCCGGGATGGTCAGCCTACAACGCCTCGAAACATGGCGCCCTGGGTCTGACCGACACGCTGCGCGAGGAGTTGCGCCCGCGCGGCATTCGGGTGATTGCATTGCTGCCAGGAGCAACCGACACTGAGATTTGGGAATCTCCCTGGCCGGACGCTCCACGCAAAAAGATGATGTCGGCCGAGACCGTGGCCCGAGCTGTGGTCAACGCTGTTTTGCTGCCGGCAGACAGTACGGTCGAGGAAGTTACCATTCGGCCGACGGCGGGAAGTCTGTGAGGGAGCGGGCAGCGTTACCGCGGGCTAAAGTCGCTTGGAACGTTATAGGAGGTCTCGAATGCGGCGGCTAGAAGTTGAGGCGCATACGAAGGCTTGTTTTTCGAGGCCCACAAGAATCTATTCCAATGGGGTCAAAGCGCATGGGTAAGTATAATGACAGTTGTCTCGTGGGTTGGTCTCAGGCACTACGGGCGCTACTATCGCGCAACATCCATAGCACTCCTTGCTAGTATTGACGCCCTACTTGGACGTTTGGAAGAGAAATGCAACATGGTTCATCTGTTTGCTGATGTGACTGAGAATGGCACGATTCGGGATGCCAGCGCGCAGGAGCTCACTGGAAACCGAACTCATCCGACGCTGTTGTGATCACGATGTGAAGCTCTTGTGGTCCGCGAGCGATAATCCGCCCGATCGATACATAAAGGGATGAGGAGGCGGCGGCAGCGCATCCCGATTTTTTCATCTTTGAATCGCTCCCCGCAGCGGGAGCAGTGCTGGCACCACGCTTGTTGGCAACGTTTGGGTCCCAGCGGGAACGTTACGCCAGCGCCGAGGAAGTACAAACCTACAGTGGGATCGCGCCAGTGATGAAACGAAGCGGGAAAAAGAAGTGGGTACATTTTCGCTGGGCTTGTCCGAAGTTTGTGCGGCAGAGTTTTCACGAATGGGCCGGTCATTCGATTGCCCACTCGCAGTGGGCGCGAAGTTACTATCGACAGCAGCGGGAGCGGGGCAAGGGGCACCACGCAGCGGTGCGAGGGTTGGCGTTTAAATGGATTCGCATTGTTTTCCGTTGCGGGAAAGATCGGGTGGCTTATGACGAGAGCAGGTATTTGATGACGCTCGCCAAACGAAACTCGCCGCTGGCTGCCGTTCCTGGTGGGACAATGCTGTGAAATCTTTGTGGACACCCTGTGAACACGTTCGCGAAGGGAGATAAACAACTATTGACAGACTTACTCAGATATCTGTTCTCGACTCTACTTTCGATTACAAGTGCCATAAGTCGATTCGAGCCACGGTTTATTCACGAATCTTCTTCTGCGCTAGCACGATCGCCTTCCGCACATGTCCGGAGGTGATCTTCAGTGCTTTTGCGGCTTGTGCTTGCGTCACGCCCGCTTTCAACATCACCAGGGCAATCGGGACGTCGTTTCCGGCGGCCTTCAGCGCGCTACGTGCGGCCGCGCGATCCAGGCCTGCTGCCCACTGCACAATGCTGATGCCTCGCGCCGCCAGCTTCACATTCTTCAGGTGCAGGTTGACCATCAGGTTGCCGTAGATGTAGCCCATCTTTGCCATCGCGCCCGTGGAGAGCATGTTCAGAACCATCTTCTGTGCGCTGCCGGCTTTCATGCGGCTGGAACCGGCGAGAACCTCCGGGCCTACCTCGGTGACGATTCCAAAATGCGCAGCACGTTCTAACTGCGAATGGTGATTGCAGGTGACCGCAATCGTTTGAGCCCCATGGGCGCGCGCATACTCGACGGCGGCTATGGTGTACGGTGTTCGACCGCTCGCGGCGACTCCAACAATCACGTCGTTCTTGCCGGGCTTGCGCTTGGCCATGTCGCTACGCCCGAGTTCGCGCGAGTCTTCACTGGCTTCCACGGCGACGGCGAGAGCTTTGGTGCCGCCCGCGATCATGAACTGCACTTTGCTGGGATCAATTCCGAAGGTGGGGGCGCACTCGGAGGCGTCCAGCGCGCCTACTCGGCCGCTGGTGCCCGTGCCCACGTAGATGAGGCGTCCGCCTTTGCGTAGTTGGGCGGCGATGAGGTCGATGGCGCGTCCGATTTGGGGGAGTGCCTGCGCGATCGCCGCCGGAAGTCTCGCATCTTCGCGATTGATGATGCGGGCAATTTCCAGGCCCGACTTCAGGTCGAGGTCGGTGGACGCCCGGTTCGGCTGCTCGGTCGTAAGTTTTTCCAGGCGGTGCGACTTGCGTTTCATGCGAATTGTGTCGTGAAGTTGGAGATCGAGAGAAATTTCATCTGTGGGCATCTTTCAGATCGAGAGCTTCAACCACGGCGTCGTGGAAGCGTGGCCGCACTTGCTGGATAGCCTTGTTGCTGCAATCGGGCCATGTACGATTCGTCAGCGTCGTGATGGAGAGCTTTCGCTCGGGATCGATCCATAGGGAGGTGCCGGTGTATCCAAGATGTCCAAAAGAATTCGATGAAACGTGAGTCCCGGATTGCGATGGTCGAGACGGAGTGTCCCACCCCAGAGCTCGCGAAGTTCCTTCCGGAGACAATTCCCGCTTTGTAAATAATGCGAGCGTTTCCGGACGCATAATCGGCTGCCCGTTTTGCAGCATGGCGTGGGCAAAGGTTGCCACGTCCTGCGCGGTGGAAAAGAGCCCTGCGTGACCGGCGATGCCGCCCAGCACGCTGGCGTTCTCATCCTGGACTTCGCCCTGCACAACGCGGTGGCGGAAGGTCTGATCGTTCGCAGTAGGCGCGATGCCGTTGTGCAAGTCGCGGGCCGGGTTGAAGGTCGTGTGCGTCATGCCGAGCGGTCCGAAGACCTCGCGCTGGCAGAAATGGTCGAGAGACTCATCGGAGAGGCGTTCCAATGCGACCCCGAGGATGATGAAGCCGATGTCGCTGTATTCGGCGTGCGAGCCGGGCTCGTTTGCAAGGGGAGTGCTGTAGGCAGCTTCGAGCAACTCCTCTCGCGTATGCGCGCGTAGAAACAGCTTCTCGTAGGCTGGGAGCCCGGAAGAGTGTGCGAGCAACATGCGCAAAGTAATCTCATCGCGACGCGGATCCTCGCCCGCGAATTCCCCAACGATGGAAATCACCGGCATTTCCAGATCCAGCAGGCCGCGCTCATACAGGATCATGGCCATGGAAGTGGTGGCGATCACCTTCGAGACGGAGGCGAGATCAAAGATCGTGTGAGGGGTGACTTCCGTGGACGAGGAATCGAAGGTAAAGCGTCCGAAGGCGCGTAGCGCGACCAGTTTTCCTTCATGGGTGACAGCGATAGATGCAGCCGGGAACGCCTGTCGCGTGAGTGCCTCGCGCAGAACGTCGTATGCGGGCGCAAAGCGTTCCTCTTGATCAGCGTAATTTGCGATCGGAAAGGTTGCGGAATGGCTCACGACGCGGGTCAGAAGAGCTCGCTTTCATGGCAGATATCTGGAATCGCTCTCTTCGGGTTATAGCAAAGTCGCGGGGTAGGGTAAAGAAAGTCGACCGTAGCTGACATGGCACCTCCGTAACCGTTGTGGATTGAGGAATGCGCGTAGGGTTGTGTAGAGTCAGATCATCCAGTCATCCGATCCCATGAAACGACGCCTGCCGAAAACAGCGCTGGGCTTGCTGGCCATGCTCACGGTTTCGACAATTTGCGCTTCCGAGTTGGCGCCCAAGACGGCGACATCAGCGAGCCGGCTTGCTGTGGTCGACTCGATTGTGGAACGAGCTATCGTCGATGGACAGATCCCGGGCGCGGTCGTGCTGATCGGCCACAACGGGCAAGTCGTCTATCGCAAGGCGTTCGGACGACGGGCGCTGGAGCCGCGGCGTGAGCCGATGACCGTCGACACGATCTTCGATCTGGCGTCCTTGACCAAAGTAGTTGCGACCACGACTGCGGTGATGCAACTGGTGGAGCGCGGCAAGATCCGACTTAATGACCCCATCGCCAAAACTCTGCCGGACTTCGCACAGAATGGCAAAGAAGACATCACGGTCCGCCAGTTGCTCACCCACTATTCCGGGCTGGCGCCCGACCTTGATCTCACAACCCCGTGGCAGGGGAAAGACACGGCCTACAAAATGGCCTTCTCCGAAAAGCCGGAGATCCCGCCGGGAGCGGGCTTCATTTACAGCGACATTAACTTCATCACGCTGGGAGCGATGGTGGAGCACATATCGAACGAGTCACTCGATCTTTACACCACCGCCAATATCTTCACTCCCCTAAAAATGACGCATACGCGTTATGTGCCGCCGCGCTCGTGGCGTCCGCGGATCGCGCCCACGCAGTTTGACGATCACAGTCACATGCTGCGCGGCGAAGTGCACGATCCCACTGCACTGCGCATGGGCGGAGTGGCTGGGCACGCCGGATTGTTTTCGACGGCCGACGACTTGTCCAAGTTCGCGCAGGCCCTACTTGCGGGCGGGAAGGGAATTCTCTCGCCGCTGACCGTGGAAAAGATGACATCTCCGGAGCAGCCTCCCAATGCCACGGCCGTGCGCGGCTTCGGTTGGGACATCGACTCGCCGTTTTCGAGCAATCGTGGTGACCTGCTGCCGGTGGGGTCTTTCGGCCACACGGGGTTTACGGGGACATCTTTGTGGATCGACCCAATCACGAAGACCTACATCATCCTGCTGACGAACTCGGTGCATCCGCGAGGACAGGGCAATGCCGTAGGATTGCGCACCAAGATCGCGACAGCCGTGGCGGCAGCTTTGCCGCTGACGCTTGAGGAGAAGGAAAAGCTGCGCTGGGAGAGCATTACGGGCTACAACGAGGCGCAAAGTGCCGGGCGCAGAGTGGCGGTTCGCAATGGGAAAGTGAAGTCAGGCATCGACGTGCTCGGAGAAAAGAACTTCGAGCCTCTTCACGTCGGAGACGGAAAGCGCAAGATCGGCGTGGTGACGAATCAGACTGGAGTGGACTCAGAGGGGCGACGGACGATTGATCTTCTGGCAGCGGCACCGGGGCTGTCGCTGGAGGCGATCTTCAGCCCGGAACATGGCGTGACCGGCACACTCGATACGACCGACATCAGCAATTCAAAAGATGCTGCTACGGGAGTGGCGGTTTATAGCGTGTACGGAGCAAGTGACGCAGCCCGACGTCCGCCGATCGATGTCTTGAAAAATCTGGATGCTGTGGTCTTCGACATTCAGGATGCTGGCGCCCGCTTTTATACCTACGAGACCACGCTGGGCTATTTTCTGGAAGCCGCGGCCAAGGCTGGAATTGAATTGATCGTTCTGGACCGACCGAACCCGGTGACAGGAGCGTTGGTGCAAGGGCCGGTGTCCGACGCCGGGCACGAGAGCTTCACGAACTACTTTCCCGTGCCGCCGCGGCACGGCATGACGATGGGCGAACTTGCGCAAATGTTCAATGCCGAGCGAGGTATCAATGCGAAGCTCAAAGTGATTCCGATGGATGACTGGCTGCGCGGCGACTGGTACGATTCCACGGGACTTGCCTGGGTTAATCCGTCGCCGAACCTGCGGAGCCTGCAGGAGGCTACGCTTTATACCGGCGTCGCGCTGATCGAGGGAACGAACGTTTCAGTGGGACGTGGCACGGACACTCCGTTTGAGTGGATCGGAGCTCCGTGGATCAAAGGCAAGGAGCTTGCGGAATATCTCAACGCGCGCGCCATTCCGGCGGTGCGCTTTGTGCCGGTCAGTTTCACTCCGACGGCTTATCCCTACTCCGGTCAGCTTTGCCAGGGCGTAAATATCATGCTGCTCGACCGCAATACGCTGGATGCTCCGGAGCTGGGGTTGGAACTCGCGTCAGCCCTGCATAAGCTGTATCCAAAAGACTACAAACTGGAACGCATGTCCGAATTACTGGTCAACCAGGCGGCGTACGATGCTTTGGCAGCAGGGCAAGATCCGCGGCGGATCGCGCAGGATTGGCGCGACGAACTGGAAAAGTTCCAGCAGATGCGGCAAAAATACCTTCTCTACAAATGATCTGTGGCATTCTTCCGGTGAGCCTGTTTCGCTAGAATGGTGCCGCCCGAGTCAGGAGATCCTTGTGACAAACCCCGGTACGCCGAAGCCGCCGGTAAATCCGCTCTATCGTTGCGCGGGTCCGAATTGCGGGACGCTGAAGCGCAGCACGGATCGCTGGTGGCTCATGTGGACGTCGTTTGCCGATCTGAGTATTCCAGTTTTGTACCTGTGTCCGTGGGACGAGGAGATTGCGCAGAAGGAAGGCACGTTGCATGTTTGCGGAGAGCTGTGCGCGCAGAAGTTGCAGTCGCAGTTCATGGGGAATGTGCGGGAAAATATCGTGAGACGGGGCGTTTAGGCGGAAGCTGAGTCAACTCGGTTGCGGCAACGCGCATCCTAAGACTCACGGAGGCGTGCCTCCTAGAGAATTGCGTACGAGCCCAGGGATTCTCGCTTCACGGCAGAAACGTTGGGAGATGAATTTTATGCGTTGGATCGCATTGTGCCTTTTCCTGTGTTGCCTTGCCCAATCAGCCGCGACCGCGCAGGCCGATAATTCCGCAAGTCAGAAAGACGCGAAGGCTGGCGGCCTGGTGATTCCTGCCGGGACAAAGGTTCCACTCACCTTGAAGCAGGCCATTTCGACCAAGACCGCGAAGGAAGGGGACGCCGTGTACGCAATGACGGCGTTCCCGATCGCCATCGATGACCGCATCCTGATTCCCGGCGGCACGTACGTGCAGGGGAAGATCAGCCACATTCAGCGCGGCGGACATGTGAAGGGACGCGCCGAGCTATTGATTCACTTCACATCGCTGATTTATCCCAGCGGCTACACCGTGATGCTGCCGGGAGCAATCGAGAATGTTCCGGGGGCCGAACATGCGACGACGCAGGGTTCGGAGGGGACCGTTCGACAGGATAGCGATACGGGCAAGAAAGTAGAGACGGCTGCAAAGACGGCGGGTGCTGGTGCCACGATTGGCGGCCTGACCGATGGCTGGAAAGGTGCCGGCATCGGCGCGGGCATCGGAGCCGGGGTGGGGGCGGCGATCGGGATGTTGTCGCGCGGCGCCGACGTCAGATTGGAGCCGGGGACGTCGGTGGAGATGGTCATTCAGCGCGATGTGTCGCTCGATGCCAGCCGAATACCGCGACGGGAGTAGGTGCTGTGACCTACTCCCAGCTCTGCTGAGGGCCGGAGGCCCTCAGGACAGCCGGCGGGACGCCGGCGCTACTGGGCGCTGACGCTACTGCCGTGTAGCGTTATTTCAGCGTGAAGAGCGCGTTTACGTGGGCGGTTACGCTTACGGTTTGCGGTGTGAATTCTTCGGTCGGAGCGGGGGCTGCTTCGGCTTTCATCGCCATTGCACGTACCATCGGGACCGGACGAACGTTTTCAAAGGTATCGACTGAGGCGTAGGAGAGGTCGCCTACATTGCGGCCGGCGGCTTTCGCAACTGCATCCGCTGATGCGCGGGCGTGGCGGAAAGCATCTTCGACCGCTTTGCTCTTTGCCTCTTCCATGTTTTCGAGCGTGTAACTGATTGACTGGCTCTCGCTCACGGCGGTGTCGGCCAGTTGCTGCGTAATCGGACCGATCTTCAAGAAATCCTTCAACTTCAAAGTCACAGTTGTGCTGACGCGATAGCCGACCAGCTTCCGCTTCGCAGTCTTCCAGTCGTAGACCGGTTCGATGGCATAAGAGCCGATTTGCGCCGTCTTCGGGTCGATACCATTTGAGCGCATGATCTCGCGGGTTTGCTCGGCTTGTTTCGAGGCCAGGTCGTAGGCGGCCTTCGCCGTATCGGCTTGCGCGGAGATGTTGAACTGGATCACCGCAGTGTCGGGTGCGGCTTCGAACTTGCCGTCGGCGCCGGCGTAGACGGTGTTGGGCTGTGCGGTAACAGTGGGAGCCTGGGCGAATACGAATTGCGCAGCAAGTAACGCGACAATCAGGAAGGTGGATTTCACGGAGTTTCTCCAACGTTCAGGATTTCGCTGAGAGTGTAAAGCGTCTGTCTGGAATCAGAACGCCAATTTTGTGTGGATCTGCAGATATGAGAAGGAAAGGCACAATCTTAGGGACTGCTGAAGGCGCGCGATCGTGGCGTTTCCATGGGAACCGACTCAGGGGTCTCTCCACTCCGAACTCCGATGCGAAAAGACGCATCGGAGTTCTCCGGTCGAGATGACAGAACTATGTTCGATTATGATTTGCCTGTAAAAGGTTAGCGCCAGGGAATCTGCAGCGGGTGATCCAACCGCACTTCGAGAACGGTTCCTTTCTCGAGACGCAGGTCGTGGTCCGACAAGAGTCCAGCGGCTGCTCCCAGTCCCGCGCCCACGCCCGCTCCGATACCTGCGCCTTTGCCGCCTCCGCCAGCAGCGCCGGCAACTGCGCCGATGCCTGCGCCCACAGCGGCCGCTTCGATCGCACGTTCTTTGCTCATGCCTTTGCGCTGGAGATCACCTTCTTCGTCCGGCGTCTTCACACTGTGTTCGCCGGGAGCGCCGGTGACCGTCGCAATCAGCGGCATCGAGCCGTGGCCAGTGTCGATTTCGTCAAAGCTCAAAAGCATGCGCGCGTGAAAGCCTTGTTCGACGGCGCTAACGTGTCCCTTGATGGTCTTGCCGCGAGGAATCACCGCGCCATTTCCGGCGACCAGGTCTTCGGCGAGCCTGGCTTTGAAATGTTTTCCGGGCTCGAGCTTGCGCGTATCGAGGCGGTCATTCAAGCGAATCAGAAAACGCGTGCCTTCAGGAATGGCATTGGGCGGCGCTTGTGGGGCGATTGCTGGATCCTGTGCAACCAGGGGCATGGTAGTCAACGCAGCAAAGAGACACCAAGATATTCGAGACCGCAAGCGGGCCATGTCGTAACCTCACGAAGCAGAAAATTGTCGTGCTCGAAAGTTGGATGTGGGACGTTAAGAAAGGGCTGCCTTCCCGCCAGAGCGCGTTTGGCGCTTCAAATCAGAGGTTTGGGAAGCTACGGAGCGGCCTTGCCGTCGGCGCGGCTGGCATAACGCGAGGTTTGCGCATTGATTTGACTGCGGAGGTCTTCCCAGAGCGTGTCCGGCATGGAGAGAAAAACTTCAACGATCGTGGGGTCAAACTGCCGTCCGGACCAGGTTTTGATCTCTTCCTTGGCGGCGGAAAGCGGCCGGGCGGCGCGATACGGGCGATCCGATCGGATGGCGTCCAGCGTGTCGCCAATGGAGAAAATGCGCGCTCCCAGCGGAATTTCATCACCCTTCAGGCCGCGAGGATAGCCCGTGCCGTCGTAGCGCTCCTGGTGCGCGTAGACGATCTCGGCAGCCTCCTGCAGGAACGGAATTTTCTTGAGCATCTTATAGCCGAGGTAGCAGTGCTCCCGCATGACGGTCACCTGCTCGGGAGTCAGCGGTCCATTTTTCAGTAGGATGTCATCGGGAATGGCCATCTTGCCGATGTCGTGCAGGAACGCGCCGCGCGCAATGATGTCCATTTCCTCTTTGGGCACACCCATCTGGCGAGCAATCGCGATGGTGTACGCGGTGACTCGCTTGGAGTGGCCCTCGGTCTCGGCATCTTTCAAGTCGAGCGCATCGCCGAGCGCTTCCAGCGTTATGTCGTACGAGCGCTCGAGTTCGCGAAATGCTTCGCGCAATTCCCGCGTGCGCTGCTCGACCAACGATTCGAGGTTGGTCTGATAGGCGCGATTTTCGAGCTTCAGCCGGCGATTCTCCAGCGCGCGGCGCACGGTGTTCAACAGCGCTTCACGCTCGAAAGGCTTCAGCAAATAGTCATAGGCACCATTACGAATCGCCGCCAGGGCTACCGAGATATCGTGCACGGCGGTAACCATCACAACCGGCATGTCGGGGTAGCGTTCCTTGGTACGTTCTAATAGGCCGATCCCATCCAGATCGGCCATCATCAGGTCCGAAAGCATCAATTCAAACTCTTCCCCAGAGTCCAGCAGGGCAAGCGCCTCGAGGCCCGAAGCTGCTTGACGGCATTGGTAGTTAGCGAAGCCGAGCATGGACGAGACAATCTCGCGGATGGGTTCTTCGTCGTCGACCACGAGAATGCGATCGGAGGGCATGGGAATCGGGCTAAAGTCTACCGCATCATATCGTGTTTTTTAGGTTCCGAAAGTAACCAAAGGGAGGCGGAAAACCAATCAGTAACAGGCTGCGGCGTGATATTTACAACTGGAGCGCTCTCGCAGCGGATAGCAATGAACCTTCTCCTTTTGTACGCCTATGCGCTCGGGGACATCGCGACCCCGAGGATCACCGCCCAGGAGTCGGCCGCCTTCCTGATGTTGGCCGCCTGCATTCTTGTGTTTCGCACCTTCCGGGAACGGCATTTGCTGGTATGGATTCTGGGCTGGGCTGCGTACGCGGCTGCAGGCTGGTTTGCGGGTGACCCCGCGTCGTTTATCGCATCGCCGCAATTACAGGCCGTTTCGCAGGCAGCCTTCATCCTGGCAGTTTGCCTGTTTGCTGCCGGGATTCTGGTTTACACCTGCGCTCAGAAATACATTCTGCATTTATTCATCGCCACCGGAACCATCACGAGTCTGGCGGTAGCTCGGCTGTTTTACTGGCCAGACGAGACGTCGCTGCGCGTTTTCCTAGAAATGGCCTACCGGGTTATCACAATCGGTGCCGCGGTGCAGCTGATTCGTTATCGCTGGGGACGGATTGAGATTGGTCCCTGGCTGCTCAGTGCCAGTCTGCTGTTCCTGCATTTAGATTGGCCGGGCGTCACAACGGAAATACCAAATGGCGTTTTCCTGCTGACCGATATCTTGCTAGGGCTGGGCATGCTGTTTCTGATATTCGACGACTCGCGGGTGCACACACGCCAGCTTGCAGTGGTTGAATCGTTGACTTCCACCATCGGGAAGACGCAGCAGCCCGGGCCGATGATGCAAGCGGCCCTGGAAGAACTGAGAAAGCTGTTTCATGCGAAGGCCGCTTGGTTTGGCGCACTCGACAACGAGCGCGTGACGATTTCCAACCATCTGGGCGTTTCTCCTGAATTTCTTAAGGGAGCTTCCGTCATCCACCTGGACGAGGCGGTCCAGAAGGCGATGGCCACGTCGAAGGCTGCGGTTGTGCTCGCGACCGACATGATGCCGTCGGTGCAGGCGTACCTGGAAGATGAGGGACTCCACCACCTGGTTCTTGTACCCGTGCAGGGGAAGAAAGCGGCATTGGGCACGCTGGCGCTGGGCAAATCGCATCCTTCCTCCTACTCGGCCGAAGAGCTGGATTTTCTGCACACTGGGGCGAATCAGGTGGGCATTGCCGTAGAGAACCTGCGGCTGCTCGAGCAGATTCTGCGCTCGCAACGGCAGTGGATGAACACGCTAGATTCAATCCAGGATGCCATCCTTGGTCACGATGCGGATTTCGTCATCGCGCGGGCGAATGAGGCTCTTTTACAGCATCTGGAAAAAGCGCCTGCGGATGTCATCGGACACGCTTGCGAAGAGGTGCTGCCGCACCTGTTTGCAAAATGGTCGAACTGCCCGTATTGTGCGCGTGGCGACGTAGATTTCGTTGAAGGTCCGGACCCCTGCTTTGGCGGCTATTCAATGGTTTCGACCTCGTCCTACACGGAGCAGGGCGGAAAGCAGAAAGGCACGATCCACGTCATTCGCGACACGACGGAACGACGCAGCGCGGAAGAGCGCTATCGGCTGCTATTCGAGCAGGTGCAGCAGGGAGTCTTCGTGGCTACGCCCGAGGGCAAGCTGCTGGACTGCAATGACGCCTTCGTCCAGATGCTGGGCTACGAAACCCGCGAAGAATTGATGGCTCTGAACATCAACCAGGAAGTGTATGTTTCGCCCGAGCAGCGCGCCGCCTTCCGCACCGAGATCGACCTGCACAATCACGTGCGCAATTTTGAAGTGACCTTGCGACGCAAGGACGGGGCACAGCTCACTGCTGCGGAAAGCAGCTTTGCGACGCGCGATGACTCCGGCAAGATCGAGCGCTACCAGGGCTTCCTGCTCGACATGACGGAGAAGAAGCGGGTGGAAGACGAGATGCGCCGCCGCAACCGCGAATTGAACGCGTTGAATGCGATGGCCGTCATTGCCACCCAGTCCTTCGACTTGGATGAAATCCTGAACCTTACTTTGCGCCAGGTGATTTCGCTGTTTGGGGCGGAAACCGGTTCGATCTACCTGTCGGACGCGGACGAGACCACTTTCCGGCGGCGTGCGGGCTGGGGACAGCGCACGGAACAGCGGACGCGCTTCAACCCTGTGGAATTCCCGGATGGGTTCGGTGATCTGGTGATGCGATCGCGGACAGAAGTTATTACGAACGAGTTCCTGCCGCATCTGCCTCCTCTGGTCGCTGAGTTTGTGTGCGCAGATGGGCCGGGGTCGTGGTTGTGGGTTCTGATGTGGAGCAAGGACAGTCCGATCGGCATCATGGGGATCAGTACGCGCGAGGCGCGCGAGTACAACAGCAACGACGAGAACATGATGGTGGCCGTGGGACGGCAACTGGCTACCACGATTGAAAAAGTTCGTTTGTACGAAGAGACCTGCCGCGCCTATGAAGACCTGCGTCGGACGCAGGAGCAGTTGCTGCAGAGTGAGAAGATGTCGGCGGTGGGGCAGTTGATCGCCGGGGTCGCCCACGAGTTGAACAACCCGCTGACGGCGATTCTGGGTTATGCGCAGCTTCTGGAAAGCGAAGGGCTCGACGACCGGGCGGCCGATTTCGTGCGCAAGCTGTTCAAGCAGGCGCAGCGCACGCATCGCGTAGTGCAAAACCTGTTGTCATTCGCGCGTCAACGCAAGCCCCAGAAGCAGGAAGTGGATATCCGCAAGATTGTCGATGAGACTCTGGCGCTGCGTGATTACGATTTGAAGGTCAACAACATCCTCGTCGAACGCGATACACCGGCGGAAGTACCTTGCGTGACTGCCGATCCGCACCAACTGGAGCAGGTCTTTCTCAACATCATCAACAACTCGGTGGATGCGATTCTCGAGGGCGGAAAGGGCGGGAAGATCCGCGTACGCATATACTGCACCGATGGACAGGTGCGCGTTGAGTTCCTGGATTCCGGAGTGGGGATCAAGGATCCCAACCGCATCTTTGATCCGTTCTACACGACGAAGACGGTGGGCAAGGGGACCGGGCTGGGCCTGAGTATCTGTTACGGCATCATCAAGGAGCACGGCGGCGACATCACGGCGCACAATCGGCCCGAAGGGGGCGCCGCGATCGAAGTACGCTTGCCGGCGTCTGGCGAAATGGCGGTGCCTGAGCCCGCCGGTGTTGCTTCGAAACGGGAAATGGCGATCGAAGGACGAATTCTTCTCGTTGAGAATGAAGAAGCAGTCCTGGAGTTTGAGCGTGACGTGCTCGCAGGTGCCGGTGCGCAGGTGGTTGCCCTGATGCACCTGGAAGAAGTGAAGACACGTCTGCGTGCGGAGACATTCGACGCGGTCATCATGAACGGCCGCATGCCCGGTGGATGGTCAGCGCCTGACGCGCATCGCTGGATCGGTGCCGCTTGCCCGGGACTTGAAAAGAAACTGATGTTCACGTTCTCAAGCATTGCGGAGGCCGATATCCGCAGCTATCTGCAATCGAACGGAATCCCGTCTCTCGTGAAGCCGTTTGAGGTGGTGGACCTGATCTCACAGGCGCGCCGCTTACTGCAGAAGACTCAAGCCGCGATCGCGAAGTAGGAAAGCGGGCGCGGACCGTAAGCGCCCCGGCCTCACAGCACGCCCTCACAAGGTTTCCCGCAGCGATTTCGCGAATTCCCGGATTGCCTTTTCATCCCTGCGATACCAGCGCCACTGTGCCTGTTTTTGCGTCTCCACCAGTCCCGCCTTCCCCAGAATACTCATGTGATGCGAGATGGTGGGCTGCGACACATGCACGCGTTCCTCGATGTCACGTGCGCACAAGCCGATATCTTTCCCTAGGGAATTGGCGTTCTTGGCCTTCAGGGCCTGCAGGATCTTGCGGCGTGTGGGGTCGGCGATGGCATGCAGAAGTCGGGAGAATGCTTCGTCCTGGGTGTTCATACTGGAAATAGCATTAGTCCGAAAATTGACGCCTGTCAATCTTGTGCGGCTTGCATGTTCCGGAGAAATCCTGCACGCTTCTTCTCGCCTGAAAGCGAGCCATCAAGATGCTATTTGAGGGGAACGAGCGCAAGCGACTGGAGCTGCAGATGAAGACAGAAGGCCGGCTGCCGCCGGGACAGTCTCTCACGCTGAAATGGCCGGTCCTGCATTACGGGTCGGTACCGCACTTCGATCCGGAACGCTGGGACTTTTGTGGGTACGGTCTGGTCGCTACGCCAGTGCGATGGACCTGGACGGAGTTCAATGCACTGCCCAAGGTAAAACATACTAGCGATTTTCACTGTGTCACGCGCTGGAGCCGGTTTGACAACGTTTGGGAGGGCGTTGCGTTTCGCGAGGTGCTATCGCGGGTGAGGCCAAAGCCCGAGGCAAGCCACGTTCTCGTGCACGCGGAACAGGGATTCACGGCCAACGTACCTCTGGCTGATCTAGACCGCGAAGGTGTTCTGTTCGCGACGCACCACGATGGCCAACCCCTTACGGCGGATCACGGATTTCCCCTGCGGTTGATCGTGCCACATCTGTATGCGTGGAAGTCCGTGAAGTGGGTGCGCGGGATCGAGTTTCTGGATCACGATGCTCCCGGATTCTGGGAGCAGAACGGTTATCACATGTATGG
>Ga0075424_100000125_pt1 | contig 48331 bp, 53 predicted proteins | sample SoiMethybrSBSTD3_FD_75301 | JGI IMG/M metagenome (GOLD analysis project Ga0075424, IMG submission 75301) | Bulk soil microbial communities from a Populus tree surrounding site in Tennessee, USA - Soil MetaG P. TD hybrid SBSTD3 | ecosystem: Environmental > Terrestrial > Soil > Tree plantation...
ACCAGAAAGCCTCCCGCGTCGAGGATCGCGCTTCGCAGCGGGATCGCCCAGCGATGCTCGATCAGCGCGATCGCGGCGGCCGTGCCCTCCGGGATCTCGTCGGCGATGTACCACACCTGATCCTCGATCATGCCATGGTCGAGGGCGGCCTCGGCACCGGCGATCGCGCCGGCCTCGGCTCCCTCCTCGCCCGCCGCACCCATACCGATCAGCGCACCCACGGTGGCGCCGAACTCGATCGTCTCGTCCTGGCTGAGGTCGCTGTGCTCGATCATCGTGATCAGGCCGTCCTCGTCCTTGCGGACGAAGCCCATGTCGATCAGGCGGATCACGTCGCGCTCGCGAAGATCGGCGAGCACGGAGGCGATCTCGCCCTTGAACTCACCGCCGGCGAACCCGACGATCAGCAATTGCACCGGTCCGATGGTCATCCTCGTCTCCTGAGTTGGTGGTGGCCCGGCACTACGAGCCGAGCAGCTTCGCTTTTGCCTGCTGGAACTCCTCGGGGCTGAGCACTCCCTGGTCCATCAGGCTCTTCAGGTTCATCAGCTTGGTCGCGAGGTCGTCGCTCGCGGGCGCCGCGGCCGGAGCGGCCGCAACGGGAGCCGCGGCCACGGGAGCCGCCTGCGCGGCCTGCTGCGCCTCCAGGTCCGCAATTCGCTGTTCCTGGCTGGCAGCCTCGGCCTGGTTGTTGGCGACGTGCTTCCCTGCCATATAAGCGCCGCCACCAACCATCGCCGCCCGCATCAACGGTCGTCGTCTACGCATGTCCCGCCTCCTCCACAGATCGTCGTGAACTCGCCGTCAGACAATAGACCATCCCGGTGTGCCCGACTGTGGCCGGACGCTTCCGCAGGTGCGCGGCTGTCGGCATCGCGCTCCTAAGCCGGCTCTGGCGGTGGCGGCGCAACCGGCGCCGGCTCCGTGTCGCCGCCCAGGCTGGTGCCCTCGATGTCGACGGTGGGCACGATCCTGCCCAGCCAGGCGGGCATCCACCACGCCCATCGGCCGAGCAGCGTGAGCACCGCCGGCGCCAGCATCAGCACCATCGTCGCCGCTAGCAGCACCGCCGTGGACAGGCCGACCCCGAACTGCTTGACCACCGGATCGCCGTTCAGGATGAAGCTCGAGAACACCGAGATCATGATCAGGGCCGCCGCCGAGATAACCCGCGCGCTCGTCTTCAGCCCCAGCCGCACGGAGGTGCGGTCGTCCTCGCCGTGCAGCCGATGGTGGTCGACCGATGACAACAGGAACACCTGGTAATCCATGCTCAGACCGAACAGGATCGCGAACATCATCAGCGGCACGTAGCTCGCGATCGGAACGCTCGAGGCGTCGGTGCTGACCCCAACGATGTTGATGCCCCAGCCCCACTGGAAACAGGCGGTGAGAATGCCGAACGCCGCCATCGCCGTCACGAAGTTGGTGGCCGCCGCCTGCAGCGGGATCAGCACCGATCGGAACGCCACCAGCAGCACCAGCATGCTGAGCAGCAGGATGGTGATGATCACCAGCGGAAGCCGGCTTGAAATCTCTGCCGCCAGGTCGACGTTGCTGGCGGTGGAACCGCCCACGAACGCCTTCACCCCCTGCTCGGAGTTCTTCGGTATCACGGTCGACCGCAGATACCTGACCAGGTCGGCGGTTGCCTGCGACGAGGGCGCCGTGGTCGCGATCACGCTGTAGACGACGTCGTTGCCCTTCTTGGAAATGGACGGCGGAGACACCAGCTTGTCGCCCTTGGTATTGATCAGCGCGTTCTGCAGCTTGACCAGCCGCGGATCGGTGCCACGGATGTCGCCGCCGGCCTTGGTCAGCGTGTTCACCAGCTGGCTGTGTAGCTGATCGGCCTGCTTCTGCTGCTTCTTGGCCTTCTTCTGCAGCGCCTTCAACTGGTCGCCCTGCTGCTGAAGATCGTTCGCCTGTGCCTGCAGCTGATCTCCCTGCCGCTTCAGCGCGGCACCCTGTTGCTCGAGCGCTGCGGCCTGCGCCTGCAGCGAGGCCGCCTGCAACTTGAGCTGGTTGGACTGCGCCGTGAGGGTCTGCTTCTGCTGCTTGAGCGCCTCCTTCTTGGCCACCAGCGACTTCGCCTCGCGCAGCAGCTTCTTCGCTTCGGCCTTGTCGTGTCTGAGCTGGGCGATGATCTCCTGTTCGCGCCGCTTGAGCCGTCTCAGCCGCGCCTTCAGCTCGGCGATCCGCGTTGGATTGGTGGCGTTCTGCAGCTTCCGCTTGACCTTGGCCTGCTCAGCCCGGTTGAGGACCAGCCGTACGGCCAGCGCCTTCGCGTCCTGCTTGAGTGCGGCTGCCTCCGCCTCCAGCTGATTCTGCTCGGCGTTCAGCTGGTTGTTCTCGGCCTGCAGCCGCGCGGCTTGCGCCTCGAGCGCGGCCTGCTGCTGCTCCAGCTGCGCCTGCTGCGCCTGCAGCGATGCCGACTGCTGATTGAGCAGCGCCTGCTTGTGCTCCAGCTGCGCCTGCTCCTGCTCCAGCTGGGCCTGTTCGGCTGCGATCTCGGCCTGCTGCTGCTTGCCCTCCTTCTGCTCCTGCTTGAGGGTCTTCTGCAGGCTCTTCAGCTGGTTCTCCTGATCGACGACTTTGGGATCGCCCTTGGCCTTGGGAGCCACCGCCACCGCGATGATCAGCGGCCCGTTGAAGCCGGGCCCGTAGCCCTGCGACATCAGGTCGTACGCGCGCCGCTGCATGGTTGCCGGATTCGTCTGGCCGATGTCCTCCTGTCCTAGCTCCAGCGAAAGCACCGGGATGATCAGCGGCACCATCAGCGCGACCGCAAGCAGCAGCGGGATCAGCGGGTGCCGGGTGACGAAGCCGGCCCAGCGCCCCCAGAGGCCCTCCTTCGCGGAGTCATCCTTGGGGTGCAGCCACACCGGTAGGGCGAGCGAGTCGATGCGACGACCGGCCAGCGCCATCAGCGCCGGCAGCAGCGTGACCGCGGCCAGCACGGCCGTGCCCACCGCCACCGCGGCCGTGTAGCCGAGCGCGGCCACGAGCGGGATGCCGGCCACGAACAGCGACAGTAGCGCCACCACCACGGTACAGCCGGCGAACACGACGGCGGTTCCTGCGGTGCCGACCGCGAGCGCGATCGACTCGTGGAATTCCATGCCCTCGCGCATCTGGCCACGGTGGCGCGTGACCAGGAACAGTGCGTAGTCGATGCCAACCGCCAGCCCGATCATTGTGGCGATCGTGGTGGAGATGTCAGGCACCGACACCAGGTGTCCCATCAGCCCGATCACGCCCAGGGCCGTCGTCAGGCCGAGGATGGCGGTTCCGATCGGCATCCCCATCGCAACCAGCGTGCCGAAGGTGAACGTGAGGATGATCATCGCCGCCAGGATCCCGATCACGTCACTGGTGCTCGTGTCATTTGGCGACAGCGTGCTGCCGATCGAGCCGCCGCCGACCACCTCCATGCCGGCCTGCGTGCCGGGTTTGGCGGCGTCGAGCACCCGCTGCGCCTGCTGCTCGGTGAGCTCGTTGGAGCTGACGTTGAGCAGCACCGAGATGAACGCGCTCTTCTTGTCCTTCGAGATCTGGGCTCCGGCGCCCTGCGCGAACGGGCTGGTGGCGCTGTGCACGAACTTGATCTTCTTGATCGCCTTGTACGAGTCGGTGATGGCCTGCTTGTTGTCCTTGTCGGTGACCTTGCCGGCACCGCGGATGTGGAAGATGATCGGGTTGGAGCCGTTCTGCTGGGGCGGGAACCCGGCCTGCAGCAGGTCGGTGGCCGCCTGGCTACCGGTCCCGGGCAGGCTGATGTTGTTGTCGGTGTTGGCACCGACCTGTTTCACGGTCAGCGTGACGCCGACCGCGATGCCAACCCAGAGCACGAGCACGATCACCGGATGCGCCGCCACCAGGTGCCCCAACCTGTACAGCATCCTTGCCAAGGTCGTGCGAGTCTACGTTACGCAGCGTCCGATTTCAGCCCCGCCTCGGCCGGGACAGCCACCCCGACGAGCGCTACCCGGTCGAACGCGTCGTGTTCCGCAGCCAGATCAGGCGCAGCCCCTCGAGCGTCAGCCACGGCTCGACCCGGTCGATCGTGAGGCAGTGCGGGGCGACGACGCCGGCAAGGCCGCCGGTCGCGATCACGCCCGCGTCCCCGCCCAGTTCGGTGCGGAACCGGCCGACCAGACCGTCCACCAGCCCGGCGTAGCCGAAGATCGCTCCCGACTGCATGTTTTCGGCGGTGGTGCGGCCGATCGCCCGCTCCGGTGCCCGCAGCTCGATCCCGAACAGCGCGGCCGCTCGCTCGCCCAGCGCGCTGGTCGCGATCTCCAGCCCGGGCGCGATCGCGCCGCCCAGGAAGGCGCCGTCGGCCGAGACCGCGTCGAAGTTGATGGCGGTGCCAAAGTCGACAACAACCAGCGGCCCGGGTTGCAGGGCGAGGGCGGCGACGGAGTTGGCCACGCGGTCGGCACCCACCTCCAGCGGGTTCGGCACACGTAGCTCGAGCCCGGTCTCGACGCCCGGCTGGCCGACCACGACCGCCTCGTGACCGAAGTGGATGCGGGCTGTCTGGCGCAGCGCCTCGGCCAGCTGCGGCACCCCGGAGGAGGCGACCGTCGCGGTCACATCGCCGAACCCGCGGTCGCGCACCGATAGCAGGCCGTGCAGCTCGACCGCCAGCTCGTCGGCGGTCTGGGTGCGGACGCTGGCGACGCGCCAGTGGTCAGTCAGCAGGTCGCCGTCGTAGAGGCCGACGACGGTCTGCGTGTTGCCGACGTCGATTGCGAGTAGCAAGCTGGCGCTACTCGTCGGTCAGTTCGAAGCCGCGCGGCAGCGTGGTCTCGATGTCGTCGTCGGGCTTGAGCTCCTCGATGGTGACGTCCTGGGTCGTGTGCACCTCGGTGCGGGGGATGATGCGAGTCGGGCGGCTCTTGTCCCAGACCCAGACGTCGGTCATCGTCAACCGGGCAAACGGATAGGCAGCCTGGTCGTTCCGCTGGATGTCGAGCTCGTTGCAGAGGTACGTGGCCTCCGCGGTCAGCACGCAGTAGCGAAACAGGCCGAACACGGTCGCGTACTCCCGCTTGAGCCGCAGTTCCAGCTCGGCGTCGTATTCCTCGAGGTCGTCGATGTAGGTCATGGCAGAAGTCTAATTCGCGGGCGCTCGCGGTTCCGGCTCGACGGCTGCAAACGCGGGCCGCGCGATCACCGTGTCGCGCATCCGGGTCAGGTTCGGGTAGGGCGACATGTCCATGCCGGTGACCAGCGTGCGATACAGGAACGGCGCGGCGGCGACGTCGGCCAGCGACAACTCGCCCAGCCAGTACCCGGAAGGGCCGACCACACTCTCGAACTGCGTGAGAACCGGCGCGACCTCCTTCGCCTTGGCGACGGCGGCCTCGGGGTCAGCCGGGCCGGCGCCGAAACCACCGGTGGGGCTGAAGCCCAGCGCCTGCGCCTCGACCTGGAAGAAGGCGGGACGGAACGTGAACGCGAGCCGGTCGAGCATCATGTCCACGCGCGCGCGGGCGGGCGGGTCGGCCGGGTACAGGTCGTCGCGGCGCTCGCGATTGGCCAGGTAGCGCAGGATCGCCTGCGATTCCGACAGCACCAGGTCGCCGTCCTCCAGCGTGGGGATGCCCATCAAGGGGTTGATGTCGGCGTACCACTGCGGCCGCGGGCGCTCGATCGGCACACCTCGCCGCTCGTACTCGAGGCCAAGCTCGGCCAGCAGGAACCGCACCTTCTGCGCGTTGCCCGAGATCGGATGGTCGTAGAGCGCCAGCACCGCCGCGGACACTACACCAGGCCTGGAATCAGGCGCTTGGTGCGCTCCGCGTAGGGCGCGTACTCCGGGAACTCGGCGCGCAGCGATCGTTCCTCGTACATCGTCCGCATCAGCTGCAGGCTGAGGCAGACCAGCCACGCACCCAGCGCGGGCGCCCAGTTCTCCGCACCGATGACGATGCCGAGCGCGGCGGTCAGCTCACCCAGATACAGCGGGTGGCGGACGAGCCGGTACGGGCCGCGCGTGACCAGGCCGCGCACGTCGGGCAGTACGCCGAAGCAGCGGCCAAGGAAGGCGACCGAGGCGATCGCGAACAGGAGCCCGGCGCCGAGCATGAGGTCACCGACGACCAACACGGCGCCGGAGCCGCTGCTGCCGGCGGCCAGTCCGATCAGGATGAAGGCCAGCTGCGCGGTCAGCGCGGCGACGACACCGACCACGCTGCGGCCGCGGCGAAGCGGCGCCGGGCGGATGTTGACGAGCACGGCAAACATCACCCAGAGGGCGGTTCCCAGTAGGTGGAAGACGAAGTCGGCCGGGCCGGTAGCGCGGACGGCGGCGGTGCCCCCGAGCAGCGCCATCATCCCGAACAGGAACGTGGGCACGCCACGGGAGCCGAGCAGGTGCAGTATCACGGGGAGTCGTTCCACTCTCCTGCTATCGGCGGGCCGCGGGGCCTACATGAGCGGGGTGGCGGTGGCGCGCACGCCCTGCGGCGGCAGGCGCTCCAGCAGCGTCGCGACGGTCTCTCCCTGCAGGTCGATCCCCGGCGCGATGTCGGCCAGCGGGCGCAGCACGAACTCGCGCTCGTGGGCGCGTGGGTGCGGCAGCGTCAGGCGCTCGCTGTCGAGCCGCCGGCCGTCGTACCAGATCAGGTCGAGGTCGAGCGTGCGCGGGCCGAACCGGATGCCGCGCTCGCGGCCGCCCTGTGCCTCGATCGCGAGCAGCGCATCCAGCAGGGGCAACGGCTCGAGCGTCGTATCCAGTTCTACCACGGCGTTCAGGAACGCCGGCTGTTCCCTCAACCCGACCGGGTCGGTCTCGTAGACCGGGGATGCCGCCACAACGGTACCCAGCCCGCCCAGCGCGGCCGCCGCCCGGCGCAGCGTCTGCAGCGAGTCGCCGAGGTTACTCCCCAAAGAGATGTACGCACGGTTCCCTCGTAAGGGTGCACTTGCTGACATTTCCATCATGTTTTCTTCACAAATGACGATGCAGATAGTCCGGTGCCGGATACCTGCGTTGGCCGCCGCCGGGCTCCCCAACTTGTCAAGGAAGGTGCCATGTCGACCCTCATGGAACTGACCATCGTGCTGCTCGTCTGCCCGGCCGCCCTGGCCGCGTGGGTCGACGCACGGTATCCCAGCATCCGCCCCACCGAGCTGCGCCGTGTGGCGGTGCACATCGGCATCACCGGCCTGGTCGCCTTCGTGGCGCTGCGGCCCGCTCTGATCGGCGTCGGCATGCTGCTGCACGGAAACACCGGACGCGCCGCGATGATCACCGTGGCCTGCGTCGTCATCACCTACTGCGCGATCGTCACGATGTGGGCCATGCGCAGCGCCGCCGAGATGGCGACCACCGGGCGCCGCTAGACGGCGATCTCGCGCAACGTGGCCACCGCCTCGGCGCGGTTCTTGGCGCGCAGCTTGCGCAGGATCGACTTGACATGCCAGCGCACGGTCTCGGGTGACAGGCACAGCCGCTGGGCGATGACGGCCGTGCTATGGCCGGAGGCGATCAACTGCAGGATCTCGAGCTGTCGCGGTGTCAGGCGCTCCCGGTGCGGGAAGTGCGAGGCCAGCGCGACGCGGCGGTCGCCGTCGCGCAGGTCGCGGACGAGGTAGCCGGTCATCTGGCGCGAGAGCGCGGCCTCTCCCACGAACACGCCCTCCAGCGCCCGGACGAGGCGCTCCGGCGCCTGCTCCTTGGTCAGGAAGCCGTCGGCACCGGCCCTGATCGCGGCCAGCATCTCGTTGGAATCGTGCGACACCGTCAGCACCACGGGGCGGATGCGCGAGTCGTGGGCGACGACCCGCTTGACCAGCTCGATGCCGCTGCCGTCACTGAGGTAGAGGTCGGTGAGCACGGCGTCGGGCCGGGTCGCGCGGACGACGGCCATGGCCTCCTCCACGCCATCGGCGACCCCGGCCACGGCCACGCCGCCGGCCTCGAGCAGGCCGACCAGGCCGCAGCGGTAGATCGGGTGATCGTCAACGACGACAACGCGTAGTTGCTCCATACCTCCGTTATACGGGGGGATCGTGGGTGGTGTAAGACCACCCCGCCAGGAAGCGGCCCCACCCTCCCACCTCCCGATCTACGAAATTCGAGGCGAAATCGGACCCGATCTACGAAATTCGTAGCCGTGACGGCGTCTGACTACGAAATTCGTGCAACACCGGTGCCAGGCGCGCGTGTTGCGCCGGCGAATCGTGACGGCGCCGATGCGGGTGTCACGGGCGTGTCACGGTGACCCGCACATCGCCGAATGGGTGGCCGACCGGGGCCTGCGGCTTGTGGACGGTGACCTGCACTCGCCCGGCCGGGAACCGCTCGAGCAGGTCGTCGGCGATGACGGCGGCCAGGCGCTCGAGCAGGTTGTACGGCCCGCCGCCGGCCAGCTCCACCACCCGGTCGCAGACGGCGCCGTAGTCGATCGCGTCCTCGAGCCGGTCGCTCTGCTCCGAGGCGCCGGAGCCGGTCAGCCGCACGTCGAACAGGAACGGCTGGCCGTCGCGGCGCTCGTGCTCGTAGACCCCATGGTGGGCGAACACCTCAAGCCCCACGACCTCGACCACGGGCCCCGTCACGGCCGCCCCCGTCCCACCGCCGCGGCCACGTCGAGCGCCTCGCGGTTGGGGGCGACGTCATGCACCCTGAACATCCAGCCGCCGCGTCGGTAGGCCTCCAGGTTCGCGGCCACGGTTCCGGCCACGCGCTCCTTCTCGGCTCGGCCCGTAATCTGGCCCAGGAACCGCTTCCGCGACAGCGCCACCAGCACCGGGTAGCCCAGCGCCGCGATCCGGTCGAGCTCCCGCAGCAGCGTCAGGTTGTGCTCGATCGTCTTTCCGAACCCGATGCCGGGATCGATGCAGATCAGCTCGCGAGCGATCCCCTGCGACTCGGCGAACCTGGCCCGCTCCGCCAGGAACTCGCCGACCTCCGCCACCACGTCCACGTACCGGGGGTCGTCCTGCATCGTCCCGGGCGTGCCCTGCATGTGCATCAGGCAGACCGGCACCCCGGCCGCACGCACCACCTCCGCCATGGCCGGGTCGTGCCGCAGAGCGGACACGTCGTTCACGAAAGCCGCGCCCGCCGCGATCGCCCGCCGCGCGACCTCCGCCTTCATCGTGTCGATCGAGATCGGCACCGCCGTGCGCGCCGCCAGTCCCTCGATCACCGGAATCACGCGCGCCAGCTCCCGCTCCTCCGACACCGGCTCCGCCCCTGGACGCGTTGATTCGCCGCCGATGTCGATCAGGTCGGCGCCCGCATCGGCCAGCGCCAGCCCGTGCGCGATCGCCGCCTCCGGATCCAGGAAATCGCCGCCGTCGGAGAACGAGTCCGGCGTGACGTTGATCACGCCCATCAGCGCCGGCGCCGGGTAGCGCCGCGTCAGCACCGTGTCCGGCACCAGCGGCGCCGCGGCGGTCGCCGCCGCGGCCGCGCGCGGCACGAACACCGGCGTGTCCGGCATCCAGCGCACCGCCGAATAGATCGTCGCAAACAGCAGCCCCAGGAACGGCACCGGCACCCAGCCCCCGCCCGTCGTGCCCATCACCAGCGTGTTCCAGCTGCCGTGCAGACCGATCCCCGGCAGCAGCGAGCCGGTCCGCCGACGCAGCCATGCCAGCAGCATCCCCTCCGCCGAGAACAGGATCAGCACCCCCGGCTCAACGTGCAGCCCCGCCCAGACCACGCCCGACACAAGCGCCCCCGGCCAGAACCCGAACCGGCGCGCCAGCGCGGAGAACAGGAAACCGCGCATGGCCACCTCCTCGGTCCACGGCGCCACCATCACGGCCAGCGCGCTGAGCGCGATCTTGTAGCCGAGGCCGGAGTGGTCCGCGCCGAGGTCGTTGGTGCCGGTCAGGTGCAGCGCACTCGTGATGGCGATCGCCACGGCCCCGATCACGATCGCGGCCGGGATGAAGATGGCGATGCTCGAGATCCAGCGGCGGGCCCGGGCCGCGCCGAACGCGGCCCACTCGCGCCGCCGGTTGGCGAAGGCCAGCTCGAAGCAGACCGGCAGGATCATGGCCACCCCAAACATCAGCGCGACGGCCGCCAGCAGTCCCGCCGCCAGCGTCGTCTGCTGGTTCGTGAGCTGGCCGGCCACCAGTCCTTCGAGCACGAACAGCAGCACGAACAGGGTCATGCTCAGGAACACCGCACGCCCCCAGCCAACGGGTTGACGGTCGGTGATCACCCCGGGATCGTAGCGACTGGGCCTGGACGGGATCACTAGACTGAGCCCCTGTGGAGACGTCGCACACAGAGGTCGAGGCGCGGATGCTCCAGCAGGCGATCCCGGCCGGTGCCACGGTGCTCGAGGCGGGCTGTGGACGCACCACGCGGCTGGCAGGCCACCGCGACCGGATCGCCAGGCTGGTCGGGATCGACCTCGACGGCGCGGCCGGCCGCGAGAACGCGTCGCTGGACGAGTTCATCGAGACGGATCTGTCGGGGCCGCTGCCGTTCGACGACGCCACCTTCGACCTCGTCTACTCCAACTTCGTCGTCGAGCACCTAGACGACCCCGCCCGGACGTTCCGCGAGTTCCACCGGGTGCTGCGTCCGGACGGCTGGCTGGTGCTGCTGACGAGCAACCGGTCGAACCCGTTCATGGCGGCCGCCCGGGCGATGCCGCAGCGGCTCCGCGTGCTGGTCAAACGCGGAGGCGCCGGCGCCGTGGAGCGCGACGTGTTCCCGGCTCGATACCGTGCGAACACGCCCGCAGCGCTCGAGGCGGCAACCCGCGCCGCAGGCTTCACCGCCGGCTCGGTCGCCTATGTGGCGACGCTCCATCGCTACGGCGCCCGGGTTCCCGGCGCCGCGCAGGCGCTGCGCTGGGCGGAACGCGCGCTCCCCGAGCAGCGCAGGTCCACGATCGTCGCCGCCTACCGGGCGTCCTAGCTACCGGTACCGCAGGGTGGTCGCCGTCGGCAGCCAGCGCTCGTAGCCGTAGCCCGTGTACGGCCTGTGTCCGGGTCGGTACATCTCCGCCGAGCCGTTGTTGTCAAACCCGATCGCCTGCTGGGCACCGAGCTGTCGCAACACGCGCGCGAAGCTCAGCATCGTAAGGCCGGATCCCCCGCGGGCGCCGACCAGGATCAGCGATCCCCTTCCGGTGCTGGTGCGCATCAGTGCCGGCCGCCAGCAACCGCCGCCGCACGTCCACTGCCACGAGTCGACGATCGCCGGCCGCGACGAGATCGCAACCCCGTCGGACACCAGCTCCGGCTTGCCTCCCATCACGTCCGACACCGAGCTCCAGCCCTTGGCGTCCCCGTTGATGTCGACCACCGGATTCGCCGACGCTGCCAGCGCCGACAGTCCCACCTCGGCGATGCCGCCGACCTTCGCGAGCAGGACGGTGCCGGTCGCGGGCACGGTCAGCTGCGCTCCCGCCGGCTGGCTGCCGAGGATCGGGAGCGACTTCGTGGTACCGGCCGAGCTGGGCTCGGCGAAGGCGAACGCCGCCACTGGCTCGGATCGGTCGCTCCCAGTCCGGTTGCGCAGGGTGCGGTTGCCGCTGAGCATCGTGCGAAACGCCGTCGAGTCGACCGTGAACGCGGCATATCCGTTCGGCACCGTGACCACGGTACCGGCGGTGTCGTAGGCGCCGACCTGGTCGCTGCCTGCCGGCAGGGCGCCGAACGCGCCGATCGTGGCCGTCAGCCGGTTGGGAAGCTTCAGCTTGACCGGCTGCGCCCGCGGACTGCCGATCTTGAAGTCACCGGCCGGAAGGTACCCGACACCCGGGCCGCCCCAGCCGAAGTTGTAGATCTTCCTGTTCTTGACCAGCATGCCGCTGTTGCGGTAGGCGGAGCGGGTGGTGTATGCGGAGTAGTCGCCGTTGATGGCGGCGAGCAGGCCGGCCGGGGCGCCGAGCGAGGACACCGGATGCACGTCGACCGTCTCGGAGGCCGGGTGGTAGGTACCGAGCAATGCCGAGCCAAGCGTGACATGGGTGTCGCCGATCGGCCACGAGATCCTGTAGATCTCCTGGGCGCGTGAGTAGCCGCGCACGCTCGCCCGGTAATGGGTGAAGATGACGCCCGGGCGAAGCGTCGTTCGCGAGACCACGCGCAGGCGCGAGATCGGGCCGGGCAGCCGGGTCGCCGGGGCCGATGAGGTCGAGACGACGAAGACCGTCACGGCGCTCGCAAGCAGCAGGATAATCCGTCGCGAAGCCATCCAGGTTGTGTCGTCACGGCACGACGACTAGACAACCCGCGAACGGGTGATAGCGCAGACCTCGAGGTGCTTACGCGCCCTGGGGTGCGTCCGGCGGCTTGCTCTGGTGCAGAGCGCCGGGCAGCGGCAGGCCGATCGTGCGCGGCTTGGACGGCTGCTTTGCGGGCTGCTCGTCGGCCACCGGCTGGGCGTGCTTCTCGTGATCCTTGAAGACCTCTTCCGGCGCGGTGCCGGCCAGCAGCGCCTGGAACTGCTCGCGGTCGATCGTCTCGTACTCGATCAGCACCTTCGACAGGCGCTGCATCTCGTCCATGTGGTCGGACAGCACCTTGCGGGCGCGCTCGTGCGCGTCCTCGACGATGCGGCGGATCTCGTCGTCGATCTCGCGCGCGATCTCCTCGGAGTAGTCGGCCTCATGACCGAAGTCGCGGCCCAGGAAGGGCTGGCCGGAGTCGCGGCCGAAGGTGCGTGGCCCCAGCTTCTCCGACATGCCCCAGCGCATGACCATGCGCTTGGCGGTGTCGGTCGTCTTGTTGAGGTCGTCCTCGGCGCCGGTGGTGATCTCGCCGAACACCAGCTCCTCGGCGGTGCGGCCTCCCAGGCTCTTGGCCAGCGTGTCCATCAGCTCGGGCCGCGAGCGCATGAACTTGTCCTCGCTGGGAAGCGTGATCACGTAGCCGAGCGCCATGCCACGGCCCACGATCGAGATCTTGTGTACGGGATCGTTGTGCTCGAGGTAGTGGCCGACCAGCGCGTGGCCCATCTCGTGGACGGCCGTGATCTCGCGCTCCTTCGGCGACAGCAGCCGCGTTTTCTTCTCGGGGCCGGCGATGACGCGCATGATGCCCTCTTCCAGCTCCAGCGTCTCGATCTGCCGCTTGCCCTTGCGGGCCGCCAGCAGCGCGGCCTCGTTCACCAGGTTCGACAGGTCGGCGCCGGTGAAGCCCGGCGTCTGGCCGGCCAGGGCCTCGAGGTCGACCGACTGCGCGATCGGCTTGCCACGTGAGTGCACCTCGAGGATGCGCTTGCGGCCGACCCGGTCGGGCCGATCCACGACCACCTGGCGGTCGAACCGCCCCGGGCGCAGCAGCGCCGGGTCGAGGATGTCCGGGCGGTTGGTGGCGGCGATCAGGATGATGTTGTCCTTCATCTCGAAGCCGTCCATCTCGACCAGCAGCTGGTTCAGCGTCTGCTCGCGCTCGTCGTGACCGCCGCCCATCCCGGCGCCGCGATGGCGGCCGACGGCGTCGATCTCGTCCATGAAGATGATGCACGGACAGTTCTGCTTGGCCTGCTCGAACAGATCGCGCACGCGACTGGCGCCGACGCCGACGAACATCTCGACGAAGTCCGAGCCCGAGATCGAGAAGAACGGCACGCCGGCCTCGCCCGCCACGGCCCGCGCCAGCAGCGTCTTGCCGGTGCCGGGAGGACCGAACAGCAGCACGCCCTTGGGGATGCGCGCGCCCAGCGCCTGGAACTTCTTCGGGTTCTCGAGGAACTCCTTGATCTCGTGCAGCTCCTCGACCGCCTCGTCCACGCCGGCCACGTCCTTGAACGTGATCTTGGGCGAGTCGACCGACATCCGCTTGGCGCGGCTCTTGCCGAAGCTCATCACCTTGCTGCCGCCGCCCTGCATCTGGTTCATCAGGAAGATCCAGAAGGCGAAGAACAGCACGAAGGGCAGGATCGTGACCAGGATGCTCCACCACGGCGAGCCGGAGGTGGGCGTGCCGTCCACCACGAGGTTGGGGTTGTTAGCCTCGGCCAACGAGATCGACTGGTCCATCAGCGAGGTGCTGGGGATGCCGATCGTGACCGTCTGGCTGCCGTCAGACTTGGTGACGCTGTACTTGAGGCTGTTGTCCCCGAGGTTGGTCTTCAGGTACTGGACCTTGCCGTTCGTGGCGGCCTGTGTGAACTCGTTCCAGGTGTTCGCCTGCTTGCTGCTGGAGTTGTCGATGATCATCTTCTGGGCGAAAAACGCCAGCACGACGACCACGACGATCGGGAAAGCTGCGCTCTTGAAAAACCTGCTCACGGGTTGCTTCGCCTACCTGCCTGGGGAACTGAGCTGAACGATATCACGGAGGTTTTCCGGCTCATTGGCGCCTGACGTTCGAACCACCACCTGTGATACGCCGCCGGCACGACGATCGGATGTCCTCACGCATTGGTCTATCGGCAGCGGCCGGTGGCGACTTGAAACGGCCCGTCAGATCAGGTCCTCGGGCAGGCGCGACTCGTCCAGGGCGGCCACGTAAGGCAGGCTGCGGTAGCGCTCGCCGTAGTCGAGGCCGTAGCCGATCGCGAACCGGTTGGGGATTTCGAAGCCGACGTAGCGGCAGGTGATGTCGGTCTGCCGGCGCTCGGGCTTGGTCAGAAGCGCGCACACCTCGAGCGTGGCCGGTGAGCGCGCCTGCAGGTTCCGCACCAGGTAGGACAGCGTCAGCCCGGAGTCGACGATGTCCTCGATGATGACAACGTGACGACCCTCGATGTTGGCGTCGAGGTCCTTCAAGATCCGCACCACCCCCGACGAGTCGGTGCCGCTGCCGTAGCTGGAGACGGCCATGAAGTCCATCTCGCAGGGCACCGTGACGCGCCGCACCAGGTCGGCCATGAAGAACACCGCGCCCTTCAGCACGCCCACCAGCAACGGCTCGAGCCCCTCATAGTCGCGCGAGATCTGCTCGCCGAGCTCGGAGATGCGCGCCTGCAGCGCATCCTCCTCGACCAGCGTCTCCGCGATCAGGTGCTCCGGATCGAGAGCGTTGAGGTACGAGCTCATGTCCCGCTAGCTTACAGAAGGCGCCGTAAAGCTGAGGTGCGTGCGATCGCGCACCGCCTCGAGATCGGCGGCCAGCGACAGCCGCTCCACCCCGGCTCTCCGCTCCGCCAGCTGCTCGAGCCGTCCGGTCAGCTGTCTGGGCAGCCGCAGCGGCCGCCCGGCAGCGCGCTCCGCGGCCTCGCGCAGCACCAGCACGCGCAGCGCGCGTGGTAGTTCGGCCACCTGCTCGAGATCGATCACCTCGCTGACATGGTCGCCCGCCAGCTCCGACACCAGATCGTCGAGCTCGGCCAGCAGCTCGGCGCTTCGCGCCAGGTTCAGCTCGGCTCCGGGATGCACCCGCATCAGCGCCGGCATCACCTGGTGCCGGATCAGGTTGCGGCGGAATGTGGGGTCGGCGTTGGTCTCGTCGTCGCGCGGCTCGAGCCCCTGCCCTGCGCACCAGGCCCGCGTCTCGGCCGCCGTCACGCACAGCAGCGGCCGCACCACGCCGTCCGCGGCCGGCCGCATCGCACTGATCGCGCGCGGGCCGGACGACGAAGCGAGCCGGTAGACGACCGTCTCGGCCTGGTCGCTGAGCGTGTGGCCGGTGGCGATCGGCCGGTCGCCGGCCCGCTCGCGGGCGGCCGCGTAGCGGGCCTCCCTCGCGCGCGCCTCGAGGTTCCCGCCCGGCTCCAGGTCGACCGGCACGACGCTCGCGCCGAGCGCGGCGCAGTAGGCGGCGTCGTCGAGGCCGCGGCTCCCGCGCAGGCCGTGCTCAACGTGCAGCGCCTCCACCGGATGACCCAGCTCTCGCAACACGCCCCACAGGCAGAGCGAGTCGGCGCCTCCGGAGACGAGCGTCAGCAGCGGCTGCCCGGGCTCGAGCAGCTCGTGCTCGGCGATGAACTCGGCGACCCGGTCTGCGAGATCAGGCGGCGGGCTCATGGGAGCGCACAAAGCGACGCACGTAGGTTGTGCCGAGCTCGATGTAGCGGGCGTGGGCGGCCTCGGCGGCGTCGCTGTCGCCGGCGGCGGTGGCACGCTCCACCTCGGCCTGCAGGGCGGCCAGCTTATCCTCCAGCCGCAGCCGCAGCACGTCCTCCTTGGACAGCTCCTGCTCGCGCCCCATCAGCACCAGCGCCCGCGGCCGCCACACCTCGCGCAGCTCGGCCAGCGCCGGGGTCGCCTCGAGCGCGGCCCACCCGCGAGCCGCCGGGTCGCGGATTGCATCCGGGTCGAAGCGCGCCGTCCCCGCTGGGCCGGTGCCCGGGCCGGGAGCGAAGCGCCCGCCGCACTCGCAGGACGCCAGCATGGCCGCCAGCTCGGGCTCGATGCCGGCGCCGCCGAGCTGGAATCCGTCGCCGCCACGCGTGGCCAGGCGCACAAGGCCGACCTCGATCGAGCATCCGGCCAGGTCGATCCGCGAGCCGCAGGTCCCGCAGCTCCAGGGGTCAGGTGCGGCCATGCATGAAGCCTACAGCCAACTGTCCAGCGCCCGGCGGAAGCTGAACGGCACCTCCAGCATCGGCATGTGGCCGACGCCCGCCAGCGCCAGCCGCTCGCCCCCGAGCGCCGCGGCCAGCGCATCACCGTTGCCCGCATGGGCATCGAGCTCGCCCCAGACGACCAGCGACGGGCAGTCCGCAGCTCGCGCGACGTCGGCCAGATCGGTGCGTCCCAGCTCGGGCATCACACCCTCGAGCGCGGGCCACGCGGCCGCGGCATCGCGGATCATGCGCTGCCCCAGCGCCGGCCGCACCAGCTGCGGCCCGGCCATGCCCACGAACCACCCGAACACCAGCCGCCGTCCGGCCGCGCTCCCCGCGAGCAGCGGAGCCGCCAGGCGAGCAGCCGCCGCGGCGAAAGGTGCGACGGGCAGCAGCGCCTTCGCCACCGCCACGTCCAGCTCGAGCATGCCCACGGGCGAGGCCGCCACCAGCCCGCGCAGCGGGTGCCGGGCAGCCCAGTGCACGGCCAGCGTCGCCCCCAGCGAGTGACCCATCAGTGCCGGGCGTTCAGCGCCGGCCGCCGACATCGCCGCGGCCAGGTGGTCGGCGGCCCGCTCGAAGCTGAACGACTCGAGCGGCAGGCTGCCCCCATGGCCGGGCAGTGCCGGGATCAGCACGCGCCGCCCCGACGCCGCCAGCGAGCGGCCGAGGGCGGCCAGGTAGGCGGGGGATCCGAGCAGCCCGTGCAGCAGCACCACCGGCGGGCCGGCGCCGGCCTCGTAGAAGTTGACGCGGCCGCCGGGAACAGCGACGCTCTGGCAATGCACGATCCGGAAGCTACCAGCGAACCGCCGAGCCCGGAGACGATGTGGGACGCGGCCGCCCGTGGCTGGGAGCGGCGCCGCGACCGCATGTGGGAGTCCTCGCACGCCGTCGGCGAGGGGCTGGTCGAGATGGCGGCGCCCGCGCCCGGCGAGTCGGTGCTGGAGATCGCCGCCGGGCCCGGGGACACCGGCTTTCTGGCCGCCGAGCTGATCGGGGAGAGCGGGCGGCTGGTGACGACCGATCTCTCCACCCGGATGCTGGCCGCCGCCGAGCGCCGGGCCGCCGAGCTGGGCCTCCGGAACGTGGAATTCAGGCAGGTCGATGCGCAGGCGATGGATCTCCAGAACGCCAGCTTCGACGTGGCCCTGTGCCGCTGGGGGCTGATGCTGATGCCCGACCCCGCCGCGGCCCTGGCCGAGACGCGGCGCGTGCTGCGCCTGGGCGGCCGCCTGGCGCTGGCGGTCTGGGGCCCACGCGAGGCGAATCCATGGAACACGACCATCCAGGGTGCGTTCGGTGACCACGGCCTGCTGCCGCCGCCACCCGACCCGAACGAGCCGGGCATGTTCCGGCTGGCCGACAGCCGCGAGCTGAGCGGCCTCGTGGCCGCGGCCGGGTTCGGCGCCATCGAGCTGCGCGACCTGCCGGTGCACTGGCGCTTCCGGGAGATCGACCAGTACTGGGGCCTGGTCACCGAGATCTCGCCGTCGCTGGCCGGCGTCATCGCGACGCTGGACGACGCCCAGGTCGAGGCGGTCAAGCGCGACTTCGCCGGGCGGTGCGAGCCCTACCGCGACGGCGACGGCTACGACCTGCCGGGCCTGTCGATCGGCCTGCTGGCGCGCTGACGGTAAGCTGGGCGGCCATGCCGATCCACCTGCGAGCCGAGATGGGCGACTACGCACCCGCCGTGCTGCTCCCCGGAGACCCGCTGCGGGCGCGCCGCGTGGCCGAGGAGTTCCTCGAGGACGCCCGCCAGGTGAACGGCGAGCGCGGCATGCTCGGCTACACCGGCAGCTACGAGGGCCAGCCGGTGTCGGTGCAGGCCACGGGCATGGGGTGTCCCAGCGCGGCGATCGTGATCGAGGAGCTCGTGCAGCTGGGGGCGGAGCGCCTGATCAGGATCGGCACCTGCGGCGGGCTGCAGCCCAACCTGGTGCTCGGCGACACCGTGATCGCCCTGTCGGCGGTGCCCGCCGACGCAACCTCACGGCACTACACCGGCGGCGAGCCGCATGCCCCCACGGCGCACTTCGGCCTCACGCACGGAGCCATCCACGCCGCCAAGGGGCTCGGCATCCAGCCGCACGTCGGCGCGATCGCCTCGTCGGACACGTTCTACGACCCCGACCCGGAGCGCCACCTGCGCTGGACTGAGCGCGGTGTGCTGGCCGTGGAGATGGAGGCCGCCGTGCTGTTCACGATCGGTGCGCTGCGTTCGGTAAAGACGGCCTGCATACTGACCGTCTCCGATCTGGTCGGGAGCACCCAGCTGGTGCGCATCGCCGACGACGAGCTGGCCCTGGGAGTCGAGCGGATGACGCGGCTGGCGCTGGCCGCAGCGGTGGACGCCAAGGCGTGACCGTAACGGTGATGATCGTCAACCCGGCGGCGGCCAACGGCCGCACCGCCCGGCAGTGGCCCGATATCGCGCGGCGGGCCGAGGCGCACGGCCTCGACGTCGACGTGCGCCTGACCGAGCGGCGGGGACACGCGACCGAGCTGGCGGCGACGGCCGTCGCCGAGAGGGCGGAGCTAGTGGTGGCGGTCGGCGGCGACGGCACCGTCTCGGAGGTCGCAAACGGCATGGCCGGAGCAGAGGCGACCGACCTCGCCGTGGTGCAGCGCGGCTCCGGATGCGACTTCATCCGCACGTTCGGCATCTCCAAGGATGCCGACCGCGCGCTCGAGGTAGCCGCGCATGCGCCCGCCCGCATCATCGACATGGGCCGTCTCAGCTACGCGGGGAGGGACGGGTCGCCCGAGAGCCGTCTCTTCGTGAACGTTGCCAGCGCGGGACTGACCGGGGTCGTCGCCGACCGGGTCAACCGCAGCGGCAAGCCGCTGGGCGCGACCGCCGCGTTCGCCTGGGGAGCGATTGCGACGTTCGCCGGCTACCGCAACTCCCCGTTCACGGTGGAGATCGACGACGAGCGCATCGACCAGGTCAGCAACAACGCGATCGTCGCCAACTGCCGCTACTTCGCCGGGGGAATGAAGATCGCGCCGGACGCTGATCCCAGCGACGGGCTGCTGGACGTGCTGGTGTGGGGCGACGTGTCCAGGTTCGACCTGGCCCGCAACCTGCACAAGCTCTACCGCGGTACGCATACGACTCACCCCAAGGCCACGATCCGCCGCGCCCGCCGGGTGGTGGTGACGCCGCGCTCGCCGTTGCCGATCGAGGCCGACGGAGAGCAGCCGGGTCTTACCCCGGCCACGTTCGAGGTGGTGCCGTCAGCTCTCCGGCTTCGCGCTCCCGGTTGAGGCGGCGCGGCGCTTGGGCTTGGCAGCCTCGACTCGATCGGCCAGCTCGGCGAGGGCCGCCTCGACGCGGTCGAGCTGGTCGGTCAGCCGGGCGATGTCCTCGCGGGTTGCGGGCAGCTGCGAGCGAGCGGCGCGCGAGGCCTTCTTCGCTTGATCGCGCGTGGCCGACACGACCGGCTTGCCGACATCGCCGGTGGCGCGGCTGACGCGGTCGATCAGACTCTTCTGCTCATTCATGTGAACCCCTTTCACAGGCGGCGCTACGGCTGATTCACCGTATCATGCGCGCTCATGACGGAGCCCCGCCGCACCTTCACGGCACACCTGCGCGTGCGCTTCGGCGAGACCGACGCGATGGGCGTCGCCAACAACGCGGCCTACCTGCAGTACTTCGAGATCGGCCGCATCGAGCTCCTGCGAGCCGCCGGCCACAGCTACGCCGAGGTGCACAACGGAGGCATCGACATGGTCGTGGCCGAGGCCGGCATCCGCTACCTGCGGCCGCTCTGGTTCGACGACGAGTTCGACGTCGCCTGCAACCTCACCGACCTGGGGCGGGTTTCTTTCACCTTCGCGTACCAGCTGACGCGCGGCGGAGAGGTCGTGGCAACCGGGTTCACGCGCCACGCCTGCGTCGACCGCGCCACCATGCGCCCGGTGCGCGTGCCGGAGTGGCTCACCCAGCTGTAGTCGGCCAGGTCTCGCCGCCGTCGACGGAGCGCAGTAGCTCGCGCCCCACCGCGGCGTAGGCCAGGCGGTCGTTGCGGGGGTCGTACGCCACGGCGTCCACCCGCCGGTCGAGCACCGGCATGAAGGTACGCCCGTAGTCCTTGCTGAGGTAGACCTTGTCGCCCGCCACCAGCACCTGGCTCTGCTCGTCGGTCGTCATCGCGACCCCGTAGGCGACCGCCGGTGCCGGCATGTGCGTGAACGTGGCGCCGTCATCCAGCGACCGCCACAGGCCACGTGCGCCGCACGCCACGTAGATCACATCGGGCTTGGTGACGTCGCCGCGGACCGCCGAGATCGAGACGGCCGTGTTCGGCAGCCCGGCCGCCCGCAGCTGCAGCCAGTGTCGGCCCGCGTCAACCGACACCCAGGGGTGGCCGAAGACGTCGAGCGCGTAGAGCCGGTCGGTGCGATGGTAGGGAGTCGTCAGCGACATGAACGGCTGCGGCGTCTGGCGCGCGGGCGTCAGGCCGATCCCGCCGTAGTCGGCGCGCTGCTCACCGTGCGGCCCGACCACCTCCCCGCCCTTCTCCGTAAAGGCGACCGCGAGGCCGCCGCCGGGGCCGTGCACGCGCTTCCAGCTGAGGCCGCCGTCGTGCGATCGCCATGCGCGGCGGCCGGTCGTTTCCCACAGCGTTCCGGCGAAGTCCGGAGCGACCGCCAGCGCCCGTGCCGCCCCCGGGAGCGGAACCGCGGTGGGCTGTGCGCCATCGCTACAGCCGGCGAGCGAGAGCGCCAGCACCGCCGCCGGCAGAGCTGTCCATTCAAGACGGAGCTGCATCGACCCGACAAACGGTAGAAGATCCACCACGTACCCTTGCGCAATGGCCTCCGACGATCTCGACACTCTGGCACGGCTGCGCGGCCTCCTGGACGTTTCCCGCGTGGTGCGCGATGACGAGTCGCTGCCCGAGGTGCTGAACGCGATCGCCGGCACCATCGCCGACTCGCTCGGCTACAAGGCGGTCGTGGTCAACCTCTACCGGCCGGCCTGGGATGACTTCGAGGTGACCACGGTGCGCGACTACAACCAGGAGGCGGTCCAACAGCTGCTCGGCACCCGCGGCGGCTGGAACGCGTGGGCGCCGCTGCTGGATGACCGGTTCAAGCGCGGCAGCGTCTACTTCGTACCCGCTGGGGAGTACGACTGGCAGAACGACATGCTGTCGATCACCCCGGACATCCCGGTCAGCGATGATCCCAACGCCTGGCACCCCGAGGATGCGCTGTTCGTGCCGCTGACCCGAAACGACGGGCACTTGCTGGGGATCCTTTCTGTGGACGAGCCCGTGTCGGGGCTGCGTCCCTCCGACGCGGAGCTGGAGGTGCTGGTGGCGCTGGCCGAGCACGTGGCTCTGGCACTCGAGAGCGCGCAGGAGGGCACCCGTGCGAACCGCTATCGCAGCGCTCTCGAGCGGCTGCTGCTGGTGTCGTCGCGCCTGACCGAGACGCTTTCGATCGACGCGGTGCTGCATTCGGTGGCCGAAGGCATCTCGGACGCGCTCGGCTTCGCGAAGGTCAGCATCGAGCTGCCCGACCCCGACACGGGCGTCCTGACGCCGCGGTCGGCCGTGGGCTGGAGCCTCAGCGACCTCGCCGAGAACGCGCCGCTCACGCTCGAGCTGGTCGAGCCGCTGCTGGTGTCCGAGTGCGAGATCGAGGGCTGCTATCTGCTGACCCAGACACAGGCCCGGGAGCGCCTGCCGGAGCGCTACCACTCCTACGCGTCGGTGTTCAACGGCGAAGGGCCGCATGCATGGTCGCACCACTGGTTGCTGGTGCCCCTGTACGACCGCGACGGCGGCCTGATGGGCGTCATCTGGGTGGACGACCCGATCGACCGTTTGCTGCCGTCGAGGGAGCTGCTGCAGGCGCTGCGCGTGTTTGCGAACCAGGCAACAGCGGCGCTGGACTCGGCGACGCACTTCGAGGAGGTGCGGTTCCTGGCCGAGCACGACCCGTTGACCCGGCTGTTCAACCGGCGCGCTTTCACGCGCCGGCTGGCGATCGAAACGGCACGGTCGGGCCGCTACCACCGCCCGTTCGCTCTGGTCACCTGCGACCTGGACGCGTTCAAGGCGCTGAACGACCGCCACGGCCACCTGGCCGGCGACCTCGCGCTCGAGCGCATGGGCAAGCTGCTGATGCAGGCCCTGCGCCAGACCGATGCCGCGTTCCGGACCGGCGGGGACGAGTTCGCGATGCTGCTGCCCGAGACCGACGAGCAGGAGGTGCGGGCGGTGATCGACCGGATCAGCGCCGGCCTGGTGAAGGACGACGACCCCCGCTTCGAGGACCTGCGGGCCAGCTTCGGCGTGGCGGTGTACCCGCGTGACGGCGACGATCCCGAGACGCTGTTCCACGCGGCGGACGAGGCCATGTACGCGGCCAAGCGGTCGGGCGAGCGCACCCACTTCGCCGCCTGACGGCGCCTCGGCGGCCATCTCCCCCGGGTTGGGGTGGATTCGCAGCGCCATACCTGCCAGAGTGAGAGGTGCTCACCCTGACCCACGGAGCGTGCGTGGACCCCCAGCACCTGTCAGCCTTTTCGCGACTGCGTGGCCTGCTGGAGGTGACCCGGCTCGTCCGCAGCGACGAGGACCTCGATCACCTGCTGGCGGCGATCGCCCGTACCACCGCCGAGTCGCTCGGATTCGGGACCGTGGTCCTGAACCTGTACCGGCGCGCCTGGGACGACTTCTGCACGACCACGGTGCACGGCTCCGAGCACGCCCGCGAAACGCTGCTGGGTGACGCCCGCGGCTGGGACGTCTGGGGCAAGGTGCTCGACGACCGCTTCCTGCGCAGGGGCGCGTACCTGGTCCCGCATGGCACCTTCGACTGGGACGAGCTGGCGCCGCGGTCATACGTCCCCGAGCTGCCGCGTGACCCCGCGCAGGACGCCTGGCACCCGGAGGATGCGCTGATGGTGCCGCTGCACCACTCGGACGGGCCGCTGCTGGGGATCATGGCGGTCGACGAGCCGGTGTCCGGCCGCCAGCCGACCGACGAGGAGCTGGACGTGTTGGTGGCGCTGGCGTCGCACGCTGCGCTGGCGATCCAGAGCGCTCAGGAGTCGGCCGAGTCGTCGCGGCACCGAAACGCACTCGAGCAGCTGCTGCGGGTGTCCTCGCGGCTGACCGAGACGTTCGCGATCGACGCGATCCTGCAGGCGGTCTGCGACGGCATCCACCACGCGCTGGGGTTCGAGACGGTCTCGGTCGACCTGCCCGACCCCGACACCGGCAACCTCGAGCCGCGTGCCGCCTACGGGTGGGAGCTCGACGACCCGGCCGTCCACAGCAGCTTCACGCTGGCGGAGATCGCGGTACTGCTGGTACCCGAGTTCGAGACGCAGGGCTGCTACCTGCTGACCAGCGAACAGGCCCGCGCCCGGGTGCGGCCGGAGGCCGACACGTACAGCTCGCAGCGCTGCGGCAAGGGCCCACACGCCTGGGACGACCACTGGCTGATCGTGCCGCTGTACGGGCGCAGCGGTGAGCTGATCGGACTGATCTGGGCGGATGACCCGGTCGACCTGCTGGTGCCGTCGCCGGCCCGCCTGCAGGCCCTGCGCGTGTTCGCCAACCAGGCGACCACCGCGCTGGACGCCGCCGCGCAGTTCGAGGAGATGGAGTTCCTGGCCGACCACGACCCGCTCACGCGGCTGCGGAACCGGCGCAGCTTCGTGCGCCAGCTCGAGCTCGAGACATCCCGCTCCGATCGCTACGGACGGCGGTTCGCGCTGCTCGTCGGCGACGTCAACGGGTTCAAGCAGGTCAACGACCGGCGCGGCCACCCCGCCGGCGACCGCGCGCTGGAGTCGCTGGGCCGGGTGCTGATGGACGGCCGCCGCGAGGTGGACGGGGTCTACCGGATCGGCGGCGACGAGTTCGCGCTGATCCTGCCCGAGGTCGGCAGCGACGAGGCGCGGGCCGTGGCCGAGCGGATCCACGACGCCATGCTGGGCAGCGGCGACGAGCTCCTGATCCAGCTCACGATCAGCTTTGGCGTCGCCGTCTACCCCGAGCAGGGCACTGATCCCGAGTCGCTGTTCCGGGCGGCAGACGAGTCGATGTACAGCGCCAAGCGGGAGCCGGGCGGCCGGCTGCCCTCGGCCAGCTGACGCGTGGAAGCACGGTAACGGCCTAGGATCTAGACGATTTGCCGAAAGCTTCCAAGGAGTGGTCTTGAACCTCGATCTGACCGACGAGCAGCTCGCGATCCAGGAGACGGTGCGCGAGTTCGTGGATCGCCGCATCATGCCGGTCGCGCAGGAGAACGACATCAACCACCACCTCGACATGGGCATCATCGAGGGCATGGCCGAGCTGGGATTGCTGGGCCCGGTGATCCCGACCGAGTACGGCGGCTCCGGGCTCGACTACGTCTCCGAGGCGCTGATCTGTGAGGAGATCGAGCGCGGCGAGTCGGCCTTCCGCACGCTGATCTCGGTGCACGTCGGGCTGAACTCGCTGTCGCTCTACCGGTTCGGGACCGAGGAACAGAAGCAGCGCTACCTGGTGCCGATGGCCAAGGGCGAGAAGCTCGGCTGCTTTGGGCTGACCGAGCCGGCTGCCGGCTCGGACGTGGCGGCGATGCTGACCACCGCGATCAAGCAGGACGACGGCACCTACCTGCTGAACGGCCAGAAGAGCTGGATCAGCTACGCGACCGAGGCGGCCTACTGCCTGGTGTTCGCGAAGACCGACCCGGCCGCGGCCCACAAGGGCATCTCGGCCTTCATCATCGAGCTGGACTGGGACGGTATCGAGGCCCGGCAGATCCCGAACAAGCTCGGCATCTGGGCCGGATCGACCGGCGAGTTGTTCTTCGACAACGTGCAGGTGCCCGCCGAGAGCCTGGTGGGCGCCGAGGGCGAGGGCTTCAAGATCGCCATGCACTCGCTCGACCAGGGCCGCTTCACGGTGGCGGCCGGCGCCGTCGGGGTCGTCCGCGCGTGCCTGGAGGCGTCGGTCAAGTACGCGAACGAACGCAAGACGTTCGGCCAGGAGATCGGCAAGTACCAGTTCGTGCAGGACATGATCGCCGACATGGTGATGGGCTACGAGACGAGCCGGCTGCTGGTGATGCAGGCGGCGCACCTCAAGAACAAGGGCGTCCGCAACACGCGCGAGACGTCGCTGGCCAAGTGGCAGGCCACCGAGAGCGCCTTCAAGGCCGCTCACCTGGCGATTCAGGTGCACGGCGCCTACGGCTACTCCGCGGAGTACCCGGTCGAGCGGTACTTCCGCAACTCGCGCGCCCCGATCATCTACGAGGGCACGACCCAGATCCACAAGATGATGCAGGCGGAGCACGCACTCGGGTACCGGAAGCTGAATGGCTGAGGCCACGCAGCGGCTGGTCGAGCTGGACGACGGCGTCTCGCTGAACATCGCCGAGGTCGGCAGCGGGCATCCTCTGATCCTGCTGCACGGCGGGCCGGGGCTCGATCACCACGAGCTGCATCCCTGGCTGGACCCGCTGGCCGGGGCCGGCTTCCGGATGATCTACGTGGACATGCGCGGCCAGGGCGGGTCGGAGCGGGTCGACCCGCAGTCGCTCACGATCCAGGTGTTCGCGCAGGACGTCGACCGGCTGGCGCGGGCGCTGGAGCTCCAGGAGTTCTCGCTGTACGGGCACTCGTTCGGCGCGATCGTGTCGCTGGCGCACGCGCTCGAGCGCGGCACGGCCGGCCACTACGTGATCTCCAGCGGCGCGGCGTCCAGCGAGGCGCTGGCGGCCGACGTCGAGCGCGAGATCGACCGGTTCGAGCCGGCCGCGATGCGCGAGCAGATCAAGCGGTCGTGGGACGCCGAGCCGAACGTGTCGACGGTGGCCGAGTTCCGCGACATCATGACGTCGCAGATGCCGTTCCACTTCTGGGAGATGGGCGACGCCTATCGCACGTTCACCGAGAAGGACGAGACCGTCTACTCACCGGAGGTGCTGGCGCACTTCGCGAAGAATGGCTACGGCGGTTTCGAGTGGGTCGACCACCTGCGCTGGATCTCCAAGCCGATGCTCGTGGTGACGGGCCGCTACGACCGCACGTGCACGGTGGCGCGCTCCCAGGAGATCCACGCCGAGGTGGCCGGATCGCAGCTGGTGGTGATCGAGAAGGCGGCGCACATGACGCACATCGAGCAGCCCAAGGCGCTGATGGACGCGGTGCGCAAGTGGTTCACCGACCAGGGCGTGATCGGCCAGGAAGAGCCGGAGGCAACGGCCTAGCTAGCCAGCGGTCAGACCTCTACCAGGCGTACCTGGTAGGGCGACGAGCCCTCGGGCGAAACGGCATCGCGATAGGCGGTGGCAGCCGCACGCAGCGCGGTGCGGCGGTGGCTGAGAGTGGCCAGCGTGACCCACTCCGAGTGCGGATAGCGAACCTGTACCGCGAACATGCACCGCGGCGGCGCGACCACGACCTCGGGTTCAGCGGGGGGAGCGTTGACAACGGCTGTGCGCATGGCTGCTGCCAGGATTCGTCACCATCTACGCGCCTCCTTCATACGGCGCGAAGGCCGTATATGCGACCGTGTAGGCGTCGGGCCGCCGGTGGTCGAGCGCCGGCAGCGTGCTGCGCGTTGCGCGCTGCGCGGCCAGGTCGAGCTCGGCCACGATCACGCCGTCACCGGTGGGCCCTGCCTGAGCGATGACGGTGCCCCAGGGGTCGATGATCATGCTGTGGCCAAAGCGCGGCATGCCATAGCCGCCGGGATCGCTGTGCTGGTTGGCGGCCATCACGAACGCCTGGTTCTCGATCGCGCGGGCGCGCAGCAGCGGCTCCCAGTGGGCCATGCCGGTGACCAGGGTGAAGGCGGCCGGCACCGTCAGCACCAGCGCGCCGGCCTGCTCGAGCGCGCGGTACATCTCGGGGAAGCGCAGGTCGTAACAGACCGAGAGGCCGACCGGCAGGCCGGACATGCTCGCCATCACCAGCTCGCCGCCGGGGGCGGTGCCGTCGGACTCGCGATAGCTGATGCCGCCCACGTCGACGTCGAACAGGTGGATCTTGGTGTAGGCGGCGACGCGCTCGCCGTCGGGAGAGAAGGCGATCGAGACGTTGCCAACGCGGTCGCCGTCGGCGATCGCGATCGAGCCGCAGATCAGGTCGAGCTGCAGGCGACGCGCCCATTCTGACAAGGCGTCGAGGGTGTCACCGCCGTCCTCGAGCGACTCGGCGTAGGCGAGCAGTTCGCGGCCGTCGGCGATGGCGTTCCACTTCTCGGGCAGCAACACCAGGCGCGCGCCGTGGGCGGCCGCCTCCTCGACCAGCGTGGCCATGCGGGCGATGTTCTCGGCCTTGTCGCGCGAGGCCGAGAACTGTACGCAGGCTGCGGTGATGCGATCCATCAGGCGGAATCTAGATGATCCAGCGGGTCGGGTCGGCGTTCGTCGTCGCCGAGCAGCTGGTAGAAGGTGAGGCTGAAGACCACGAACAGGATCAGGCTCTGCTCGACAGCCATCAGGATGCCGCCGAGCTGCTGGTCGTCGCGGGGGGACAGGCCGAACAGGTGGGGCGTGGTGTCGTAGTAGTGGTAGATGGTGCTGGAGGCAAGGGCGATCAGAAGCGCGACCGGAGCGGCGAGGAAGAAGGCGGCGGCGAGGTAGACGAGCTTGGGCATCGGCTGCATGCGTTCGGGGACCAGCACCGGCCACCAGAAGGCGAGGCCGGCGGTCAGGAACAGCAGGTGCTCGATGCCGAGCGCCCAGCGGTGGTCGAGGCCGTAGCCGTAGACGGCCGGGATGTGGACGATGTACCAGACCGCCAGCCAGTAGGGCAGCGCGAACGCCGGGTGGGTAGCCGCGCGCAGCCAGGCGCGGCGCTCGGCGGCGGCGGCCATGGCAGGGGTGAGCCCGAGCACCAGCAGCGGCGGCGCCCAGTCGGCGAGCATCACGTTCTGGAGCAGGTGGAAGGACAGCATCGCGTCGAGTGCGACGTGCTCGATCGGCGAGAGCAGAGCCAGGGCGGCCAGCAGCAGGCCGCACACGAAGCAGGCGCGGCGCCAGAGCGGCGCCGACATGACGTGCGCGGCCCACAGGTACCCGGCGCCGGACAGGAGCACGGCCAGCGCCCACTCGGGGTCGAACACGAACCGCCACGCGTCGAACTGCCCGGCGAGCACGGTCACCCGGATTGCGTCAGCGGCGCCATGGTCAGCCCGAAGCCCATCAGCTGCTCCCAGTAGTGCTCGGCCTGTTCCAGCTGGCCCTGCCAGACGATCGCCTGGCCCGCGTTGTGGATGCGGTCGGCGAGCCGCATGCCGCCCTCGAACGTGAGGCCGGGAATGGTGCGGGCAAGGGCGAAGGCGACGCCGTCGAAGGTGTTGTGATTGTCGTTCTTGACAACGACCAGCCAGGGGCGGTCGCTGCCGGAGCCGGGGCCGGTCGTGCGCGGCTTCTGCTTCCGCACGGGCGGGGCGACCGTGGACATGATTTGCGAGTGTACCGGTGGCTGCTGGTACGCTTGTGACATGACGCAGCGACGCGACATCACCCACCTCCGTGGCCCGGTCGTCGTCGAGCTGCCGCGCATCCCGGCCTAGGCGTTCCCGGCCCACCGCCCCGGAACGCCGTGACGAACGCTCGCCTCGTCAACGCCGACAGATGGATGCGCACGTGAACACGCTCCCTTCAATCGAGAACGACTTTCCCGCCTGGTACGCCGAGGTCGTCCGCCGGGCCGGCCTGGCCGAGAACGCGGCCGTGCGCGGGATGATGGTGATCAAGCCGTACGGGTACGGGATCTGGGAGCTGCTGCAGCGCCAGATGGACGATCGCATCAAGGCCACCGGCCACGAGAACTTCTACTTCCCGATGCTGATGCCGGCCTCGGTGCTCGCGAAGGAGGCCGACCTGGTCGAGGGCTTCGCGCCGGAGGTGGCCGTGGTGACCGAGGCCGGCGGCTCGAAGCTCGAGGAGCCGCTGGTGCTGCGGCCGACGTCCGAAGCGGTGATCTGGAGCACCTACGGCCGCTGGCTGCAGTCCTATCGCGATCTGCCCATGCTCTACAACCAGTGGGCGAACGTGGTGCGGTGGGAGCTGCGGCCGCGGCTGTTCCTGCGCACCAGCGAGTTCCTGTGGCAGGAAGGGCACACCGCGCACGAGACGGAGCAGCAGGCGGTGGCCGAGTGCCTGCGGATCCTGCACGAGGTCTATGCCGATACCCAGCACTCGGTGCTGGCGATGCCCGCGCTGCTGGGGCGAAAGAGCGCGGCCGAGCGGTTCCCGGGTGCCAGGGAGACGTTTACCGCCGAGGCAATGATGGGCGACCGCAAGGCGCTGCAGGCGGCGACGTCCCACTATCTGGGCGACGAGTTTGCGCGCGCCTACGGGGTCACCTACACCGGACGGGACGGTTCCGAGCACCATCCCTACGCGACGTCGTGGGGCTCCACCACCCGTCTCGTGGGAGCGGTGATCATGATGCACGGCGACGAGCGCGGCCTGCGGCTGCCACCGGCGGTCGCGCCGTACCAGGTGGTGGTGATCCCGATCCAGCCGGGAGATTCGCCGGTGCTGGAGCAGGCGCACGCGTTGGCGGCCGAGCTGCGGGCGGCGGGTATCCGGGTGAAGCTGGACGACCGCGTCCACGTCCGTCCCGGGGCGAAGTTCTTCGAGTGGGAGCTGAAAGGCGCGCCGATCCGCGTCGAGCTGGGCGAGCGCGAGCTCGCCCGCGACGAGGTGTCGGTAGCCCGCCGCGATCGCGAGCCGCGCGAGCTGCTGTCCCTCGACCGGCTGGCCGAACGGCTGCAAGCGATGCTGGGCGAGATCCATCGGGAGCTGTTCGACCGCGCGGCCGAGCACCTGGCCGACAACACTCGCAGCTTCGACGATCGCGCCGAGCTGATCGAGTACCTGAAGGCAGGCAGCGGCTTTGCCGTTACCGCATGGTGCGGCTCGCCGGAGTGCGAGGCCGCGATCAAGGCGGAGACGTCGGCCACCCTCCGCTGCCTCGCCCTCGAGCCGGAGGATCCCGGCGCGCCCTGCCCCGTCTGCGCGGGGCCCGGCGTTGAGACCGCCACCTGGGCCCAGGCCTATTGAGGGATCCACGTGCCGGCCGCGGACACGGTTCCGTGGCCGGCACGACGCAGCTCGTGACCCTCCCGTGGGCAACACCGGTGCCAGGCGCCGCCGTTGCGCCGACCGCGGCGTTGCAGCCGCGTGACGGCGGCAGGCGGCCAGCCCTGCAAGGCGGACGCGCAAAGCGATGGACGGCGTTCGGCAAGGCCGGCGCTTCCGGTTGCGGCGATTTGTGCGCTGGCGGGGCGGCCGGCCGTTACCCGGGCGCAACCGGTTGTCACGTGTGCCCTCGGTAGCCAACGTGGCGGTGGCCGTGTCGACGGCGTTGCGAAGTCGAAACGGATGTGTCAGGCCTGTGGCGAGCCGAACCCGCCGCCGCCGGGCGTGCGGATCTCCAGCACGTCGCCCGCGCGCAGGTCGCGGCTGAGCTTGCCCGCGATCGGGCGGCCGTTCAGCCGGTTCTCGCCCAGCGCTCCGTCGCCGCCGCCGGCCGCCCCTCTGGGCGCGTGCCTGCGGCGCTCGGTCAGCAACGACAGCCGGCAGTCCTCGAGCACCCGCATCGCCCTGATCACTCCGTCGCCGCCGCGGTGACGGCCGGCCCCGCCGCTTCCCGGTCGCAGCGCGTAGCGCTCGATCCGCAGCGGGTACTCGCGCTCGAGCGCCTCGATCGGGGTGTTCAGCGTGTTCGACATGGCCACATGCACCGCGCTTGGCCCGTCCCCGTCCGGACACGCGCCCTGGCCGCCGCCGATCGTCTCGTAGTAGGTGAACCGCTCGTTCCCGATCACCGTGTTGTTCATCGTCCCCTGCCCCATCGCCGGAGCCGGCAACGCCTGGCCGAACGCCGCCATCACTACGTCCACGATCCTGCTCGACGTCTCCGTGTTCCCCGCCACCACGGCCGCCGGGAACCGCGCGTTCACCAGGCACCCCTTCGGCGCCAGCACCTGCACCGGCACAAACGCGCCGCCCGATGCCTCCAGGTCCGGCGCGCACACGACCCGCACCACGTAGTACACGGCCGACCGCGTCACCGACAGCGGGCAGTTTAGGTTCCCGGGCCGCTGCCCGGCCGTGCCCTCGAAGTCGACCTGCACCCCGTCGCCCCGCACCGTCACCGTTGCCCGGATCTCCGCCTCGCCCTCCAGTTCCTCCACCACGTCGCTCGCCTGGTAGCGGCCCTCCGGCACCCGCCGGATCGCCGCCCGCATCCGCCGCTCGGCATAGCCGTGCAGCTCGTCCATGCCCCGCAGCAGGCCCTTCTGCCCGAACCGCTCGGCCAGCTCGCCCAGCCGCTGCGCCCCGATTGCATGGCTCGACAGCTGCGCCCGCAGGTCGGCCGCCCGCTGCTCGGGGTTCCGCATGTTCGCCAGCATCAGCGCCAGCACCTCGTCGGTCAGCGGCAGCGGCGGGATCACCAGCCCCTCCTGGAAGATCTCCCGCGAGTGAGCCGGCAGGCTCCCCGGCCACATGCCGCCCACGTCCGCATGGTGCGCCCGCGACACCAGCAGCCCCAGATCCCCTGCCCGCGAGACCAGCGTGATGTCCGGCAGGTGCGTGCCGCCCGTGAACGGGTCGTTCAGCACGAACACCGCCCCCGGCTCGGGATCCAGCTCCAGCACCGCAGCCACCGCATCCGGCATCGCCCCCAGGTGCACCGGGATGTGCTCCGCCTGGGCGATCATGCGCCCGTCCGGATCAAACAGCGCGGTCGAGCAGTCTCGCCGCTCCTTGATATTGGCCGAGTGGGCGGCCCGGATCAGCGCCGCGCCCATCTCGTCCGCGACGCCGCGCAGCGCGGAGGCGAGCACCTGGAGCGTCGCCGGATCGCTCATCGCCTCACCCGCCAGCCACCGTCGCCGGCTGCGCGTGCCGTCCAGCCCGGTGCCACCCACAGCGTCGCTCCATCCAGATGCAGCGTTGCCGGCCCTAGCACCGGCCGCTTGCGCGGGGCACGCACCAGCTTCAGCGCCGGCCCTGCCGCCGTGCTGGCGGCCCGCAGGTTGACCAGCTCGATCGGCGTCCCGCGCTGCTCGTGGCCGTACCGCTCGGCGTGCCGCTCGTGGAACCGCTCCGCAAGAGTCGCAAGCGGCTCCAGGTCGACCTCCAGCTCGAACCCCTGCCCCGCGTAGCGCAGGTCGGCCCCCGCCCACCGCTGCGAGCCGCGCTCCGCCTGCGGCCACGGCACCTGCGACCGGATCTGCGATCGCGTCAGCTCCTCCAGCGGCCGCATCACGCTGCGGACAGCGTCCCGTCGCCGCTCCCCGGCCGCGATGCCGAGCGCCGACAGCACTCCGCTGGCGGCGGGCACGCGCACCGACCGCATCCCCAGCTCCTCGGCCACCTCGCAGGCGTGCAACGGGCCCGCGCCGCCGAAGGCGATCAGCTCGAACCCGCGTGGGTCGTGCCCCCGCTCCACCGACACGACCCTGATCGCTCGCACCATCTCCTGGTTCGCCACCGCCACGATCCCGGCCGCCGCGGCGCGCACGCTCGCGAACCCGTCCGCCACCGTAGCGACCGCGCGCCGGGCCGCCTTCGCGTCCAGTCTCACGCTGCCCGCGAGCGGCACGCCTGCGTCCAGCCGGCCGAGCACCAGGTTCGCGTCCGTCACCGTCGGCAGGCCGCCACCGCGGCCATAGCAGGCGGGCCCGGGATCCGCCCCGGCGCTCTGCGGGCCGACCCGCAGCGCGCCGCCGTCGTCGATCCACGCGATGCTGCCGCCGCCGGCGCCGACGGTGTGGATGTCCACCATCGGCAGCCGCACCGGGAGACCCGCGACCTCGCGCTCGGTCGACCGGCCCGGCCGGCCCTCGCGGATCAGCGAGACGTCGCAGCTGGTGCCGCCCATGTCGAACGCCACGGCATCGCCGGCACCCATCCCGACCGCCGCCGCCACGCCGCCGGCCGGCCCCGACAGCAGCAGCCGCGCGGGGTGTGCGGCCGCCTCCGCCAGCGGCGCCAGCCCGCCGCTCGACTGCATCACCAACGGCTGCGGCAACCCGTGCGCGGCCGACTGCTCGCCCAGCGACCGCAGATAGCGGCCGGCCGAGGGGCCCAGGTACGCGTCGATCGACGTGGTCGAGCCGCGCTCGAACTCGCGGTACTCGGCCGCCAGCTCGTGCGACGCGACCACGAACACGCCCTCCAGCTGCGACCGCAGCAGCTCGGCCACCCGCCGCTCGTGCTGCGGATGCGTGTAGGCGTGCAGCAGGCAGATCGCGACCGCCTCCACCCCGCTCCGCCGCAGGGCACGGGCCGCGCGCTCCACCGACCGCTCGTCCAGCGCCCGCAGCGGCCCGTCCGGCCCCATCCTCTCATCCACCTCGACGGTCAGCTCCGGCAGAGGCGCCGGCCGCGCGACGCAGGGCCGGTACAGCAGCGGGCGCGTCTGCCGGGCGAGCGCCAGCAGGTCTCCGAACCCGCGGGTCGCCACGAACCCGGTCACGGCTCCGCGGCGCTCCAGCAGCGCGTTGGTGGCCACCGTCGTGCCATGCCCGAGATGGCCCAGTGCTCGCGGCGCCAGACCAGCCTGCTCGAGCGCCCGCTCCACGCCCTCGATCACCGCCCGCGACTGATCGTCGGTCGTGGTCGGCAGCTTCACCGCGGTCAGGCGGCCCTCGTGCACCAGCGTCACGTCGGTGAACGTGCCGCCCACATCGACCCCGGCCAGCGTTCGCACGCCTACGAACCGATCTCGCCGGCCAGCCTGTGCAGATCGCGCTCGGTGAGTACGGCTTGGCGTTCGCCGTGACTCAACCCCAGCAGCAGCAGTCGTCCGCTCGCGAGGTAGGTATCGATCTCGGGACGCGTGCCCGGCCGGTCGGGGGTGTACGTGATGCTGATCGGGCTGAACATCGTGTGTGGAAACGGCGTCGTGACGAGGAACGGCAACAGGACACCCATCAGGATTCGATTCACCGACCTGACTCTACGGGTATTCTGAGTCTCGTGGCCATCCCCGCCCACCACTCCAACGAGTCGACGCCGGGCGACCGCGGGCGGAGCCTCGGCGCCGCCCAGGCCGACCGGATAGCCGCGACCGCCGACGTCTATCTGCGGCTGTTCCGGCTGAAGGGCCTGGAGGAGGGCCAGGTGCTCGAGTTCGGCTCCGAGGCGCTCGACCGCATCGGCGACTTCTCGCCCGACCTGAGCGACGAGATCGCGGGCATCGCCGCCGGAAGCGGGCTCGCGCCCGAGCTGATCGGCGCTCTCAACGCCCGCACCGAGCTGCTGGCCGCCGGCCGCGGCGAGTGCTCGGCGATCGCCTGCCTGGGCACCGCCACCTCGACGGGCACGCCGATCGGCGTCCAGACCTGGGATTGGCACGACGAGCTCTCCGACAGCTGGATGCGCTGGACGATCGACCACCCGGGCGGCCATCGCGTCGAGACCATGACCGAGGCCGGCATCGTCGGCAAGGTGGGCGTCTCCAGCGAGGGCGTCGCGATCCTGATGAACATCCTCGGCCACCGCGATGACGGCCCCCCCATCGGCGTACCGGTACACGTGCTGAACCGTCACGTGCTCGATCGCGCAGGCGACGGAGTCGAGGCGCTGGCAATGTTCTCCAACGCGACCATGTCGGCCTCGAGCGCCGTCACCGTGATCGCCGACGACGAGGACGGCGGCGCCGTCTGCACCGTCGAGCTGTCTCCCGCGGGGCCTGGCTTCGTGACGCCGGACGAGCGCGGCGTGCTCGTCCACACCAACCACTTCGTGGCCGAGCCCGGCCGCCTGGCGGACACGATGGTACGCGAGGCGCCCGACTCGGTGCTGCGGCTCGACCACGCCCGCCGGGCGATGTCACGCGTGGCGGATGGTGCGATCGATGAGGACGCGATCCTGGGCGCGCTTCGCAGCCACCGCGGCGGCTGGGGGGCGATCTGCGTACACCCCGACCCGGCAGCCGAGTTCGGCGACCGCTGGCGCACGCTGGCCACCGTGATCGTCGACCCGGCCGCCCGGCGCATGACGCTGCACAGCAACGGGCCGTGCGGCGGCGTGCAGGCCGTGCCGCTGCACGCCGCGTCGGTCTAGGCGAGCTCGCGCTCGACCACGGCCGCAGCGGCCAGGCAGTCGAGCTCGCGCCAGGGCCGCGCCGCGATCTGCAGCCCCACCGGCATTCCCAGCGAGTCCATCCCGCAGGGCACTGATATCGCCGGCCAGCCGAGCGTGTTGAACACGCCCGTCAGCCCGCACATGACGCTGGTCACATCCACCTCCTGCTCGCCTGCGAACGGCACCTTCAGCGTGCCGATGGTGGGCGCGGTGATCGGCTCGGTGGGCGAGACGATCATGTCGATGCCCTGCTCGTGCATCTTCGCCAGCATCCGCCCCTGGTACGCGAGCCGCAGGAACACGATGTGGCCGGCCTCGCGTCCGCTCAGCCGGTCGCCCGCCTCCATCTCTGCGACGATGTCCGGCCCCAGATCGGCGCGCCGCTGCGGCCAGTGCTCGTAGAGCGCCCCGGCCTCCTCGGTCAGGTAGAAGCTGTTCTCATTCAGCCCCGCGACCGGCCACTCCATGTCGACCTCGACCAGCCGCGCACCCGCCCGCTCCAGCAGCGCCACGGCATCCCGCACGATCGCCGCCAGGCCCGGGGCGGTGTGTTCGAAGAAGAAGCGCTCGGCCACGCCGATCGTGCGCCCCTCGACTCCGGCATCGAGCGCGTCGCGGTAGCGCGGAACCGGCACCGGCTGCGTGCGCGGATCGTTCGGCGACGGCCCGGCCAGCACCTCCAGCGCCAGCGCCACATCGCGCACCGACCGGGCCATCGGGCCGCAGTGGTCGAGCGACGGGCAGAGCGGCTTGATCCCCGCCAGGCTGACCCGCCCGTGGGTTGGCTTCAGCCCCACGATCCCGCATACCGAGGACGGGCAGCGGATCGAGCCGCCGGTGTCGGTTCCCGGCGCCAGCGCCACGATCCCGGCCGCCACGGCCGCTCCCGAGCCGCCGCTCGACCCGCCCGGGATGCGCGTGGGGTCGTGCGGGTTGCGGCACGAGCCGAACCAGGGGTTGTCGCAGGTCACGCCCCACGCCAGTTCGTGTGTGTTCAGCTTGGCGATGCAGACGGCGCCGGCAGCCGCCGACCGGGCGACCACGTCGGCGTCGCGCTCGGGCACGTGATCGCGATAGATGGCGCTGCCGTACGTCGTTCGGATGCCGCCGGTGTCGATCAGATCCTTCCAGCCGACCGGCACGCCCGCGAGCGGGCCCGGGTCACGCCCAGCCGCCACCGCAGCGTCCACCGCGGCGGCTTCTCGCAGCGCACGCTCCTCGGTCACCATCCAGACCGCGCCCAGCTCGTCGGCGCCGGCCCGGTCAAGCGCGTAGCGGGCAACCTCCGTCGCCGACACGTTCCCCGCACGGACCGCGGTCGCCAGGTCGGTCGCGTCCTGCACGCTCAGGTCACCACCTTCGCGAAGCGGTCGGCCCGGAAGCGGTCACACTCCGGCGGCAGCGGCCGCCCCTGCGCCAGGTCGGCGCACAGGCGCCCCAGCAGCGGGCCGAACTTGAACGCGTGGCCGCTGTCGCCGCCGCAGACGACGACTCCGTCGATCTGATCGAGGATGAAATCGCCGTCGGGCGTCACCGTGTAGAGGCAGGCCTCTTGGTGCACCGGCTCGGGAATCAGGCCGGGCAGCGCCTCGGCGACGTGGGCGCGCAGGTCGTCGACCACCTCCGGCAGCACCGGCCGATCACGCCGGTCGGGGTCGAACGGCCCCTTGCGGGCGCCGTCCTGCGCCGCCTTGTAGCCGACGCCGGGCGACACGACCCCGTACCAGAAGCGGTCGTCCCGCTCACCGCCATGGTCGACCAGCGACGGCCGCGAATCGGGCGCGCCGTGGAAGAAGCAGACCTGCTCGATCTGGCCGTACACCGGCAGATCGTACAGGCGCGACAACCACGAGCCCGGGCAGACCACAACGGCATCGGCCTCCAGCTGCGAGGGGTCGGCGATGCGCGCACCCTCCACCACCTCCACGCCTTGCCGCAAACGCGCCAGCGCGTCGTCAGCGAGGACTGCGCCGGCGTCGGGCGTCCACAGCACCGGCCCGGAGAACCGCGCCTCCGGGAACAGCCGCTCTGCCTCGGCCGGATCCAGCCAGCTGTACTGCTCGCCGCAGCGCTCCAGCACCGCCGCGTGCTGATCGACCCCGCGCCCGTGTTCGAGCAGGCCGTTTCGCAGCAGCAGGGCCGGATCCAGCCGCATCCACTCGTCGATCGCGCGCCGCGCCAGCCGGCAGTAGTCGTCGTGCCGGTAGCTGGTGCGGTAGATGCGCGAACGCCCGGGCGAGCTGCCCAGCCGGGTGCCCACCGAGTGCTGCTCGTAGACCGTGACCGCGAACCCGTCTTCGCGCAGTGCGCGTGCGACCGAGAGGCCGATCACGCCCCCGCCGACGACGGCCGCGGTGCTATGCGGCGGCGTTGACCAGCTCCTTCAGCTGACCGGTCTCGTGCAGCTCCGTGACGATGTCGCATCCGCCCACCAGCTGGCCGTCGACGAACAGCTGCGGGATGGTCGGCCAGCCGGAGTGCTCCGACAGCAGCTGCCGGATGCGGGGATCGGGCAGGATGTCCATGGCAGCGAACTCGGCGCCGGTGTCCTTCAAGCAGGCCACCGTCTGCATCGAGAAGCCGCAGCGCGGCATCTCCGGGGTGCCCTTCATGAACAGCATCACGCGGTTCTGCGCGATCGAGTTCAGCACCTCCTGGCGGATTTCGTCCTCGGTGATGATCATTGCGTTGCCTCCGTCTTGATCTTGAGTGCGTGGATTGGCCGGCCGGGGCCGAGCAGGTGGTCGACGGCGCCGTTCACCAGCCGGTGCTGCTCGATCAGCGGCAAACCGGTGAACTGCGGGGCTCGCACGTGGGCATACAGGTGGTCGCCGCCTGCCATGTCCTCGACGCTCACCTCGGACCCGGGCAGCGCTGTGCGAATCAATCCCTCGATTTCGGCGATGTCAGCCACGCCACGAACATTAGCGAGTGATGTGACGCGGCCGATTCGGCAAAGCAGGAACGGCTACCCTTCAAGGCAAATACTCGTCGAAACGCCCAGAGGAGGGGCGCCGACACATGCTGTATCTGCTGCTTTTCATCCCACCCCTGATCCTCGGTGCCCTCGGGCAGATGTGGGTCAAGCGCGCCTTTGCCGACGGTTCCAAGGTGCACGCCGCATCCGGCATGACCGGGGCCCAGGTGGCCCGCCGCATGCTCGAGTCGGGCGGCCTGGACGTCGGCATCGAATCGATCGGCGGGTCGCTCAGCGACCACTACGACCCGCGCGCGAAGGTGATGCGCCTGAGCCAGCCCGTCGGCAACTCGGACACGATCGCAGCCGTCGCCGTCGCCGCGCATGAGACCGGGCACGCATTCCAGGACGCCCGCCGCGAGTCCATGTTCCGGATGCGCGGATCGCTCGCGCCGGCCGTCGGCTTCGCCTCGCAGGCGTGGTTCCCGCTGGTCATGATCGGCGCCTTCACCTCCGCCGGCGGCTCAGCGGCCAGCCCGCTGATCCTGATCGGCGCCGCGATCTTCGCCGTCACGGTGGTATTCCAGCTGGTGACACTGCCGGTCGAGTTCGGCGCCAGCCGCCGCGCCATGCAGATGCTGGGCGCGCAGGGCATCCTGATGCCGGAGGAGCTGCCGGTCGCCCGCAAGGTACTGACCGCTGCCGCCCTCACCTACGTGATCGGCACCCTGATCGCGGTCTACCAGCTGGCGATCCTGCTGCTGCAGTCGCGCAACTAACGCCGTACGCTCTATCGTGCGGGCCGTGCGCCTGATCAGCTTCCGCATCGATGAGGGGCCGCCGCGCGCGGGCATCTGCGACGGCGAGATCGTCCACGACACCGGCCTGGGCATGCGCGACCTGCTGGCCCGCGGGATCGACCGGGTGCGGCCGATCTCGCGGCACCCGCGGGCGGCCGTGCAGCCGCTGCCGGCCGTGCCCGACCCGGGCAAGATCATGTGCATCGGGCGCAACTACCGTGAGCACGCGGCTGAGCAGGGTGCCGAGGCGCCGGCCCAGCCGCTCGTGTTCGCCAAGTACCCGTCCGCACTGATCAGCGACGGTGAGCCGATCCGCCTGTCGCCGCTGACCTCGCAGGTCGACTGGGAGGCGGAGCTGGTGGTCGTGATCGGCCGCGCCGGCAAGCACATCGGCGAGAGCAGCGCCTGGCAGCACGTGGCCGGCTACACGGTCATGAACGACGTGTCCGCGCGCGACCTGCAACGCGGCGACGGGCAGTGGACACGGGCCAAGAGCCTGGACACCTTCGCGCCGCTCGCGGCAGAGCTGGTTAGCGCCGACGAGATCCACGATCCGCACGACCTGGCGATCCGCTGCTGGGTGAACGACGAGCTGATGCAGGACTCCTCGACCGGCAACATGATCCACACCATCCCGAAGCTGGTCGCGCACCTGTCCCAGGCATTCACGCTCGAGCCGGGCGACCTGATCGCCACCGGCACGCCCGCCGGCGTCGGCGCCTTCCGCGACCCGCCGGTGTTCCTGCGGGCCGGGGACGTGGTGCGGTGCCAGGTCGACGGCGTGGCGACGCTGGAGAACCCGGTGGCCTGATGACGCGGAGGCGGCCGTGATTGCGACGATGGCCGGCGCCCCGATCTCGATCGAGCACGTCGGCCACGGCTACGGGCCGCTGCCGGTGCTGCACGACCTCAGCCTCGAGATCGCGGCCGGCAGCCGACTGGCGGTGGTCGGTCCCAGCGGCTGCGGCAAGTCCACGCTGCTGCACCTGATCGCGGGCCTGGAGCAGCCGCGCGCCGGCGCCATCTCGGTGGGAGGCGGCGACCTGCCTGAGCGGCGTCTGGCCGGCTGCGCGTTGATGCCGCAGGACGACCTGCTGCTGCCCTGGAGAAGCGCGCTCGACAACGCAGCGCTGCCGCTGATGAACGCCGGTGTCGGCCGCGGCCAGGCGCGGGAGGCGGCGCTGCCGCTGTTCCGCCGCTTCGGGCTGGAGGGCTTCGAGCAGGAGCAGCCGCGACATCTGTCGGGTGGGATGCGGCAGCGGGTGGCGTTCCTGCGCACGCTGCTGGCGGGAAAGGGCGTGCTGCTGCTGGACGAGCCGTTCGCCTCGCTGGACGCGCTCACCCGCGAGGAGCTGGGCGGATGGCTGGCAGAGACGCTCGATCAGGAGCCGCGCACGGTCGTGCTCGTCACCCACGACGTGGACGAGGCGCTTCGCACCTGCGAGCGCGTGGCCGTGCTGTCGCCGCGGCCGGGCCGCCTGCTGCTGGACGCGCCCAGCTCGCACCTCAGCCATGAGGACGTGATGGAGGCGCTGCGATCGTGAAACGGTTCGCGTGGGTGGCGGTGCTGGCGGGGCTGCTGCTCGCATGGGAGGCATGGGTCGACCTGCGGTCGGTGCCCGACTACCTGCTGCCGTCGCCCAGCGGGATCGCCTCGGCGTTGTGGGACGAGCGCTCCACGCTGCTGTCGCAGGCTGCCGTGACCGCCCGCGAGATGCTGTTCGGCTTCGCGCTGGCGGTGATCCTCGGCCTGGGCGCGGCGATCCTGCTGCAGCGCCTGCCCTGGCTGCGCTCAGCCGTCTACCCGCTGCTGGTGGCGTCGCAGAGCATCCCGGTGGTCGCGATCGCACCGCTGCTGGTGATCTACCTCGGCTTCGGCCTCTCGCCCAAGGCGCTGATCGTGGCGCTGGTCTGCTTCTTTCCGATCACGGCCAACGCCCTGGACGGGTTCGCGTCGGCGCCGGCCGAGCTGCGCAGCACGATGCGGACGCTGAACGCCTCGCCGCGGGCGATCTTCTGGCGGGTGGAGCTGCCGTGGGCGTCGCCACGCGTGTTCACGGGCGCACGCATCGCCGCCTCCTACGCCGCCGTGGCCGCGCTGTTCGCGGAGTACGCGGGCGGCTCCGGCGGACTGGCCGACTCGATGCACGACCAGCTCGACACCCAGCTGGTGGGCGCCTCGATCCTGCTGCTGGCGCTGCTGGCGCTGGCCCTGTTCGGGCTGGTGACGCTGCTCGAGCGAGTCATGATCCCGTGGGCGCGCGAGGGCTAAACTGCCCTAGTAACAAAACGTTTGCCGGGGAGTCCCCAAGGGGCTGAGAGGACGCGCACCAGTGTCGACCCGTCGAACCTGATCCGGATCATGCCGGCGAAGGGACGCAAGCAATGCCACGACGACTCCTTCCGCTCCTCGCGCTGCTGGCGCTGGCCGCAGGCTGCGGCAGCAGCAGCGGCGCCGCCACGTCGGGCGGCGCCGCGCCGCAGAACGTATCGCTGCAACTGGACTGGTACCCCAACCCCGATCACGTCGGCCTCTACACCGCCATCGACCGCGGCTTCTTCCGGCGGGCCGGCCTGGACGTCACCCCGCGCCAGCCGACCGACGTGTCCGACCCGATCAAGCTGGTCGCCGCGGGGCGCGCCGACCTGGGCATCTCCTACGAGCCGGAGCTGTTCTTCGCACAGCAGCAGCACGCGCCCGTCGTGGCCGTGGCGGCGATCGTCCCCACCGCGCTCAACTCGATCATCACGACCGAGCAGGGCATCACGACGCCCGCCGGGCTGCGCGGCAAGACGATCGGCGTCGACGGCAGCGCCTCGACCACCGCCTACGTCGACACCGTGCTCCGCACTGCCGGCCTCGCACCGGGCGACGTGCACCTCGTCACCGTCGGCTTCAACCTGCTGCCGGCGCTGCTGGCCGGCCGCGTTGACGCGATCGCCGGCGGCTTCCAGAACATCGAGGGCGCGGAGCTGGCCGCCCGCGGCCTGCATCCTGTGGTGTTCCCGGTCGATCGCTACGGGGTGCCCGGCTACGACGAGTTGGTGCTGGTCGCGAACAGCGAGCGGCTGCAGAGCGACGGTGGCTACAGCCGCGGGGTGCGCGCGTTCGTCTCGGCGCTGGCGGCCGGCACGGCCTACGCGAAGGCCCACCCCGCGGCCGCGCTGGCCGTGATGCGGGCGAACTCGTCCCGCGACTACCGAAACGCGCTTGCGACATCGGTGCCGGAGACGCTGCGGCTGCTGGACACGACCTCACTGGATCCCGCCGCCTGGGACCGGTTCGGCCGCTGGATGCAGGCGCAGGGTCTGCTCACGACCCCGCCCAACGGCGCCGCTCTGGTGGCGAGGCCCTAGACCCCACCCCGCTTAGAATCCCCGGTGTGGAGCACGATTCCCTCAAGGGCCAGCTGCTGATCGCGGCGCCGATGCTGCTCGATCCCAACTTCCGGCGCACCGTCGTGCTGCTGCTCGAGCACACGCCGGAGGGAGCGATCGGCGTCGTCCTCAATCGCCCGTCCGACACCGAGGCGCGGGAGGCTGTCCCCGACCTGCGGGCGGTGCTGCTGGACGACGAGCCGATCTTCCTGGGCGGGCCGGTGCAGCCGGAGACCGTGATCGCGCTGGCCGACCACAACGACCCGCTCGAGGACGAGGCCATCTGCGGCTCGATCGCGTCGCTCGAGTTCGATGAGGATCCCGACAACCTGCACAGCTCGGTCAGCCGCGCGCGCGTGTTCGCCGGATACGCCGGCTGGAGCACGGGACAGCTCGAGGACGAGATCGACGAGGAGGCCTGGTTCATCGAGCAGGCGCTGCCGGGCGACGTCTTCAGCGCCGAGCCGGAACGGCTGTGGTCGTCGGTGCTGGAGCGCATGGGCGACCAGTACCGGCTGCTGGCACGGATGCCCGAAGACCCGCGCATGAACTAACTTGTCCCCACCCGTGCGAAGGGAGCGAGATGAGCACCATGCAGAGCGGTACCGGTTGGAGCGTCGCGCACGTCGATGAGGTGCCGCCGGTCAAGCCCGACTGGCCGGACACCTGGAAGTCGATCCGGCACCATTTCGGCGTATCCGCGTTCGGCATCAACGCCGTCACCAAGGACGAGGGCAAGGTGCTGATCCCTGAGCACCACGAGCAGGAATCGGGGCAGCAGGAGGTGTACTTCGTGCATCGCGGCAGCGCCCTCGTCACCCTGAACGGCGAGACGGTGACGGCCGGTGCCGGTGCCGTGGTCGCGGTCGAGCCCGGCACCTCCCGCAAGTTCGAGGCGGCGGCGTCGCCGACGACGCTGCTCGTGATCGGCGGCACCCCCGGCAAGGCGTACGAGATCGGGGACTGGGAGAAGTAGCGCCGACCTCAGGGAACGGTCAGGCGCTTCTGATAGCAGACGCTCTTGGGGTCGGTCAGGTACGGCCCCCAGCAGGGGCCGCGGCGGTAGCCGGCCCGCTCGTAGAGGCGAATGGCGTCGAGCAGGCGGTCGCCGGTCTCGAGCCGCAGCGTGTCGAAGCCGAGCTCGACAGCCCACCCCTCCAGAGCCTCGAGCACCATACGGCCGACGCCGGCGCCGCGCGCCTCCGGTTCGACGTACATGCGCCGGATCTCGCCGCCGCCCTCCGGGTGGCGGCAGATACCACCGCAGCCGATCACCTCGCCCTCCCGCAGCGCCACCAGGAAGACGCCCTCTGGTGGCACGAACTCCTCGTCGCGCGGCGGCGCCCCCGACCCGCCCTCGCCGCCGTAGCGGGCCGCCATCTCGGCCTGCTGTCGGACGGTCATCTCGGTCAGCTCGCCGAGCCTGCGCGGTTCGATCCTGATCGACACCCGGGCAACGATAACCGCCATGTGTGGTCGGTGATCGCTGCGGGTAGCACCCCTGCATGTCCGATGGACAGCGACGTGTACCCGACACACCGACCGGTCCGGCGCCTCCCGAGCATGACCGCGACTCCGCCGACCTGCCGCGTCACGACGCAGGGAAGCCGGCCGCGGGAAACCTCGTGAAGGACGGTCAGGTGCGCACGGACCATCCGTCCACCGCCGAGCCTCAGAAGGGACGCTCCTCCCAGGGCAAGGCGGGTGAGACGGCGGCCGAGTCGGTGATCGACTCGTTGCAGGTGGACTCGAGGATCACGAAGGGCAGCGATCCCGATTCGCCGGTGGCCGGTCTGCTCGCCGCCGCCGCGGCCACGAACGGTCCCCTCGACGAGGGCGCCTACCGGCGGTTCCTGGCCGAGACGGATCTCGGCTGGGCCAGCGTCGAAGACCTGGAAGCCCGCTACGGCTCGTTCCAGTCTGCGCTGGCCGAGGCCGGTATCGCGCCGGTTTCCTGAGCGTCAACCGGCGCCGGCGTGGGCGACGAGGCGGCCGACGCGGTCGAGGTCGTCCGCGAGCTCACCCAGATGCTCGTACACCGCCTCGGCACCCGCGCCCTCGAGCTCGCTGCGTGCGAAACCGCCTGTCAGCACCGTAACCGCGGGGATGCCCGCGGCCGAGGCGGCCAGGCAGTCCCACGGCGAGTCGCCGATCACGATCGCCGCGTCACATCCCGACCGCTGAAGCGCGATCTGGATCGGTTCCGGATCGGGCTTGGATTGCGACCCGTCGGCCGCCGAGGTTGATGCCCAGACGAGATCCTCCGCATCCAGCAGACCGACGTAGTACTCCACCTCGTGCCGCTCGGCGGAGCTGACCAGCACCACCACGACGTCACGGGCAACCAGCCGTTCCAGCAAGTCGCGGGCGTGCGGCAGCGGGGCCACCCGATCGCGGACCGCCGCGAAGCGGCGAGCGTGCTCCTCGATCGCCTGCTCCGCCACGCTCGCAGCGTCGCGCTCCCCGAGCAGTTCCTCGAGCAACCGCTCACCGCGCATGCCGATCAACCTGTGCGCGCGGGACGTTGGGATGTCGAATCCGCACGCGCGGAGCGCGGATGACCACGCGCTGGCATGCAGGTAGGTCGAGTCGACCAGCGTGCCGTCGATGTCGATCAGCGCCGCCATGCGGTCTCCGGGGCTGATACCTTCGGTCACGTCACCTTCCCGTCAGCATCGCAGGCACTGGATCGGGTTCCGGCTGCGGGATGTCCGGCATCGGTGGCGCCGGATCCGGCTCACTGGGCGGTGTGGGCGGCTCGGGGATCGGCAGCGACGGATCGGGCGGCACCGGCGTCGGCGGTGCGCCCGGCGGCTGAGGCATGGACGACTCTGGCATGGCGGCTGACTACCCGAGCCGCGGTGCCGCGAAACCACGGCGTCCGCAGAGACGAGTTAGGGCCGGCCCTTCGGCCGGCCCCAATCCGCCGCTACGGAGTGACCTTGTCGACTCCGCTCTTGATCTTGTCGGCGGCGTCGTCGACGCCCTCCTTGAGATCGCCCTTGGCCCGGTCGCGCTTGCCCTCGGCCTCGAGCTCGGGATCGTCCTTGAGCTGACCCGCCTTCTCCTTGGCGGTGCCCTTCATCTGATCGATGTTCTCGCCCATGTCCTGGTACCTCCTCCCGGCATGCATCATTCGATCATGGGGTCCATGCCCGCGGCGGGCGCGGACGAAACGACAGACGCCGAACGGCCCGGCCATCTGGCGCGCCTGCCCAGCAACGCGAGCAGAGCGGGCGCCAGCAGGGAACGGACGAGAAAGGTCTCGACCAGGATGCCCACGGACATCACCGCGGCCAGCTCGCGGAACGACCGGATCGGTATCAGCGCCACCAAGGCGAAGCTGGCAGCCAGCGACAGCCCGGCCGCACGGATCGCGCGCGATGCCCGGGGGGCAGCGCTCGCGATCGCGTCGCGCATCGGCCGGTTCTCCCCCTCCGCCCAGATCTTGCCGACGATCAGGACGTTGTAATCCGAGCTCAGCGAGACCAGCAGCACCGCTCCGGCGAATGGAACGTAGTAGGTGATGTCGGGGTATCCCAGCACGTCCTGGAAGAACCAGACGGTCACGCCCAGCGTGGCGGCCACGCTCAGCACGTTCACCGCCAGCAGCACCAGCGGCGCCAGCAGCGCCCGCATGAACAGGGCCATCAGCACCAGGTTCACAAGCAGCACCGCCAGCGCGATCTTGAGCGCGTCGCCGGAGACGGCGTCGACCGCCGACTGGGCGAGCGCCGTCTGGCCGGCGTACTCCACGGATGCGTCGCCGAGACCTGCCGAGCTGGTGAGTCCCGGCATCCGCGCCTGGAGCTGGGCAAGGTCGCGAACCGCGGCGGGAGACAACGGATCGGTATCCGCCACCAGCACGTACCTGGCCGCCCGCCGGTCGCTCGTCAGGAACGGCTGCACCGAGGTGCCGTCGATCCGCTCAGATGGTCCCACCGCCGCAGCAAATCCGGGCTGGCGGCGCAGCTCCTGCTCCAGCCGGCCGAGCTCAGCCGTGGGAAGCGGCGCTCCCCGGTCCTGGACGATCACCTCCAGCGGGGCCAGGGCGCCGGGAGCGAAGCCGGCCTCGGCGGCCCGGGCCGCCACCTGCGGTCGGCTGTCTGCCGGAAGCCCCGAGATCACATCGACGCCCAGGTTGAGGGAGCGTGAATGCAGGCCGGCAACGGCCAGAAGGGCCACGCAGGCGAGACCGATCAGCGCGGCCAGCGGCCGCCCCGCAGCGAGGTGGGCGACGCGCTGGCCGAGCGGCCGCCGCGTTGCCGCGTCGTCCTCGTCCTTCACCGGTCGCACCGGCCACACCGAGAACCGGCCCAGCAAGGCGATCAGGGCGGGCACGAACACCAGCGAAACCAGCATCGCGACGGCCACCGTGACGGCCAGCGCCGGCGCCAGCTCGCGGAAGAACCCGAGCGAGGAGGCTCGCAGCGCGAGCAGGCTCAGGGACAGGATCACGCCGCCGGTGAACACGATCGGGATCACGGCCAGAGCAGCGGCCCGCACCCCGTCGCGCGACCCCGCTCCCGACCGGAGCTGATCCCGGAACTCCGACAGGAAGAACACGGCGTAGTCGGTGACCACTCCCAGCAGCAGCGCCACAACCAGCGGCTCCACCTCCTGCGGCAGCGGGTTGCCGCTGAGCCGCGCGACCTCGGTCAGCGCCCACAGCGTGATCGGGAAGGTCACGCCGATCGTCGCCATCGTGACGACGGCGGCACCCGGGGCCCGGAACACCGCGAGCACGATCGCGGCGATCACCAGCACGGTCAGCAGCTCCACCAGGCCGATCCGATCCAGGATCAGGGTGCCCTGCTCGATCCGCGCCGGGGTGACCCCGGTGACTCCGACCGGCGCGGCGTCGGGCCCCGCCGCTGCCAGATACGCCTGAGCCGCATGCGTGCGCTCGTTCGGCGAGTACGAGCCATCGAACACCAGGTGGGTGATCGCGGTGGTCGAGTCGCCAGTCGACGCGGGTGCGCCGGGGACGTTGATGAACGGGATGGCGAGTTGTGCCCCGGACCGGTCCTGACCGCGGCTGACCGCGACGGCATGTGAGATCACCCGGGTCTGGGCGTCGCGGCTGAGGCCGTGGGGGTCGCGTTGCACGACGATCACATCGCTGCCGGCCGGAGCGCTGAACAGGCGCAGCGAGTCGGCCTCGGCGCGCAACGCCGGGGAGTCCTTGGGGATCAGGTTGAGCACGGGGCCGCCGGGCTCGAAGGGATCGGCGTGCAGACCGGCCACGACCGCCGCAACGGCGAACGCCGGCACCACGAGAAACCGCAGCCGCACCGCGATCCAGGCGAGCGCGCGGGTTGCGAACCCGGAAGCATGGGGCCGCGGGCTCATGCCGGCTCGGCCTTTGGCGCGCCGTGGACGCGCGTCAGCTCGGCATCGAGCTCCGCCCCCACCAGCAGCGCCAGGCTCGACAACCACAGCCAGGTCATGGTCACGATCACGGCCGCCAGCGACCCCCACACCTTGTTGTAGCCGCCGAAGCGGCCGGCGTAGATCGCGAACCCGCCCGAGGCGATCAGCCAGGCGGCCACGGCCAGGACGGCGCCCGGCGTGATCAGGCGGAACTGGCTATGGTCGAGATCCGGCCCCAGATACAGCACGCCGCCGAACACGAACAACAGCCCCAGCACCAGCAGCGGCCAGCGCCCGTAGTCCCACAGCCACGTCACGGCACCG
>Ga0075424_100000126_pt1 | contig 48283 bp, 47 predicted proteins | sample SoiMethybrSBSTD3_FD_75301 | JGI IMG/M metagenome (GOLD analysis project Ga0075424, IMG submission 75301) | Bulk soil microbial communities from a Populus tree surrounding site in Tennessee, USA - Soil MetaG P. TD hybrid SBSTD3 | ecosystem: Environmental > Terrestrial > Soil > Tree plantation...
CGCTCGCGCACCTGCCGTTCCGAGATTGCCTTGGCGGCCGCTCCGCTCAGGCGCGCGGCGATCGGCTGCGGCAGCGCGGCCGGCGCGAAAATGCCGTACCAGGGCATGTACTCGTAACCCGTTACGCCTGCTTCGGCGAGCGTCGGAAGCTCCGGCAGGGCGGGCGAGCGCTGCGCGCCCGAGGTGGCGATGGCGCGCACCTTGCCACTCTTCACGAATGGCATCGCCGCCGGCATCGTCGCCACCATCGCCTGGATCTGCCCGCCGACGAGATCCGTCAGCGCCGGGCCGGACCCTTTGTAGGGCACATGCGTGAGCCGCGTTCCGGTGACCGACTGCAGCAGCTCCACCGGGAGATGCCCGGCGCTGCCGACGCCGCCCGAGCCGTACGCGATGCGGCCGGGATTGCGGCGCGCATAGTCCAGGAATTCACCCAGCGTTCGCACCGGAAGCGCGTTCGTCACCACGAGCACGTTCGGCGTGGCGCCGAGGTAGGCGATCGGCGCGAGGTCTTGCAGGGTGTCGTAGGGAAGATCGCTGTAGAGCGCGGCATTAAAGGCCAACCCCTGATGCATCGTCATCAGCGTATAGCCGTCGGCCGGCGACTTGGCGAGCAGGGCGGTGGCGATCGTTCCGCCGGCGCCGCCGCGGTTCTCCACCAGCACGGGCTGCCCCAGATCTTCGGCGAGCCTCGCGCCGACGAGGCGCGCGACGATGTCGGCGGTTCCGCCGGGCGCGAAGGGCACCAGCATCCGCACTGGGCGCGTGGGATAGCTTTGAGCGAGCGCCTGCGCCGCGGCGAGCATCGCAGCAGCGAACAGTGCCTGGAGAAGGCGGTTATGCAAAGCGGAAGCGCGCAAGCTTCGCCTCGTCGAGCGCAACGCCCAAACCCGGCCCCGGCGGAAGCGCTAGCGCGCCGGAGCCCAGATCGATCCTCTCGGCGACGATATCGTCCGCGGTCTTGAGCGGTCCGACGCACTCGAGCCCGTCGATCACGTTCGCGCTGGTGGCGGCGAGCATGATCTCGGCCATCGTGTTCACGCCGAGGCCGAACCCGTGCCCGATCACGCAGCGGATGCCCGCGGCCTGCGCCGTGGCGAGCATCGCCGCCGTGCGAAGGAATCCCCCCTGCTTCATCACTTTGAGCTTGACGATATCGGCTGCCTGCGCGCGGATCACGGCGACGAGGCTCGCGTGGTCGAGGACCGACTCGTCGGCCATGATCGGCACGCCGCCTGCTTCGCGGCGCACGCGCGCCATCCCGGCGAGGTCTTCCGCCGGCACCGGCTGCTCGAAGAGCTGCAGCTCGAATGGCTCCACGAGGCGCAGCAGCCTGATCGCGGTCTCGGCGTCGTAGCCGGCGTTGGCGTCGATGCGCAGGGCCATGCCGCTGCCCACGGCTTCGCGCGCCGCGCGCACCCGCTCGCGGTCGGCCGCGATGCCGCCGCCGACCTTGATCTTCGCCGAGCGAAAGCCGCGCTCGAACCATTTGCACGCTTCCGCCGCCGCCTCCTGCGGCGAGACGATGCCGATCCAGGCGTTGAAGGTCAGGCGGTCCTTGACCGCGCCGCCGAGATAGGCGTGGACCGGGATGCCGAGCGCGCGCGCGGTGAGATCGACGCACGCCATCTCGATCGCGGCCTTGGCGTCGAGGAACCCGGACACCGCGGCGTCGAGGCGCGCATTCAGCCTGTGGATATTCGCCGCATCGAGGCCCTGCACGCAGGGCGCGAGCTGCTCGCGCAGGGCCGCGAGCGACGCTTCGATGCTTTCGGCGGAGTAGCCGGGCGACGGATCGATGTTGCCGAGCCCGATCGCTCCGCCGGACGCAGTGATTCGGACCAGCGCGCTTTTCTGAACGGTCTTGGTGAGGTACGCATTCTTGAATCCCGGGCCGACGAGCGGCACCGCGACGCCGAACACCTCGACGCGCTCGATTGAGAGGGGCGGCAGGTCGTCAGCCGCGGGCCGCCGCGCGGCTTGAGTGCGCATCCTTGATCTGCGTGCGGTGCATCAGCCGGCGCGCCTCCGGATCGAACGGATCGCGCCGATGCAGCGTGCAGCGGTTGTCCCACATGATGAGATCGCCGACTTTCCATTGCTGTCGGAATGTATGTTCGGCCCGGGTGGCGTGCGCCCAAAGCTCGTCGAGCAGCGCTTCGCTCTCGGCGAGATCGAGGCCGACGACGTAGCTGTTGCGCCGGCGCCCGAGGAACAGGCACGGCCGTCCGGTCTCCGGATGCGTGCGCACCAGCGGATGCCGCGCGCCGGGCGCCTCGCGTGGATCGGTGACCTCCTTGTAGCCCTTGCGCATGATTCCGGCACTGTTGTAGGTCGCGTCGTGGACCGCCTGCCGACCGTCGATGCGCCTTTTCAGTCGCGCCGGAAGCGCCTCGTACGCCGCGTACATGTTGGCCCAGTACGTGTCGCCGCCCGAAGGCGGCACCTCGAGCGCGTACAGGATCGCGCCCATCGGCGGCGTCTCGACGTACGTCATATCGGCGTGCCAGATCGCCTCGCCGTCGCCCAGCCCGCCGATGGGCACGCCGTCGTTCTTGATGTTGGAGATGACATTCATCTCGGGATGCTGGGCGAGGAACGGCTTGCCATAAGGGTTGGGCCCCGGCGGGTCGAGCTCGCCGAAGTGCCTGCTGAACGCGAGGAGCTGCGGGTCGGAGAGCTTCTGGCCGCGGAAGCGCAGCACGAGGTGCTCGAGCCACGCGCCTCGAATCTCATCGAAGGTCCGCGGCGCGATGGGCTGTGACAGATCGACTCCGCTGACCTCTGCGCCGAGGGCATCTGCAAGCTTCTCTACCCGGAACGCCATGATTACCCCAATTCTACTGTCACCGGCTGGTGATCGGACGCGCGGTTGGCCGCGTCGATGCGGATCGAGCGCAGGCGCGGCACGAGGTCGGGCGTGACGAAGACGTAGTCGCAGCAATACGGCGATTCGCCCTCGTCGCGCTCGTGCAGCCGGAACGTGGGCGGGTGCGGCGCGGCCGGGTGCAGCGCTTCCCACGCATCGACGAAGCCGGCATCGAGAATCTGCCGGTGCAGCGGATCGTCGGGCGGCAGGTTGAAGTCGCCGCAGACGATCGTGCCGGCCGGGCTCGGCTGCGAGCGGAATGGTCCCTTTTCGTCGACCGGCTTGCGTTCGGCGAGCCACTCGACCTGCAGCGCCGCGAGCCGCGCGATCTGCGCGGCGCGATGCTCCGCGCTGTAGTACTCGAGGTGCGTGCTCACGATCCGCAGCATTCCGATCGGCGCGTCTACGATCGCTTCGACGGCGACGCGCGGCATGCTCGGCTCGCGTGGCGAGGGCGGCCAGGGCAGCGAATGACGCCGCGCCCGACCGAGCGGCAGGCGCGACAGGATCAGGTTGCCGAAGCGCTTTCGCGCGCGCCCGGCGCCGGGAACGTCGACGCCCCAGCCGACGACGGCCTCGTAAGCCGGAAGCGCGCGTGCGAGGGCGTCGGGCTGATCTTCGCCGCGGCTTCCAGAGAGGTCGGCAAATCCCGATGCGATCTCCTGCAGGCACGCGACGTCGGGATCGGCGATGCGCTTGAGCTCGGCGGCGATGCGCGCCGGATCGACGACGCCGTCGACGCCGCGGCACCACTGCACATTCCAGCTCACGATCCGCATTGCGGCTACGCCCGCGTGTGGCGCACCATGACCACCACGCTGGCGAGCTCGCGATAGTCGCTCTCGCGCGTCGTCTTCACCATCAGCTTGAGCAGGCACGCGCCCGGCGTCCCGACCGGGAAGCTCGCCATGCGATTGACGACCTGCTGGCGCGTGTTGGTGCCGAAGCCGAGCTTCGCGGCCGGCGTCTCCGCGAGCAGTTCCCCGGCCGGCGAGACGAATATCGACTTCGATTCGAACTCGCCGGACTCGCCCTTTTCCTTCTGCCACAGCGTGAAGATGGCCCACGCCATGCCGATCGACGCGTTCTGCGCCGGGGCCGGCGCGCCGCGCGCGAGCGTCACGTTGACCGTCTCGAGGATCGACAGCACCGAGATGTTCCTGGACTCTTCCTCGATGACGACCTTCTCGCAGGGTAGGTAGGCCAGGAGCTTGGGCATCGCATGCGCTCGCGAGGTTGCGTTGGCGCTAGTTCAACACAGTTGCGGTCCGGGGGCCACGAGGCGCATGATGGCCGGCGTAGGAGGTCCTATGCGGACACTCGTCGCGACCCTGGCGCTCGCCGCCTCGACGGCGTTTGCGCAACCCAGCGCGGAGGAAACGCTCTCGGCGGTCGTGGGGGTGAGCTCGAAGGTCGCCTCGGGCGCGCGCAGCGCCGCCACTCTCGGCACGCAGCGACGCGGAACCGGTGCCCTGATCCGCGAGCAGTACGTGCTGACCATCGGCTACCTCGTCATGGAGGCAGAGTCGGTGGAAGTGACCTCGTCCGATGGCCGCACGGTGCCGGCCACCCTGGCGGCGTTCGATCACGCTTCCGGCTTTGGGCTGCTCAAGCTCTCCGCCCCGCCCGGCGGCACGCCGCTCGCGCTCGGCGATTCGGCGTCGCTCGGCGAGAACGACCCGGCCATGGTGATCAGCGCGCCGGGGCGCGAGGGCGCGAGCATCGTGCGCGTGGTCTCGCGCCGCCGATTTTCGGGCGGGTGGGAGTACATGCTCGAGTCGGCGATCTTCACCCATCCGGCGGTGCCCGAGTGGTCGGGCGCGCCGCTCATCGGGCCGAAGGGCGAGCTTCTCGGCATCGGCTCGCTGATCGTCGCGGACGCCGACGGCCAGGGCGGCGCCCAGACGCCCGGCAACATGTTCGTGCCGATCGATCTCCTGAAGCCGATCCTGCCGGATCTCATCGCGAGCGGCCGGCGCAAGGGACCGGCGCGGCCCTGGCTCGGGGTCAGCACCGACGAAGTCCGCGGCCACCTTTTCGTGTCGCGCGTTTCTCCGGGCGGGCCGGCGGAGCGCGCCGGGCTGCGCGCCGACGACATCGTGCTGACGGTGGCCGGCGACGAGGTGCACAGCCTCGCGGAGTTCTACTCGCGGATCTGGTCGCGCGGCGCCGCCGGCGTCGAGGTCCCCCTCAGGGTGCTGCGCGGGGCGCAGGTGAGAAGCGTCACCGTGCGCTCCATCGACCGCGCGCAGTATTTCAAGGCCTCGACGGCCTACTGACATAGCGATAGGATGGACGGTCCGATCGGGACTTTCACGGAGCGTGACGGACCCGGGTGACCGACCTTCCACTGACCGAAGAAGAGCGCTCGCAGATCCAGCTGCGGCTCCAGGCGCTCGAGATCGAGCATCACGACCTGGACGACGTGATCGACCGCCTCGCGCTCGATCCGGGGCAGGATCGACTGCAGCTCCAGCGCCTCAAGAAGCGCAAGCTCATGTTGAAGGACCAGATCGCGCGCCTGCGCACCCGGCTCATCCCCGACATCATCGCTTGATAGCGCTGATCCAGCGCGTCACCGAGGCGGCGGTTTCGGTTGAAGGCGAGACCGTGGGCGCTATTCGCCTTGGCATCCTCGCGCTCGTCGGGGTCGAGCGCGACGACGGCGAGGCGCAGGCCGAGCGGCTCGCCGAGCGCGTGCTCGGCTACCGGATCTTCCCCGACCCGGAGGGGCGCATGAACCGCTCGCTGGTGGAGGCGGGCGGCGCGCTGCTCGCGGTCCCGCAGTTCACGCTGGTGGCCGACACGGGCAAGGGCACGCGTCCGAGCTTCTCGAGCGGCGCTTCGCCGCAGGAAGGCAAGCGCCTCTTCGATTGCTTCGTCGTGGCCGCACGCCGCCAGGCGCGCGTGGAGACCGGCCGCTTCGGCGCCGAAATGCGCGTCAGCCTCGTGAACGACGGGCCGGTGACTTTCTGGCTTCAGGCGAAGCCCGGGTCTTGAAGTTGGCCGGAGCCACGATCTCGATCAGCTCCAGGTTCTTCGAGTGTCGGATCTCGCGGTGGCGGATGTTGGGCGGCTGATAGAAGCAGGTTCCGGCCTTCATCAGCACCTTGCCGACGCCTTCGTACTCGAACAGCGCCCAGCCCTTCAGCACGTACACGAATTGCAGCTTGCAGTCGTGCCGGTGCCATTCGCCGTGCGGTGCCTTCTGCGGCCGCGCCCGGATGACGTGCGCCACGACCTTGCCGCGCGTGGCGCGCCTGATGCCGAGGTCGCGGTACTCGAAGTAACCGCGCAGCCCGCGGCGCGAGAACTTGGCGCCGGCGAGATGCGCTACATGAAAGCGCTTGCTCATCCCTCTGGGATTGTAGGGTAAGCTTGCCCGGGCATGTTCGAGCAGTTCATCGGCACCAAGCCCGTCGAGGAACGCCACCGCATCGACGCCGCGGCGCTCGGGAAATTTCTTGGTTTTGAGATTCTTGAAATAGCGCAGTTCAAGGGCGGCCAGTCGAACCCCACGTATCGGATCAGCTCGGGCGACGGGCGCCGCTTCGTGCTGCGGCGAAAGCCGCCGGGCAAGCTCCTGCCCTCGGCGCATGCGGTCGAGCGCGAGTTCCGCGTCATCCAGGCGCTGCATCCGACCGGGTTCCCGGTGGCGCGGCCGCACGTGCTGTGCGAGGACGAGTCGGTCATCGGCACGGCGTTCTACGTCATGGATTTCGTCGACGGCCGCGTGCTCTGGGACCAGTCGCTACCGGGAATGTCGAGAGCCGGGCGCGCGGCGATCTGGGACGAGCTCAACCGCGTTATTGCTCGTCTTCATTCCATTGACTTCAAGGAAATAGGGCTGGAGACGTTCGGCAAGCCGGGGAGCTACATCGAGCGCCAGGTCGCGCGCTGGAGCAGGCAGTACCAGGCCTCGGAGACCGAGCCGATGGAGGCGATGAACAACCTCATCGCCTGGCTGCCGAAGAACATCCCGCCGGAAACCGGCACGTCGGTCGTGCACGGCGACTTCCGTCTCGACAACGCGATCTATCACCCGAGCGAGCCGCGCATCCTCGCGGTGCTCGATTGGGAGCTTTCGACGCTCGGCGACCCGCTCGCCGATTTCGCGTACCACTGCATGAGCTGGCACATCCCGCCGGGCCAGTTCCGCGGCATCGCCGGCTTGGATCTGGATTCGCTTGGAATCCCCAGTGAAAAAGGATATGTGGCGAAGTATTGCGAGCGGACGCGAAGAAGCGGCATCGACCCGGCGCACTGGGATTTCTACATGGCGTACAACCTGTTCCGCATCGCCGCGATCCTGCAGGGCATCCGCAAGCGCGTGGTCGACGGCACTGCGGCGAGCGAGCATGCGGTGGATGCAGGCTCCCGCGCCAAGCCCATGGCCGAGCTCGGCTGGCAAATGGTGGAAAAGATAAACAGTAGAGAATTCTCCGGGAGAGCAGCGTGAACTTCGATTACTCGCCGAAGGTTCAGGACCTGCGCAAGCAGGTCGCCGCGTTCATGAACGAGCACGTCCATCCCAACGAGCACAAATGGGAGGCGCACGTGCGGAGCGACAAGCGCTGGCAGCCGGTACCGGTCATCGAGGAGCTCAAGGCGAAGGCGCGCGAGAAGGGCCTGTGGAACCTGTGGCGGCCGAAGTCGCACGGCGGCACCCTTACCAACCTCGAGTACGCGCCGCTCTGCGAGATCATGGGCCGCGTGCACTGGGCGCCGGAGGTCTTCAACTGCTCCGCGCCCGACACCGGCAACATGGAGACGCTGCTCAAGTACGGCGCGCCCGAGCACATCAAGCAGTGGTGCGAGCCGCTGCTCGAAGGCAGGATCCGCTCGGCGTTCCTGATGACCGAGCCGAACGTGGCCTCGTCCGACGCGACCAACATTCAAACCAGAATTCTTCGTGACAAAAATGAATACGTGATCAACGGGACGAAGTGGTGGTCGAGCGGCGCCGGCGATCCCCGCTGCAGGATCTACATCGTCATGGGCAAGACCGATCCCGACAACGCTTCGAGGCACAGCCAGCAGTCGATGGTGCTGGTCCCGGCCGACACTGCGGGCGTTCGGGTGCTGCGCCCTCTTTCGGTGTTCGGCTACGACGATGCGCCGCACGGCCACATGGAAGTCGAGCTGAAGAACGTGCGCGTCCCGGCGTCCAACGTGCTCCTCGGCGAGGGCCGCGGCTTCGAGATCGCGCAGGGACGCCTCGGGCCCGGGCGCATCCACCATTGCATGCGCCTCATCGGCCAGGCCGAGGTCGCGCTGGAGAAGATGTGCCGGCGGGCCAGCGAAAGGATTGCTTTTGGGAAATCCGTCGCCGACCAGGGCGTCACGCGGGAGCGCATCGCGCAGGCACGCATCATGATCGACTCGGCTCGGCTCATGGTTCTGAATGCGGCCTGGAAGATGGACAGCGTGGGCAACAAGTCGGCGAAGAAGGAGATCGCGATGATCAAGGTGCTCGCGCCCAACGTCGCCTGCCAGGTGATCGACTGGGCGCTGCAGGTGCACGGCGGCGGCGGCGTGTCGGACGACTTCGGGCTCGCTCGCGCCTACGCCAGCGCGCGCACTCTGCGCTTCGCCGACGGCCCCGACGAGGTGCATCGCAATGCCATCGCCAAGCAGGAGCTCGGCGAGCAGACCTCCATCGCCGAAGCGCTCGCGCTGCGGCGCGCCTAGGAGCGCAGCATGCGCATTGCCCTGCTCGACGACTATCAGAACGTCGCGCGCGAGATGGCCGACTGGGCCGGCCTCGGCGCAGATTGCGAGGTCGTTTCATTCCAGGACCACCTCAGAGACAACCACGCCATCGCGCGGCGGCTCCACGATTTCGAGGTCGTCATAGCGATGCGCGAGCGCACGCCGTTCCCCCGCGCGCTGCTCGAGAAGCTGCCGCGCCTGCGCCTCCTCGTCACCACCGGCATGCGCAACGCCTCGATCGACCTCGCGGCGGCGCGCGAGCGCGGCGTGGTCGTCTGCGGCACGCCCGGAGCGAGCGGCACCACCGGAGAGCTCACCTGGGGCCTGATCCATGCGCTCTTCCGGCAGATTCCACGCGAAGACCGCCTGGTGCGGGAAGGCAAGTGGCAGACCACCGTGGGCCTGGGGCTTGCCGGCAAGACGCTCGGTATCCTCGGCCTCGGCACCATCGGCTCGCAGGTCGCCAAGGTGGGGACGGCGTTCGGCATGGAGGTGATCGCCTGGAGCCAGAACCTCGACGCCGAGCGAGCGAGCCGTGCCGGAGCCAAGCGCGTCGAACGCGACGAGCTGCTCGCGCGCTCGGACGTCGTCACCATCCATCTCGTGCTGAGCGAGCGCACGCGCGGCCTGATCGGCGAGCGCGAGCTCGCCACGATGAAGCCCACCGCCTTCCTCGTGAACACCTCGCGCGGTCCGATTGTCGACGAGGCCGCGCTCGCCGCGGCGCTGAAGAAAGGCACGATCGCGGGCGCGGGAATCGACGTCTACGACAACGAGCCGATCGCGCCGGACCATCCGCTGCTCTCCGCGCCGAACACCGTGCTCACGCCGCACCTCGGCTACGTGACGCGCGAAGGCTACAGCGCCTACTTCCGCGGCGCGGTCGAGGACATCGCCGCCTGGCGGCGAGGCGCGCCCGTGCGCGTGCTATGACTTACTGCCTTGCCGCTGCCCGGCGGCAAGGCGGATAGTTTGTCCCCTTCCAGTACAAACAAGAACAAAGGGGGACACCGTGAAATTCTTCGCACTGGCTCTCGCCGCGCTGCTCGCCGCCGGGTGCAGCTCGATCGGCCATGAAGTCGCGTCGGGAGTCAACAACTCGCAGTTGAAAAATACGCTCGGCAAGCCGTACACCCAGGTGATGTACGAGCGGCCGGATTTCGGCAAGCTGATCGGGCGCGAGACGCTGCCGAACGGCGACCAGGTGATGAAGCACGTCGGCGAATTCGGCCAGTCGACGAGCAATGTCGGCGGCATCTACGGCAAGCAGAACCAGGAGGCGCGGGTCATCTACTTCCGCGTGGACCGGAAAGGCGTGATCAAGGGCTGGGCCACCGAGTTCTACAAGGCCGGGTCCTCCACCTGCTGGGTCGGGATCTGCAGCGGCGCCAAGATGGAGCAGGTGCCGGCGGAGGAATTCGACAAGATCGTCAAGACCTCGAACGGCCAGTCGCTCGAGGCCTGGCGCTCCGGCAAGTAGAGAGCTTCAATCTGAAACCGTGATCTTGGCGTCGCGTACCACGCGCGCCCAGAGGGGTAACTCGCGCGCGATGAGCCGGCCCAGCTCCTCTGGGCCGCCGGCGGGCGTCTCGATGCCGTCGGCCTGGAAGCGCGCCGCGACCTTGGGCGAGCGGGCCGCCTTGGCAAGGGACGACGAAAGAGCGGAAACGGCCTCCGCCGGAGTGCCGCGCGGCGCGAGCACCCCGATCCACAGGTAGCCCTCGTAGCCGGGGAATCCGGATTCGGCGACCGTCGCCACGTTCGGGAGTTGAGCGAGGCGCGCTCGCCCGGCGGTCGCGAGCACCTTGACCTTGCCGGAAGGCAGCAGCGGTGAAGTCGTCGCATACGTGTCGTATTTGAGCTGCACCACGCCAGCCAGGAGATCCGTCAGCGCCGGCGCTGCGCCCTTGTAGGCGAGGTGGGTCACCTGCACGCCGGCCTGGCGCAGCAGCAGCTCCATCGTGATGTGCGGCAGCGTGCCGACGCCGGCGGAGGAGTAGCTCAGCTTGCCCGGGTTGGCCTTCGCGTACTTCACCAGGCCTTCGACCGTATCGAACGGCACGGAAGGATGCGCGATCAGGAGCTCGGGCACGTTGCCGATCAGGCTGACCGGGACGAAATCCGCCTCGGTGTTGAACGGCATCTTATGCCGCAGCGCCGGGTTGATCGTGTGGTTCGGCGTCGTCACGAGCACCGTGTAGCCGTCCGCCGCGGCGCGCGCGACCGCCTCGCTCGCGATGATCCCGGCCGCGCCCGGCCGGTAGTCGAGCACCAGCGGCTTGCCGAGCAGCTCGGAGGCCTCGTTGCAAACCAGCCGCGTCACCACGTCCACCGTTCCCCCGGGCGGAAAGGGCATGAGCACCTTGATCGGACGGTCCGGGTAGGCGGCGTACGCCGAGCCGAGTCCATATGACAGTGCAAATATGAAGATCGCGGGGCACAGCTTCATACGCTCGTCTCCAGCAACGCTTCTGAAATCCTTGCGATCTGGTCCGGGCGGCTGACTTGATGGGCCTGGAGGCCGGCGCGGCGCGCTCCGGCGACATTGGCCTCGACGTCGTCGAAGAATGCAAGCCGCGCGGGCGGCAGCCCGATGAGCTCCGACAGGCGCGCGAACGCTTCCGCCTCGGGCTTGCGCCGGCCGAGCTCGCACGACATGTACATCGCGCGGAAATGCTCCAGCAGGTGCCGCAAGCGCGGCGTGAAGTGGGCGACGTGCGCCGGGTTCGTATTCGAGAACACATAGAGCGGCAGCCGTGACGCGAGCCGCCGCACGAGCGCTTCGATGCCTGGAATCGGCTCGCCGATGATGGCGGTCCAGCCGGCGAGCATCTGCTCATCGGAGAGCCGCGGCAGGCCCAGGGCTCGGCGCAGGTGGGCGAAGTAGGCCCGGTCGTCGATCGCGCCGCGCTCGTGGGCGAAGCAGGCGTCGTCTACGGTGAAGCGCGCCGCGACCGCATCGGCCGGCACCCCGGCAGCGGCACCCCAGGCGGCGAAGGCCCTGCGGAAGTCGATGTCGATCAGCACGCCACCCATGTCGAAGACGATCGCGTCGACCTTCATCGCGCCAGAACTTGCTTCAGCACGCGCGCCGCGTGCTCGAGCTCGCTGCGGGGGTTCAGCATGTCGGGGCAGATCCGCAGGTGCTCGCCGCGCGCGTCGGTCTTGATTCCGTCCTTCGCGAGCTCCGCCGCGAGCGCGTTCGCTTTTGCGTTCCGCAGCGTGACGAAAGCGCCGTGATCATCGCCGTCGCCGTCGACCGGCAGCAGGCGCTTCAGGAGCCGTTTTTGGGCCAGGCCGTATTCGCGGATGCGCTCCACGCCAATCTCGAGCGTGATTTCCAACCCGGCGAGCGCCTGGAACGGCGCCAGCACCGGCGGCGTGGACTCGAGCCACGCGTCGCCGCCCGCGGCAAAGCGCGGCGGCTCGGGCCGCTCGTAGGCGAAGACGTCCTCCTTGGCGAACCAGCCAATGTCGAGCGTGCCCAGCCCGTGGTGCCGCGGATGCACATAGAGCCAGCAGGCGCCCGGCCCGCCGCGCAGGTACTTGTACGAGCCGCCGACAGCGAAATCTGCATCGAGCGCGGCGAGGTCGAGCGGCAGCACCCCGGCGTGGTGATACACATCGAGCAAAACGAGCGCTTTTGATGCCCGTGCTCTTTCAATCGTTTCCTTTACCGGAGGAAAAATCCTGCCGGTGCGAAAAGCGACGGTGGACAAAACGAGGAGATCGCAGGCCTCGAAGCGGAATGAATCGAAGGGCACAACCCGCAGGTCGATGCGGCCCTTGTCCCGATAGACGCGCAGGATGAAGTCGATCGAGTCGAACTCCGCATCGGTGGTGAGCACCCGTGGCTTTCCCGGCAACGCATTCAGCACCGCGCGCAGGCCCTGGCCGGCGCTGGTCTTGGGCACAATGCAGTCGGGTCGGGGCGCGTTTACGAGCTGAGAAACCAGGGACCTGAAGCGCTCGCGGCCCTCGATCCACAACGACCACGCGCCGTCCATCTCGCTGTACCAGGCGTCGACCGCCGCGCGCAGGTCGTCGGCGGCGCGGTCGGGCGGCCGGCCGAGGGAATGGTTGGCGAGGTAGAGCTCGTTTCTCGCCAGCACCCGGGAAAAGCGCGGCCAGACCTGCCGCGCGAGCCACGCCTCATCCAATCTCGGTGCGGACATCGATGAGCTCGGGGAAAAGCGAGAGCTCGAGGGTCTTGCGCAGGAACGGCACGCCGGCGGTGCCGCCGGTGCCCTTCTTGAAGCCGATGATGCGCTCGACCGTCTTCACGTGCCGGAAGCGCCACAGCACGAAGTTCTCCTCGACATCGACCAGCTTCTCGCACATGTCGTACTCGGCCCAGTATCGCTCGGTATTCTCGTAGATCGTCTTGAGGACCGCGGTCACGCCGGGGTGGCGCTGGTACGGCGCCGTCCAGTCGCGCTCGACCCGCTGCGCCGGCACCGGCATGCCGCGCCGCGCCAGGTAGCGCAGGAATTCGTCGTAGAGACTGGGTGAATTCAGGAGACGAAGGAGGTATGCCTCGACCTCAGGGTCATGCTTTTGCAGGTCGACGAGGCGCGCATTCTTGTTGCCGAGCATGAACTCGATGGCGCGGAACTGGTGTGACTGCAGCCCCGAGGCCGGGCCGAGCACGTTGCGGAAAAGCGCGTACTCCGAGGGCGTGAGGGTCTCGAGCACCGCCCACTGCTCGAAGAGCTGGCGCTGCACCTGCTTGACCCGCGCCAGGATCTTGAAGCAGGGCGCGAGGCGGTCGGCCTTCACGTGCCCGATCGCCGCGGCCAGCTCGTGGAGGAGAAGCTTCATCCACAGCTCGGAGGTCTGGTGCTGGATGATGAACAGCATCTCGTCGTGGTGCGACGAGCGCGGACGCTGCGCCGAGAGCAGCCGCGCGAGCTCGAGGTAGCCGCCGTACGAGGTTTCGGCGGCAAGCTCGGTGGTATAGCCGGGATCGTCCTTCGGCATGGGCTCAATATAATGGATTGGTGACCGCGTACCCGGAATACCTGCGCTTCATCGCCACGCTGACCGCGGTGCTCGACCCCTTCCTCGCGGTGCCCATCTTCCTCGCGCTCGCAGCGGCGCGCGAGCCGCATTCCCGGCTGCGCCTCGCGAACGCCGTGGTGCTGACCGTCTTCGCTGTGCTCGCGGGCGCCGCGGTGTTCGGCGAAGCCTTGCTCAAGTTCCTCGGCGCGAGCCTGCCGGCGTTCCAGGTCGGCGGCGGGCTGGTGCTGCTTCTCATGGCGCTCGCCATGCTGAACGCGCAGGCGGGCGGAATGCGCCAGTCGCGCGCCGAGGCCGAGGAGCTCGAATCCGGCGAGCTGACCGGCGTCGTGCCCCTCGCGGTGCCGCTGCTCGCGGGGCCGGGCGCCATCGGCACGACGATCATCGCAGCGCAGTCGGGCGGTGTCGCCCACACCGCGGCCATTCTCGGCTGTCTGGCACTCGTGTGCGCCATCCTTTGGGGCATGCTGCGGCTCGCCGACGCGGTCGGCGAGCGTCTCGGAACCATCGGCCTCAACATCGCGACGCGGCTCCTCGGCCTGCTCCTCGCCGCCATCGCCATCGAGACCATGGCCGACGGGCTGAAGGTGCTCTTCCCGGGGCTTACTTCAGCCTGAGCGGATCTCGCGGCGGCCGCTCTTCGAGCACGTCTTCCATGCGCGCGCGCACCGCGCTCTTGATGGCCGGGTGTGTGAGCACGTAGAACCGGTTTTCCTTTATCGCTGCGACCACGGCTCGAGCGACGTCGTCGGCCGAGAGCTTGCCGGAGGCCACCGCTTTCTTCAGCGCAGCCTCCTTGGCGAGCCGCTCCTTTGATTTTTTGGACAAAGAAACACCGGGAGGGCTGTTTCGCTCTGAATCTGCAATGCCTGTGGGCACGTAGGCCGGGCAGAGGACCGAAACGCCGACGCGCGAGCCGCGCTCGCGCAGGTCGTGATGCAGCGCTTCGGAGAGCGTGACGACGGCGTGCTTCGACACGCAGTAAGCGCCCATGCCGGGCGGGGAGATGAGGCCCGCCACCGAGGCGGTGTTGACGATGTGGCCCTCGTCCTGCGCGATCAGGCGCGGCGCGAAGGCGCTTATGCCGTGCACCACGCCGAGGAGGTTGACGCCGAGGATCCACTCCCATTCGGCCTCGCTGGTTTCCCATACCGGCCCCGACAACGCCACGCCAGCGTTGTTGCAGACGACATGCACGCTTTTCAGCTCGGCTGCGACCCGTTTGGCGAAGCGGTTCACTTCCCCGGACTTTGAAACGTCGACGCGCATCGAGAAGCTTTTCAACCCAAACGCCGCCACGTCCGTCGCTGTTTGGGTCAAACCCGCTTCATCGACATCGGCGAGCGCGAGGTGCATGCCCTCGGAGGCGAAGGCGAGCGCCATGGCGCGGCCCAGACCGCTCGCCGCGCCGGTGACCGCCGCGACTTTGCCACCGAGCTCGCTCATCGCCATGAATGCCAGAGCATGGACGCTCCGCCGATGACGATCAAGCTCTCGATGAAGACCACGTGCAGCTTGGCGCCGAGGCGCGTCACCAGCGCGGCCGCGATGGCGCTGCCGGGAATGCTGGCGACGCCGATCACCACGCCGGTGAAGAAGGCTTGCGCGTCGAGGAGGTGGAAGCGCTGGAACAGCGCCGCCTTGGTGAGGTCGAGCGCGATGGACACGAGCGCGTCGGTGGCGAGCACGGCGGGGCCGCTCATGCCGGTTCCCAGGAGGAGCGACACCAGGATCACGCCGGTGCCGGTGGCGACGCCGCTGGCGAGGCCGAAGATCCCGGAACCGATGGCGAGCCCGGGGGTGCCCAGATTGATCGCTTTTTTTCTCAAAACCCTGCGCAGCGGAACGGAGGCCAGGACCGCGATGCCGAGGATGGTGCCGACCGCGCGCGCGTCGAGCACGCTGTAGAGCCAGGTGCCGAATGCCAGGAAGGGCAGCGCCGAGACGAGCACGACGCCCAGCGTGCCGCGCTCGAGGCTCCCGCGGTAGAACCAGAAGCGCCCGGCGTTGATGATCACTCCGGCGACGGCCATGACGGGCACCAGGGCCTTCACGCCGATGAGCGGGACCAGCGCCGCGGCGAGGATCACGCCCGTGCCGAAGCCGCCCATGCCGCCGACGATCGCCGCCGCGATGGAGAGAGCCGCCACCGCGGCGAGGGTCGACGCTTCGAGAAGCAACTACGCGCGCGGCACCGGGCGCGGCCGCCCGGTGGCGTCGATCGCCACGTAAGTGAGCGTCGCCTCGGTCACCTTGACCACGCGGGGATTCTCGGGGCGGCGCTCGGCGTACACCTCGACGGTGACGGTGATCGACGTGGTGCCGATCCTCTCCACGTCGACGTAGAACGAGAGCAGGTCGCCGACCTGCACCGGCTGCTTGAACATGAACTCCTTGACCGCGACGGTCGCCACGCGCCCGCGCGCCATCCGGCCGGCGACCGTGCCGCCCGCAACGTCGACCTGCGCCATGATCCAGCCGCCGAAGATATCGCCGTTCTGGTTCGCGTCCGCCGGCATCGGCATGACGCGCAGCGCGGGCTGCTTTCCCTCAGGAAGCCTGTCCACGCGCTCTCAAGTAGTGGATCGGTCCGCCGCGGAAGGGTGCGAACCCAGTCCCGAAGATGAGCCCGGCGTCGACGAGGTCGGCGTCCGCGACGATGCCTTCGCGCAGCACCGCCTCGGCCTCGCGCAGGTAGGGCTCGATCAGCTGCTGCACCAGCGTGTCGTCGAACGCGTCGGGCTGGCCCTTCACCGCTCTTCCGTTCTCGTAGCGATAGATTCCCTGGCCGGTCTTCTTGCCGAGATGCCCCAAGGCAACCTTGTTGGCGAGGATCTTGGGCACCACGGTCGTCTTGGCGAGCGCCTTGCCTGCGGCGAGGCAGATGTCGAGGCCGACCGTGTCGGCGAGCTCGGCCGGACCCATCGGCATGCCGAACCGCTCCATCGCGGCGTCCAGCGTCTCCGGCTTGTGGCCCTCGTCCAGCAGGCGAAAGGCGTTCTGCATGTACGGTCCGAGCACCCGGTTCACCAGGAACCCGGGCGAGTCCTTCACCGGCAGCGGCAGCTTGTCGATCTGGCGCACGAATGCAGCGGCGTTCTTCGAAAGCTCCGTTTTTGTTTTTTCTCCAGAAACGATTTCGACGAGCTGCAGCTGAGGTACGGGATTGAAAAAATGGATGCCCACCAGCCGCGCAGGATCCTTGAGCGCGGTGGCGATGTCGGCGAGCTTCAGGCTGGACGTGTTGGAGGCGAGGATCGCATCGGGCTTCGCCATCGCCTCGAGGCGCGCGAAGAGCGCGCGCTTCGCGTCGAGGTTCTCGAAAATCGCCTCGATGACGACATCGGCGTGCCGCGCGCCATCGCCCGCCACATCCGGGACCAGCCGGTCGAGCGCGTCGCGCACGCGCAGCTCGTCGCGCAAGCGCCGCTTGAAGAGCTCGGCCGCGCGCTTGACCGCGGGGGCGATGCGCTCGGGCGCCGTGTCCTGCAGCGTCACAGAGAGGCCGCGCATGGCGCAGATCGCCGCGATGTCGCCGCCCATGACCCCGGCGCCGACGACGTGGACGTGGCGCGCCTCGAAGGCGGCGCCCCGGGCGAGCGACTTCATCCGCTCCTGCAGGAAGAAAATCCGGATCAGGTTCTTCGTGGTCGGGTGATCGACCAGCGACTCGACCGACGCCGAAGGATCGTGCGACGCGGCGAACGGATTGCCGTCGTACTTGCGCCACGACTCGAGCACCGCGTACGGCGCCGGGTACTGGTCCTTGCGGGCGCGTTTCGCCACCTGCTTCCGCGCCTGCGAGGTGACGATGCCGCGCATCGGCCGCGCGAGCATCAGGCGATTCATGAAGCTCAATTTCTTCTGCTTTGGAGCTTCCAGAGTGACCATCCTGGCGGTGTTTTCGAGGATGCGCAGCGGCACCGCCTGGTCCACGAGCCCCATGCGCTTGGCGCGGCGCGCATCGACGGCGCGGCTCGTCAGGATCATGTCGAGCGCGGCTGCCGGACCGACCAGCTTCGGCAGCCATTGCAGGCCGTGCCAGGCGGGCATGATGCCGAGCATGACCTCCGGCAGCGCGAAGCGCGTCTTCGGGTCGTCGAGCGCCACGCGGTAGCGGCAGGCGAGCGAGAGCTCCACCCCGCCGCCCATGCAGAAGCCATTCACCATCGCGGTGGCGGGGAACGGCAATTCGCGCAGCTCCTGGAACACGTCCCAGCCGAGCTTCACGAACGCGAGCGCCTCCTGCGGCGACTTGAATCGCGTGAATTCCTCGACGTCGGCGCCGGCGATGAAATTGTCCTTGCCCGAGCGGATGACGAGGCCCTTGGGGTTCTCCAGGCGGATCGCGGCGAGCGCCCGGCCCAGCTCTTCCAGCGCCTCGCGCGAGAACGTGTTGGCCGACTCGCCCTCCTTGTCGAAGGTGAGCCAGGCGAGCCCGTCGCGGTCGGTCTCCCAGCGCCAATGCCGGGTAAAAGTGGAGGCCGTGGAGGCTCGATCCATTAGCGGAGGTCCAGTCTACTTGTTTTCAGAAGGCTTCCACGAGCATCGCGCCGCCGAGGCCGCCGCCGATGCAGATGCACGCGATGCCGCGTTTCGCTTTGTTGCGCTTCAGCGTCTTGAGGAGGTGCAGCACGATGCGCGTGCCCGAGGCGCCCACCGGATGACCGAGCGCAATGGCGCCGCCGTCGACGTTCAGCTTTTCCCGATTGAGCTCTCCGATAGAAGAATCGACCCCCAATTCCTCTTTGCAGTATTTTTCATCGCGCCAGGCGGCGAGGCAACCGAGCACCTGGGCTGCGAACGCCTCGTTGATCTCCCAGTAGTCGAGGTCATCCAGGCCGAGACCGTGCCGCTTGAGGATCGGCGTGGCGGCGTGGACCGGCCCCAGGCCCATCTGCGCCGGATCGAGCCCGGCCCATTCCGAGTCGACGATGCGCCCGATCGGCTCGAGGCCGTGCTTCTTCAGCGCCTCCTCCGAGGCGAGCAGCATCCAGGCCGCGCCGTCGGTGATCTGCGAGCTGTTGCCGGGCGTCACGCTGCCGTACTTGCGGTCGAAGAACGGCCGCAGCTTGGCGAGCGATTCCGGCGTGGCGTCGCGCCTCACGCCGTCGTCGAGCGGGAAAACCTTGCCGTCGCGGTCGTAAAGCGCTTCCACTTCGCCGCCGCCCGGCGCCAGCCTGCCCTCATCCTGGGCCTTGGCGACCCGATGGTGGGAGCGGACCGAGAAAGCATCCTGCTGCTCGCGCGTGATGCCGAAGCGGTGCGCCAGGTTCTCGGCGGTCTGACCCATGAGCAGGCCCACCATCGGGTCGGTGAGCCCTTTCATGATGCCGATCACAGGCGCCAGCAAGGATTTGAAGGGTAGACGGGAAAACAAGGCAATTCTTTGCCCCGCGGTTTTCGCCGCGGCCATATCGGAGAACCAATGCACCATCCGGTCCGCGTAGAGCAACGGCGCACGAGAGAGCGCGTCGACGCCGCCCGCGAGCACGAGCTGCGAGCGGCCGGCCAGGATGTTGTTGATCCCCGAGTCCACCGCCTGCATGCCCGAGGCGCAGTTGCGCATCACGGTCCAGCCTGGAACCTTCTGTCCGCAGCCCATGCGCAGCGCCGCCACCCGGCCGATGTTCACTTCGTCGACCGAGGGCGCGGCGCAGCCGAGGATGACTTCGTCGAGCTGCTCGGGCCGAAACGGCTGGCGCATCAAGAGCGCGCGTCCGGCCTGAGTCGCAAGGTCGGCGGCGGCGAACGGCCCGGGACGGTTCTTCGACTTGATGAACGGGGTGCGCGCGCCGTCCACGATGTAGATGGGTTTCGCGTACATGGCTAAGCGGCCTTAACCGCTACGCGCGCCTTGCCGTCGGTGGCCATCTCGGCGCGGCCGAAGTCCGGCGGGAAATCGTCGACCTTGATCACCTGCTTGCGCAGCGCTTCCTTTCGCTGCCACGCGGCAAGTTCTTCCTCATTCAAAGTCGAAACAGGGTCGGAAATTCCCTGCTTGCGAGCCTCGCGCAGCTTCCTGTCGATCGGCTCGCCGGCCACCGCGGCGACGAACGCCGCCTCCAGCACCGCGGTCGCGTGCTCGCCCTTCGGCAGGTACATGCCCGCGGTGAGCCGGTCGCGGGTCGCGCCGGGCTCGAGCGCGATGCGCGCGCACTCGCGATTGCGGGAGTCGAGCGGCGGGCGCAGCCGCTTCCCGGCGGGGAAGATGATCCACCGGAGCAGCGTGGCCACGGACTTGACCGGGAAGTTGGACAGGATGCCTTCGATCGCCTCCTGCGCGCGGTGCAGCGCATCGCGCACTGCCCAGCGCACCAGCGGCAGGTCCGCCTTGATGCGGCCCTGGTCCTCGTAGCGCTTCAGGGTCGCGGAAACGAGGTACATCATGGAAAGCACGTCGCCCAGGCGTCCGGAGATCTTCTCCTTGCGTTTGAGTGCGCCGCCCATCGCCAGCATCGAGATATCGGCGAGGAAGGCGAAGGCGGCCGACAGCCGCGACACGTGGCGATAGTAGTGCTTCATCTCGGGAGCGGCGTTGCGCGGTGCCGCGGCGAGGCCCGGGAAAAGTCCGAGCACGAAGGCACGCACGCCATTGCGCAGAACGTGCCCGGCGTGGCAAGTGAAAGCGTCGTCGAACTCGCGCGAAGCCTCGGCGCCGTACATTTCCTTCGCCGCGCGCATTTCACGCAGGACGTAGGGATGGCAACGAATCGCTCCCTGTCCGAAGATGATCAGCGTGCGCGTGAGGATATTCGCGCCTTCCACCGTGATCGCGACCGGCGAGAGCTGGTAACCGCGGCCGATCCAGTTGTTCGGTCCGAGGCAGATGCCCTTGCCGCCCACGATGTCCATGCCGTCGTTCACGCACTGCCGCGCGCGCTCGGTCATGTGGTACTTGGCGATCGCCGAGAGCACCGCCGGCTTCTCGCCGAGGTCGACCGCGCCCGCGCTCATGATGCGGGTCGCGTCCATCATGTAGCAGTGCGCGGCGATGCGTCCCAGCGCTTCCTCGACGCCCTCGAGCCGCCCGATCGGCGTCCTGAACTGGCTGCGCACCCGCGCGTACGCGCCGACGAAGCGCACCAGCGCCTTGGTGCCGCCGGCCGCGGAGCTCGGCAGCGAAATCGCGCGTCCCGCGGCAAGACAGCCCATGAGCATCATCCAGCCTTTGCCCGCGTACTCCCGGCCGCCGATGATCCAGTCGAGCGGCATGAAGACGTCCTTGCCGGAGTTGGGCCCGTTCTGGAACGCGGCGTTGAGCGGCATGTGGCGCCGTCCGATGTTTACGCCGGGCGTATTCGTCGGCACCAGGGCGCAAGTAATGCCCAAGTCGACCGCTTGTCCAAGAAGGTGATCGGGGTCGTACAGGCGGAACGCCAGGCCAAGAAGCGTGGCTATCGGCCCGAGCGTGATGTAGCGCTTGTCCCAGGTGACGCGCATGCCGAGCACTTCCTTCCCCTGCCAGACCCCCCGGCACACGATGCCGTAGTCGGGAATCGAGGCGGCGTCGGAGCCGGCTTCGGGGCTGGTGAGCGCGAAGCACGGGATCTCGAGCCCTTTCGCGAGGCGCGGGAGGTAGTGGTTCTTCTGCTCCTCGGTGCCGTAGTGCAGGAGCAGCTCGCCGGGCCCGAGCGAATTCGGCACCATCACCGAGATCGCCGCGGTGCTCGAGCGCGTGCCGAGCTTATGCACCACCGCCGAATGGCCGAGCGCGCTGAAGCCCAGGCCGCCGTACTGCTTCGGGATGATCATCCCGAGGAAGCCCTTGTCCTTCACGTACTGCCACGCGCGCGGCGGCAGATCCTGGTGCTCGTGCGTAATCTCCCATTCGTCGCACATCCCGCACAGCTCCTCGACGGGGCCGTCGAGAAACGCCTGCTCGTCCGCGGTGAGCCGCGGCTCGGGGACCGCGAGGAGCTTCGCCCAGTCGGGCTTGCCGGAGAAGAGATCGGCGTCCCACCACACAGTGCCGGCGTCGATCGCTTCCTTCTCGGTCTGCGACATGTCGGGCAGGATGCGGCGATAGACCGCGAGGATGCGGTCGGTGAGGAGCTTTCGGCGCAGCCAGGGCACATTGAGCACCGCCGCGATGACAACAAACGCCGACGCCAGCACCACGTTGGCAATGCGGGTGAGCTCCAGATTCACGGACAGATAGAAAAGCAGGGCGCCGGCGGCGAGAGTCCACCAGCCGATGGCGAGGCCGAAGAAGCCGAAGACCAGGAAGACGGCGAGCGCGGCGAGAATGAATTCGAGCATGGAGGCTCCTAGGCGGCTTTGCGCACTGCGTGCTTGAGCGGCGCGGTCAGCCCGGCGGCGAGAAAGGCAGTGAGGCGGTCCTCGAGCAGGCGCGCATCGTGCCGGTCCTCGGGCTTGCAGCCGGCGATGAGCTGCACCGCGTCGGTGGCGGCGAGGGTGTACGAGAGCGTGCCGAACATGAAGTGCATGCGCCAGACCAGCTCTTCGGGCGGCATCTGGGGAAGCGCGCGCTCGAACGCGGACTTGTAGCGCTCCATCGCCGGCTCGTAGAGCTGCCCGATCAGCACGCGGATCGGCTTCGAGGGTTCGGTGTAGCTGCGGCCGAGCAGGCGAATGAAGTTGCGCCCGCCGCCCTTGGCGTCCTCGATCATGCGCAGGCTCTCGCCCACGAAAGCGCGGATGATCGCCTCGGGGGGAAGTGTCCGGCCGGTCGCTTCGATGGCGTCGAGGGCGGCAATCCGTGCGCAATTCATGGGATCCAGGCGCCTGCGAAACACCGCCTCGATGAGGGCGTCCTTGGAGCCGAAGTGATAGTTCACCGCCGCGAGGTTGACGTCGGCCTTGGCCGTGAGCTGGCGCATCGACGTGCCTTCGAAGCCGTGTTGCATGAAAAGCTCTTCCGCGGCATCGAGAATGCGGGTACGCGTCTCGTGCGGCGGCTTGACAGTGCGCAGGGTAGAGGCCGGCATGGGGATTTCCGAGTTCAAACGAACGTTTGAACGATAACCACTGCCGGCCCGCGCGTCAAGACCTTGCACCTTCCAGCCAAGCTGGGGGAGAAGCCTAGACCTTGCTCGAAACCGAGATTCCCCGCCGGATGAAGGCCTTTTTCTCCGCCGGGTCTTCGATCTCGTCGGCCACCATCAGATAGAGCTCCGAGGTGTCGCGCGCCTTGAGCGCTGCGCGCCGTACGATCACCTGCGCCACGGGCCCGAGGTATTGGGCAAGCTGGGTCTCGACGCGCCTCAGGGTCTCGGGCGAGAGCGAGGGACCGCTGGGTGGGCCGCTCGGTCCGGCGGGCGAGGCGCTGACTGGCTGCGACCGGGAAACCGGGCGCGACTGATCGGCGAAACGCCGCTCGAACTTGAGGCGCAGGCCGTTGTGCGTGATGTCCGCCGCGAGGAGCTGGACCAGCTCGGCCGGATCCTGGGCCTTCTTCACTGCCTTCTTCACCATGACCGGCGCGATCGGGCCGACGTGCTGCGCGAGCTCGCGCTCGACCTGGTCGAGGAACTTGGCGTCGAAGTGCACCGGCTTGGGCGCGGCCGGCGGCGGCGGTGGAGGCGGCGGCGCCGGTTCGGCCGGCTTCAGCTTGGGCTCCATCGTCCCCGCGAGCGCCGCGCGCAATTCGTGAACGCTCTGCGGGCGATCGTCCTCGTGCGGCGCAAGTCCCCAGTCGATCGCCGCGAGAAACTCGGGCCGGTAGCGATTGCGGTCTCCTGCCTTGAGCGCAGGCGGCATCGTGTCTTCGCGCACGCGTGCCGCGGCCTCGAGCGGCCGGTTGCCCGTCACGATCCAGTAGAGCACGCCGGCAAAGGCGTAGACGTCGCTCCAGGGACCCTGTTGCCCGTTCGAGTGGTATTGCTCGAACGGCGCATAGCCCGGAGTGACGATCGCCGTGAGGGCGTCGCCGTCGCTACTCTGGCGCGCCGAGCCGAAATCGAGCAGGACCGGGCTGCCGTCGTAGCGGATGTAGATGTTGCCCGGCTTGATGTCGCGGTGCAGGTAGCCCGCGTTGTGGACCACCTGCAGCCCCTCGAGGAGCGGGCCGGCGATCGCCATGACCTGCGCCTCCGGCGGCGGCCGGCGCGGCTTGATCCAGTCGGGCAGGGCGTCGCCCTCGACGTACTCCATGACCATGTACGCGCTGCCCTTGGCCTCGAAGAAGCGCATCACCCGGACGATGTTCGGATGGCGGAACGAGGCGATGGTGCGCGATTCGTCGAGGAAGCGGCGCTTGCCCCACATGAAATCCTCGGCGACCGGCGAGGAGTTCGGCGCGACGGAGTGATCGGGGTTCCGGATCGCGATGTCGGAGGGCAGGTATTCCTTGATCGCCACCCTCAGGTTGAGGTTCGTGTCGATGGCAAGGTAGGTCAGGCCGAATCCGCCCGCGCCAAGCAGCCTCTCGATGCGGTATTCCTGGAGCGCGTAGCCGGAGGGAAGAGCGGGCACCGCCATTGCCGCGACCTACGCCTTGTCGATGAGGGCGATCGCCTTCTGCAGGCTGCGCCGCATGCGGTTGAACGCCTGGCCGAGCTGCGACACCTCGTCGCGGCCCTTGTCCTTGAACTCGGGCATGTCGAGCCGCCCCTTGGAGATGGCGTCGGCCGTGTGCGCGAGCTGCATGATCGGATGCACGATGAAGATCGTCAGCATCACGTTGAGCAGCACGAAGAGCACCGTGAACACCACCGCGACCGAGCTCATGAAAGTCACGAACGCGTGGTTGGCGTTACGGATCGGCAGGTCCATGGGCACCGACACGATCTGCGTGGCGATCACCTCGTTCAATTTCCAGCCGAAGCCGCCGTGCGGGCCGTAGAGCTTCACCATCGACGGCGGCGCCATGTCGGGATTGGTGTGGCAGCTGAGGCAGGCCTCGTCGGCGATCTTCAGCGGCCGCGCCAGGTACAGCGAGCGGCCGGTCGGCGTGTCGCGGACCCCCGAGACCTCTTTGAGCGGGCCGCCGTTGCGGAAGGTGTTCAGGATGTCGCTTTCCCAGTCGACCGCCTTGTTGCGCGGGTTGGTCGGGTTGAACGACGCTTCCTTGTACGAGTAGTCCGGGTACTTCTTCTGAAGCAGATGCATGATCTCGGTAGCGGCGAACGCGGGCACGCTTTCCGGCAGGAACTTGTCCGGGTCGTTGGGCAGCAGCGGCCGCACCTTGCCGACGGTGTAGCCGCGCATGGAAAGCGCCGCCTCCATCATGACGCCGGCGTTGCGCAGCACCTCGTCCTGCGCGTTCTTGTGCAACAGGTCGTACGACATGAAGCCCGCCACGCCCAGGCCGATGACGAACACGAGAATCAACACCAGGTTGAACTTGAGCCGCAGACCCATGGCTTCCCCCGCTCCCCTATTTGTTAGTGCCGGCGACAAAGCACGCCGGGAATTTTTCAGGGCAGCTTACACGCAACTTGCCGCGGCGCTAGCGTACTAGGTCTCATCTTCTATCAATGACATGGGTTTTCCTTCTGCGAAGAAGCCTGACGTGCAAGCAAACTTCGGCGCGCGGCATTTTTCACGCCGCGGACGCACTAGAATCGCGCGCTCCATGCAGAACCGGCTGAAAGGCGGGGAATGGCGCAACGTCGCCACGCTCGCGCCCTACCTGTGGGAATACAAGTGGCGCGTGGTGATCGCGCTCGCCTTCCTCATCGTGGCGAAGCTCGCGAACGTCGCCGTGCCGCTGATCATGAAGCAGCTCGTCGACCGCCTGGACGCGGCAACCGCCATTGTCGCCGTCCCGGTCGCGCTGCTCGCGACCTACGGCATTCTGAGATTCTCGACCACGCTGTTCCAGGAGCTGCGCGACGTGGTGTTCGTGCGCGTGGCGCAGCGCGCGATGCGGCGCATCGCCCTCGGCGTGTTCCGCCACCTGCACAGCCTGTCGCTGCGCTTCCACCTCGAGCGCCAGACCGGCGGCATGACGCGCGACATCGAGCGCGGGACGAACGGCATCTCCACGCTGCTCTCGTATCTCCTGTTCTCGATCCTGCCGGTGATCCTGGAGTTCGCGCTCGTGGCGGTCGTGCTCCTCAGCCGCTTCGACTGGCGCTTCGCCGCGGTCACCTTCGGCGCGGTCGCGCTCTACATCGCCTTCACCGTGCTCGTCACCGAGTGGCGCATGGAGATCCGGCGGCGCGCCAACGAGCTCGACTCGAAAGCCAACGCCCGCGCCATCGACAGCCTGCTCAACTACGAAACCGTCAAGTACTTCGGCAACGAGGAGTTCGAGGCCCGTCGCTACGACGAGAACCTGAGGAAGTACGAGGACGCCGCGACCAAGAGCGAGTCCTCGCTCGGCCTGCTGAACATCGGCCAGAGCCTGATCATCGCCGGGGCGGTCACCGCCCTGATGTATCTCGCCGCGCAGGGCGTGATCGAAAAGAGCTTCACGCTCGGCGATCTCGTGCTGGTGAACGGCCTTCTCATCCAGCTCTATATCCCGCTCAACGTGCTGGGCATGGTGTACCGCAACATCAAGCAGTCGCTGCTCGACATGGACCGGATGTTCGGGCTGCTCTCGATGCATCGCGAGATCGAGGATCGGCCGGGCGCGCCCGAGGTGCCGCCGGGACCCGCGACGGTCGCGTTCCACGATGTCGACTTCTTCTATGAGAAAGCGCGGCAGATCCTCCACGGCGTCTCGTTCAGCATCGCGGCCGGCCAGCGCGTGGCGGTCGTGGGCCACTCCGGCTCCGGCAAATCGACCCTGGCGCGGCTGCTGTACCGCTTCTACGACGTCTCCGGCGGATCGATCACGATCAACGGCCTCGACCTGCGGCAGGTGAAGCAGACGAGCCTGCGCGGCGCCATCGGCATCGTTCCGCAGGACACGGTGCTCTTCAACGACACCATCCTCTACAACATCCGCTACGGGCGGCCCGAGGCAAGCGACGCCGAAGTGATCGAGGCGGCGCGCGCGGCGCACATTCACGACTTCATCGAGGGTCTGCCGGCAAAGTACGAGACCGCCGTCGGCGAGCGCGGCCTCAAGCTCTCGGGCGGCGAGAAGCAGCGCGTCGCGATCGCCCGCGCGCTGCTCAAGAACCCGCGCATCCTCATTTTCGACGAGGCCACTTCGGCGCTCGACTCGCGCGCCGAGAAGGCGATCCAGGCCGAGCTCGAGCGCATCGCCCGGGGGCGCACTACGTTAGTGATCGCTCACCGCCTTTCCACGGTCATGGATGCCGATCTCATCCTGGTGCTCTCCCACGGCCGGGTGGTCGAGCGCGGTACCCACCTGCAACTTATTGAAGAAAAAGGTGAATACGCCAAAATGTGGGAGCTCCAACGGGAAGCCGAGGAGGCCAGGGCGGTGCTGGACGACGCCGAAACCCGAGAACAAACCCTGTAGCCTCAGCCCGACAGTGTGCATATTTCACGACGATTTGAGGAACTATTTCCTACTACATGATTTTGCTTGATTTTTTCTTTTGGCGTCGTCTAGACTGCGACAACCCCATGCGCCAAGTAGGGCATGGCCATAACAAACGGAAACCGCTAACGCTAAGAAAAGATTCGCGTCCATGGCTGCGCAACAAAGAAAACTTCATTCCCTCGAAGGAATCGTCGCTGCATTCGCGCTGTTTTTCGTCCTCGCCCTGACCATCGGTTTTGCCCAGGCCCAGCCGCAGAAGGTCGTCTACCTGCGCTCGGCGGCCGTGATGGTGCAGGATGCCTCCACCGGCGAGGTGGTCATCAACAAGAACAGCGAGGCCATCGTCCCCATCGCCTCGATCACCAAGCTGATGACCGCGATGATCATCCTCGATCGCGGCCTCGACCTCGAGCAGCGCATCGTGGTTAGCCGCGAGGACGTCGACACCGTCAAAGGCACGCGCTCGCGCCTGATGCCCGGCACCACCCTGACGCGCGACGAGCTGCTTCTAGTCGCGCTCATGGCCTCGGAGAACCGCGCCGCGGCGGCGCTCGGCCGGACCTATCCCGGCGGCGTGCCCGCCTTCGTCAAGGCGATGAACGAGAAGGCCGCCGAGCTCGGCATGAGCGACAGCCACTTCGTCGACCCGACCGGGCTCCGGCCGTCGAACGTCTCCAGCCCGCGCGACCTGGTGAAGCTGGTGCGCGCCGCGCACAGCTATCCGCTGATCCGCGAGTACTCGACGCGCGACCGGGCGACCGTGAAAGCCTTCAACCGCCAGCTGCGGTTCGTGAACACCAACGGCCTGGTGCGCAACTCCCACTGGGACATCGAGCTCTCGAAGACCGGCTACATCAGCGAAGCAGGCCGCTGCCTCGTGATGCACGTGCGCCTCGCGTCCAAGGACCTGATCGTGGTGCTGCTCGACTCCTGGGGCAAGCAGTCGCGGATCGCCGACGCGAACCGCATCCGCAAGTGGCTCGAGATGAGCACCAAGGCGAGCCAGCGCACCTGACGCGTTTTTAACCAAAAACAGAATCGCGGAGAATCGGGGTCAGACCCCGATTTTTTTTATCTAGTTTGCCCGGAGGGCATGAAGGGCAAACAGGCCGCGCCGATCAGTCCAGGTCTTTTCCCCGAGGTATCCCGCGGCGGCGGCGAGGGCGCGAAAGCCTTCGATCGAATACTTGTACGAATTCTCCGTGTGGATCGACTCGCCGGCCTCGAAGGCGAAGCGGTGGCGACCGATGCGCACGTTCTGGCGTGTGAGCGAAACGAGGTGCATCTCGATCCGGCCCGCCGCGGCGTTGTAGAACGCGTAGTGCTCGAAGCTCTTCGGATCGAAATCGGCGCCCAGCTCGCGATTGATGCGCGCGAGCAGGTTCAGGTTGAACGCCGCGGTGACGCGCCGCGAGTCGTTGTAGGCCGCGTGCAGCGTGGTGGCGGCCTTGCGCAGGTCGACGCCCACCAGCATGCGCGCGGCCTGGCCGCGCGTCATCGAGAGAAACGCGTGCGCCTCCTCAGGCGAGAGGTTGCCGATGGTCGATCCGGGGAAGTACACCACGCGCGGGGCGCGCGAGCGCGGCAGCTCCACGGGACGCGAGAAGTCGCCGTTCACCGGAACGATCTCGAGCCAGGGGAACTCGCGCCCGAGGCGCTCGGCTGCGCCGCGCAAGGCGGCTTGGGAGATGTCGACCGGCAGGTATGCCGCGGGACGCAGCGCGCGGATGAGGAGCCGCGTCTTCAGGCTCTCGCCGCTGCCGTACTCGACGAGCTCGCAGCCGCGCCCGGCAAAGCGCGCGATCGCCGCGATATTCGCCTTGGTCAGCGCGAGCTCGGTGCGCGTCAGGTAATACTCGGGCAGCCTGCAGATGCGCTCGAACAGCCGGCTGCCGGGGTCATCGTAGAAATACTTCGGCGGCAGCGCCTTCTGCGGCAGCGCCAGCCCGGCGATCACGTCGTCGAGAAATTCGGGGTGAACTTTTGTTCGCAGCCGGAATGGGTCGGTCGAAAAGTATAACGGGTCATCCTCGCGGATGACCCGTCATGGACGCCGTTCCGAACCGTTCAGGCCGCCGGGCCGGTCTCCGGCCGGCTGCCGCGGCCGAGCAGGAAGGCGACCAGCGCGAGCAGGAAGCCCGCATAGGCGTACAGCATGAGCCGGAAGGAGTCGCGCTTTCCAAGCAGGCGGTCGAACGCAGACATGAAGCCGCGGTCGACCGCCTCGATGCGCTCTGCCAGCGCAACCCTGCCCAGCTGCTCGAGGAGCTCGTCCTCCCGCTCCTTCTGCGCCGAGATGGTGGCGACGTGGTTCAGGAAGGTATCGAAGCTCTCGCCGAGGGCCTTCGGGTAGTCGCCGCGACGCTCCACCAGCTTGGTCACCCGCCGGCGAAGGCTGCCGTTCAGCTCGGCGTCGCGCGCGGTCTCGAGCTTCAGCGTATCGATCAGCACCTGGTCGACGCTCTCGACGAGCGCCGCCATCTCGGCGCGCTTTGCCGGCGTGGCGTCGCCCGCCTCGCGGGCCTTCGTCTTCAGGTCCTCCGCGGCGAGCGGGACGAAGCGCAGCGAGTTGCGCAGGATCGCGTTCTGCGCCTTGAACCGGTCGACCAGGTCGATCTTGGCCAGCAGCGCCTCCTTCAGCTTGGCCTCGGAGTCGGACAGCCGGTAGTCGACCGCCGCCAGCTTTCCGCCCGAGGACTCGAGCACCTGCAGCGCGGCGACCTGCGGACGCGTCAGCGGGTCGTAGTTCTTGTCGAGCCCGGTCTTGGAGCGCAGCACGTGCACGTCCCACTGCGCGTCGATCTGCCTCAGATCATTGAGGATGAAGGCAATTTGCTCGCGCTGCGCCGGATCGACTCCCAGCGTCTCGCGGTAGAGAAGCCACAGTCCCGCGGCGAGCACCGCGAAAACCACACCCCGTAGCAGCGTCTTCATTGCATCCCCTTTTCACCGGTCAGCGTTTTCAGGAACTTGACGATCAGTGCCTTGTCGGCCGTCGGGGCGGTGCGCCCGAGCTGGTAGCGGAACATGACGTCGATCGCCTCATCGAGCGTCTTGGCGGAGCCGTCGTGGAAGTAGGGCGCAGTCAGCTCGACGTTGCGCAGGCTCGGAACCTTGAACACGTGGCGGTCGGCCTCGTTCTTGGTGACCGCGTAGCGGCCGAGGTCCGCGTCCGTGATCTTTCCCTTGTCCTTGAAGTAATCGCCGAGCACGCCGAAGGTCTGGTACATGTTGCCGCCGATGCCCATGCCCTGATGGCAGGCGATGCAGCCGTAGTTCTTGAAGAGCTGGTAGCCCTGCCTTTCATCCTCGTCGATCGCGCGCGAATCGCCGAGCAGATAGCGGTCGAAACGGCTCGGTGTGATGAGCGAGCGCTCGAAGGTGGCGATCGACTCCTGGATGTGACGCGGCTGCAGGCCGTCGGGGTACACCGCCCTGAACTGCGCCACGAAAGCCGCGTCCTTGCTCAGCTTGCCGATCACTTCCTGCCAGTTCGAGCCCATCTCGCCGGGGTTGTGCACGGGCCCCGCGGCTTGCTCCTCGAGCGTTGCGGCGCGGCCGTTCCAGAACTGCCTGAAGTTGAGCCCGCTGTTCAGCACCGTCGGGGTGTTGATCGGCCCGACCTGCCCCTTGATGCCGGTGGCGAACTGCTGGCCGTCGACGCCGCCCTTCGCGATGTCGTGGCAGCTCGCGCACGACAGGCTGTTGTCCTTGGAGAGCCGCTTGTCGTGGAAGAGTTTCTTGCCGAGGTCGACCTTGCGCGCGTCAAGGTCCATCTTTTGCGGCAAGGGCTTGATCGGCTCGTCGAGCATCTGCGCCCGGGCGGGATGCGCCGCGGCGAGCGCCGCTGCCACCGCGATCCCGATGGTCATTGCTTTTTTCCTGAGCTGCATCTCGCACCTGTCGGTTTTGATGACGGTGCGCATGATGCGCGATGTTGATCTCGATCAATGTTGAATTGATCACGATCAACATTGCTTTCTTGCAGTCCGATGACGATCGCTTGCAGACCGCGCGCACCTTCGATATTGACCGTGATCAAATCGACGCCGGCCCCAAGGCGGCGCAGGACGGAACTACGCTACGCCGATGCGCGAGCCCGGTCGGTGGCCGATCTCGCGGGAGATGCGGTCCGCGGTCTCCTTCACGAGCGGACCCCATTGCACCTTCATGCGGTCGGCCGGCGAAGAGAGCGAAAGCGCGGCGACCAGCGTGCCGTTGTCGTCGCGGATGCTCGCGGCGACGCAACGCACGCCGATCTCCGCCTCCTCGTTGTCCGTGGCCCAGCCCTGGCGCTGGATTTTCTCGAGGTCGCGCTCCAGGAGCTGGATGCTGGACAGCGTATTTTTGGTGTGCGGAGCGAGCCCGGTGCGCTTCGCGTAATCGCGCAGCCTCGCGAAGCCCTCCTCGAGGAGGAACAGCTTCCCCGCCGCGGTGACGTGCAGCGGCGCACGCGCGCCGATGACGTGCACCACGCGCATCGCCGCGCGTCCCGACGAGCTGCGCTCCACGTACACGATCTCATCGTCGTGGCGCACCGAGAGGTTGGCGGTCTCTCCGGTGTGCGCATGGAGCTCGCGCATGAGCGGCAACGCGAGCTCGCGCACGCTGATGCGCGACTTGACCAGATTCCCAAGCTCGAGAAGGCGCATGCCGAGGCGGTAGCTTCCCGGCTCGACGCGGTCGACCAGGCGGTCGGCCGACATCGCCGAGAGGATGCGGTGCGCGGTCGACGGGTGCAGGCCGGTGTACTGCGAGATCTGCTTCAGGCCGAGCGGCTCGGGATGCTTCTCCAGCACGTCGAGCAGGCGCATCATGCGCTCGACCACCTGGATGGGGTTTTTCTGTTCCTCTTTCATGGAGAAACCTCATTGTAGAATGCCGGCCGATGCCCGTGGTGACCTGCATCGAGGACCTGCGCGAGCTCTCGAGGAAGCGGATCGCGCGCGCGATCTTCGACTACGTCGACCGCGGCTCCTACACGGAATCCACGTTGCGCGCGAACCGCGCCGACCTGGAGCTCCTCACGCTGCGCCAGCGCGTCGGCATCGACGTCGACCGGCGCAGCACGCGCACCACGATGATCGGCGAAGAAGTGTCGATGCCGGTCGGGCTCGCCCCGGTCGGGCTCACCGGCCTCAACTGGGCCGATGGCGAGATCCTCGCCGCGCGCGCCGCGCAGCGCTTCGGCGTGCCGTTCACGCTCTCGACGATGTCGATCTGCTCGATCGAGGACGTCGCCGGCGGGGTGGAAAGGCCGTTCTGGTTCCAGCTCTACGTGATGCGCGACCGGGGGTTCGCCGCTTCGCTCATCGAGCGCGCCAAGGCCGCCCGCTGCTCGGCGCTCGTGCTCACGCTCGACCTGCAGATCCAGGGCCAGCGGCACCGCGACCTCAAGAATGGTCTCGCAGTCCCGCCCAAGCTCACGCTCGGGACCGCGCTCGACATCATGATGAAGCCCGCGTGGGCGCTGAACGTGCTGCGCGGAAGGCGCAAGTCCTTCGGCAATCTCGAGGGCCGCATCCCGGACGCGAACAGCCTCACCACGCTGTCGCAATGGATCGCCGGGCAGTTCGATCCGACGCTGTCGTGGAAGGACGTCGAGTGGGTGAAGAAGCTGTGGGGCGGAAAGCTGGTGCTGAAGGGAATCCTCGACGCAGACGACGCGAAGATCGCTGCGCAGAGCGGCGCCGACGCGATCGTGGTGTCCAACCACGGCGGGCGTCAGCTCGACGGCACGATGTCCTCGATCCGGGCGCTGCCCGACGTCGTCGACGCGGTCGGCGAGCGCATCGAGGTGTGGTTCGACGGCGGCATCCGCGGCGGACAGGATGTGCTGAAGGCGCTCGCGCTCGGGGCGCGCGCGACGCTGATCGGCCGCGCGTTCGCCTACGGCCTGGGCGCGATGGGCGAGGCCGGCGTCACGCGCGCGCTGGAGATCATCCAGCGCGAGCTCGACGTTACGATGGCGCTGTGCGGCCTGCGCAGCGTGCGCGAGGCGAATCGCTCGATCCTGCGCGCCGTTTGAAAAATCGTCTTCAGGCTTTCCCCTAGGCGCACGACAGGAACTCCCCGATGGGTGCTCGCGCGAACCGCGGCTACTCTTCGCTCGGCGTTGCGGTCGGGGGCCGGCCCGCGGCCTTTCAGGCAGGGGCGTTCAAAGCGCCTTAAGCGGTGCTCGCAGGCGTAGTCGGCCTCGCTCGAGCAGGGTTGGGGGATCCGGGGACCCGTTGGCAGGTTCTCGACCGCGCGCTCTAGCCGCCCGCGCGCCGGGCTGCGCGCCTCGCAAAGCGCGCCGGGCTCATCGCATCGCACAGCGCCCCTTCGATCGGCAACGGCTCGCCCTCGAGATCCGAGGCGATGATCTCCGCAGCGAGCGTCGACCACAGGAGCCCGCGAGAGCCGTACGCAAAGGCCCCATAGGTGTTTTCAGAAAGATTCCCGACCACGGGCAGCCGGTCGGGCGCAACGGCGCGAAACGCGACGCGGCCCTGGACCGATTCCGGGTCGAACGAGAATCCGGGAAGAATGCGGGCGGCGCGCTCGAGGTTGCTCGCGTGGCTTTCCACCCGCGGCGCCGGATCCTCGTCTTCCAGGTCAAAGGTAGCGCCGACCACGCAGAGCTCGTCGAGCGCGGGCAGCACCATGCCGCCGCGCAGCACCACCGCGCGCGGCGCATCGACGGCCCTCGCCGGCACGTACGTGACCTGGCCGCGGACGCGCCGCAGCCTGAGATGCGGCAGCGGATGCAATCGCGCCGCGTCAGCGCCATTCGCCAAGACGACTACGCTCGCCCCAATTTGCGAGAGATCCTTAACTTCAGAATTGAACCTGCGCTCGAGGCGCTCGCCGCACGCGAAAAGCTGCGCCTCGGCGAGCGAAGCAGGCTGGACCCATCCGCCGCGCGGAAACCACAATCCGCCCGCCGCGACCGGCACCCCGGCATGCGCCGATGCCTCGTCGCGCGACACGAGCTGCGCGTAGTCGGGAGGCATGGCGAGCGCCGCCAGCGAGCGACGCTGGGAGAGAGCCTCCTTTTCGTCGCGCGCGAGCTGAAGGACGCCGCACGGGTCCCAGCGCGCTCCGAGCCCCGGCCAGCGTTGAAGCGAGGCGAGGAACGCGGCTCGGGTGACGCGCGCGAAGAGGCTGTCGTCGGGGGAGACCAGCGGATGAAACGCGCCGGCGTGATTTCCAGACGCCTCCCTCGCGGGCCCGGCGTGGCGCTCGAGCAGGGTGACACTCCAGCCGCGGGAGCACAGCCGCTCGCAGACGGCCGCTCCGGCGAGGCCTGCGCCGACGACCGTCGCTGTCTTTCTCTGGGAAAAAGAAGAAATGCGCCCTGATTTGCCGTACCGGGCGACCAGCATCTCCCGCTTTTCGCCGAAGCCCGGCAGCTTCTCGACCACGAAGCCGGTTTCCTCGAGCGCATGGCGCACCGCCGAGGCCACGCTCCAGGTCGCGGCGGTGGCGCCCGGAGCGGCCAGCCGCGCGAGCGAGCGCATGAGCGCGGGCGTCCACATGTCCGGGTTCTTCGCCGGCGCGAAGCCGTCCAGGTAGAACGCGTCGGCGGCGAGCCGCAGGTCGCGCGCCACCTTGACGTCGGCAAAAAAGAGGGTGAGCACCACGCCGCCGGCGTCGAGCTCGATGCGTTGCGCGCCGGGCACGAGCGTGGGCCATCGCGCCTCCAGCTCCGCGGCCTCGCTGCGCAGCTCTGGCAGGCCGGCGAAGACCGAGCTTGCGTCCGCGAGGCTGAACGGATGCTTCTCGATCGACACGTAGTGCAGGCGCCGGGGTCGCCGCGAGTCGCGCCGCCATGCCTGCCAGGTGGCGAGAAAGTTGATTCCGGCGCCGAAGCCGGTCTCGAGGATCACGAAGCGCTCGCGTCCTGCCCAGCGCTCGGTCAGTTGGTTACCGTTGAGGAATACGTGGCGCGCCTGCCCGACAGCGCCCGCCGTGCTGTGGTAAACGTCGTCGAACGCCTCCGAATACGGCACGCCCCGTTCCGTGAAACGCAGTCGCGCGGGAATGAGGGGAACGGTCACGGCCTATTGTGAGGGGTTAGACTCACACCATGAAGTATCGGCGCAAGGACGCGAAAGCCTTCGCCCGCGAGCACCTGCGCGGAATCTGGGCTGCGGCGCTCACGCCTTTCACTGCGGAGTTGCGCCTCGACGAGACGGGATGGCGCAGGAATCTGCGCCACTGGCACCGCGACCTTGGCATCGCGGGCGTCTTCGTGAACGGCAAGCAGGGCGAGTTCTACGCCATGACCGTGGAAGAGCGAAAGCGCACCGCGGAGGTCGCCGTGGCCGAGAAGGCGGGCGGCGTCATGGTGTCGTGCTCGGACCAGGGCCTCGACACCGTGCTCAAGCTCGCGCGGCACGCGCAGGCGATCGGCGCCGATTACATCGTGGTTCACACGCCGCTCCTCTACTTCGGCGCGCACACGGCCGACACGCTGTTCAACTATTACCGCTGCATCGCCGAAGCGGTGGAGCTCGGCGTAGTGCTGTGGAACCAGCCACCCGACTGCGGCTACCTGCTCGAGCCGGAGGTGTGCCTGCGCATCGCCGAGCTGCCCAACGTGGTCGCGATCAAGTACAGCGTTCCGCGCGAGGCTTATGCGCGCCTCTCGCGCATGGCGGGCGAGCGATTGATCGTCAGCACCTCGAACGAGGAGGAATGGCTCGACAACATCGTCGAGCTCGGCTGGCAGGTCTATCTCTGCTCGACGCCGCCGTACCTGCTGCAGACCGCGGTCGACCGGCGCATGCACGAGTACACCGAGCTTGCCTTTGCGGGGAAGACCACGGAGGCGAGAAATGTGTGGCAATCGCTTAGCCCGGTGAGAAATGCCCTCAAAAGCACTCGGCCGTCGGGCAAGGCGGCCGCGCACCAGAAATACTGGCAGGAGCTTCTCGGCCAGGCCGGCGGTGCGGTGCGAGCGCCGCTGCTCGAGCTGACCGGCGAGGAGAAGGCGTGCACGCGCGCCGCAATGGAAGCCTGCGGATTGAAGATCAAGGAAAGGACCAAGGAAAGGACTGCAGCATGAACAAGCCCGCCGAACTGAAGCTCGGCACCGTCCCGGCGTGGATCAACGGCAAGCAGGTGTCCGCCGCCCAGCGCTACGGCGATATTTTCAACCCTGCGACCGGCCAGGTCACGAAGCGCGTCGTCTTTGCGGACGCGTCGACCGTGGACGCGGCGGTGAAGTCGGCAGGCGCCGCACTGCCCGCCTGGCGCGATACGCCGCCGTTGCGCAGAGCCCGCGTGATGCAGGAATTCCTGAGTCTTTTGAAGAAAAACCAGAAGGCACTTGCGGCAATCGTCACGGAGGAGCACGGCAAGACGCTGCCCGACGCGATGGGCTCGGTGCAGCGCGGGATCGAGGTCGTCGAGTTCGCCTGCGGCATCCCGCATCTCCTGAAGGGCGAGTACGCCGAGAACGCCGGCACGCAAGTCGATACGCACACCGTGCGCCAGCCGGTCGGCGTCTGCGCGGGCATCACGCCGTTCAATTTCCCGGTGATGGTGCCGATGTGGATGTTCCCGATGGCGATCGCCTGCGGGAACACTTTCATCCTCAAGCCCTCCGAGAAGGTGCCTTCGGCCTCGGTGCGCATGGCGGAGCTGTTCCAGGAGGCCGGACTTCCCGACGGCGTGCTGAACGTGGTGCACGGAGACAAGGAAACGGTCGACGCGATCCTCGGTCACCCCGGGATCCATGCGGTGTCGTTCGTCGGCTCGACGCCGATCGCGAAGTACATCTACGAGACCTGCGCGCGCCACGGCAAGCGCGTGCAGGCGCTCGGCGGCGCGAAGAACCACGCGGTGGTGCTGCCCGACGCCGATCTCGAGTTCGCCGCCGACGCGCTGATCGGCGCCGGCTACGGCTCGGCGGGCGAGCGCTGCATGGCAATCTCCGCGGTCGTCGCGGTGGGCGCTGCGGCCGATCCGCTGGTCAAGCTTCTGGAGAAAAAGGCGAAAGCGATCAAGGTGGGCGCCGGCGACGCCGAGGGCGTCGACATGGGCCCGCTCGTCACCGGCCAGCACCGCGACAAGGTCGCCGGCTACGTCGAGGCGGGGCTCAAGGAGGGCGCCAGGCTCGTCGTCGACGGAAGAGCAAGCTCGCTGCCGAAGGAAGGCTTCTTCCTGGGCACCAGCCTCTTCGACCAGGTGAAGCCGCAGATGAGCATTTACAAGGACGAGATCTTCGGTCCCGTGTTGTCGGTTCTGAGGGTGGAGACCCTCGACCAGGCGATCGAGCTCGTCAACCGCAATCCCTACGCGAACGGCACCGCCATCTTCACCGAGTCGGGCGGCGCCGCGCGCCGCTTCGAGAACGAGGTCCAGGTCGGGATGGTGGGCATCAACGTGCCGATCCCGGTGCCGGTGGCCTATTTCTCCTTCGGCGGGTGGAAGAGCTCGCTCTTCGGCGACCTGCACGTGCACGGTGTCGAGAGCGTCAAGTTCTATACCCGGACCAAGGTCGTCACCACGCGTTGGCCTCACCAGGACACGCCGGCAGCGGGGTTTCATATGCCCACTCTAGGATGAAGGTGAAGATTTTCTCTATTCGAAGGAAAGAAATAGGGGTCCCTGTTCTTTGGGTTTTTCTGTTCTGGCTGATTGGGGGTTCGAGCGCATTTGCCCAGGCGCAGGAATATCCCACCAAGCCGATCCGGATCATCGTGCCGCTGTCCGCGGGCGCCGGCGCCGACATCGCGGCGCGCATCATCGCCCAGCGCATGAACGAGCACTGGAAGCAGCCGGTGATCGTCGAGAACCGTCCGGGAGCGGGCGGGCAGATCGGGACCGCGGCGGTGGTGAAAGCCGAGCCCGACGGCCACACGCTGATGGTGCAGTCCTCGTCGCACGCGGCGAATTCTGCGATCTACAAGAGCCTGCCGTACGACCCGCTCACCGATCTCGTCGACGTCGCCATGATCGGCAAGACGCCGTACGTGATGGTGAGCGCCGCCAGCGGCCCGTACAAGACCCTCAAATCGCTGATCGATGCCGCGAAGGCGAAGCCCGGCGAGCTCGCTTTTGCGTCGGCGGGAATGGGGACTTCGACGCATCTTGCCTCCGAGTACCTTCTCGGCCTCGCCGGCGTGCGCATGATCCACCTGCCGTTCAAGGGCTCGCCGGAAGCGCTGCAGGACGTCCTCGGCGGGCGCGCCGCGTTCTACATGGCGCCGGTCAACGTGGCGGTGAATCTGGTCAAGGAGGGCAAGCTGAACGCCCTGGGGGTCTCCACCAAGTCGCGCGCGGAGGTTCTGCCGGAGGTGCCGACCATCGCGGGGCAGGGGCTGCCGGACTACGAGGTGACGCTCTGGTTCGGCATGTGGGCGCCCGCGGCCACCTCGACCGAGATCGTGAAGAAGCTCAATGAAGCGGTGAACGCGATCGTGTTCGAGCCGCCGGTGCGTGAGCAGTTCACCAAGCTCGGCCTCCAGCCGGCGCCGATGAAGCTCGAGGAGTTCAGGAGCTTCGTGCGCAGCGACATCGAGATGTATCGCAGGGTCGTGCGGGCGGCGAACATCCAACTGCAATAGGCTCGTGCTCGTCCTCGGCACCGCCACCCCGGGTGGCGGCTTTCCCCTCTACGGCGACGCGTTCGCCGAAGTCGTCAACGCGCAGGACCCCACCTTGAGCGTGCAGCCGCGCAACACCAAAGGCAGCGGCGAGAACGTGCCGCTCCTCGAGGCCGGCAAGCTCGACATCGCCCTCGTCGCCGGCGAGGTCGCCAACGCGGCGCTCGCGAAGCCCGACACCCGCCTTCGCATCATCACCGCGATCTATGCGAGCCCCGGGATGTTCATCGTGCCCGCCGGGAGCCCGATCCGCACGATCGCGGATCTCAAGGGACGCCCGGTGGTCCTCGGCGCGCAAGCCTCGGGCATTACGCTTCTCGGCCGTAATGTTCTCAATTCCTTGGGAATAGAAGTGCAACCGGTCTATCTCGAGAAGGTCGCCGACGGGCCGCCGATGCTCGCCGACGGCCGCGCGGCTGCGATCTGGGGCGCCGGCGTCGGCTGGCCTGCGTTCGCCGCCATCGCCAGGGCCGGCGGGCGCTTCGTCGTGCCCGACGCGAACGAGATCCGCGCCATTCTCGCCAAGAATCCGGCATTGCAGGCGGTGACGCTTCCGGCGGAAAGCTATCCCGGGCAGAGCGCTGCGATTGCCTCGGTGGGCGCCTGGAGCTACGTGCTGGCGAACGAGGCGTTGCCGGAGGAAACCGCCTACCGGCTCGCTCGGGCGGTCCACAAGGGTGAGCGCGCGTTCGCGGCGCGCCTGGAGCAGGCGCGCGAGACCACCATGGCAAATACGCTCAGCGCCGCGAAGCGGCGCGAGCTCATCCATCCAGGCGTGCTCAAGTATCTGAGCGAAGCCGGGATTCCCGGCGCGCGCTGACGAGCGAGCGGCCCAGGCGCACTAGCGCATAATCGACGGCGTCGCGCAGCGGCTGCCCGCCGTCGGCGGCCCAATCCTGGTATTTCCTGAACTCGGTCCGCGTCTCCGCCTCGTGCTCTTCGAGCACCCGGCCGTCTGAGCTGCGTACAAGGCGCGAGCGGCCCCGTAGCACCAGCGCCATTTCCGTCTTGTGGGCGAGGAGCTCCAGCTCGCTCACGCCGACTTCCAGGACGATATCGCCAGGCGCGTCGACGGCCTTCGCGAGTGGAAGCTTCAGCTGCTCCGAGGTTTTGGCGGCGAGGCCGTCGGTGACCCGCATGTCGGCGATGACCTGCTCGATGGTGCCGCGCGCGCTGGCGGCGCGGCCGAACGGGTCGGTCGCCACGGCGTCGACTGCGGCGCCCGCGACGCTCCCGATAAGGCCCCCGACGACCGCGACCGGCACCACGACCAGCATGCAAAGCGGCCCGCCGATGGTGCAAAGCATTCCGGCGGACGAATACGCCGACATCGCGCCGAGTCCGGCGCCGCCCGCCCCGCCGACGAACGCGCCGTCGGCGTAGTTCGCGTGGCCGCCGTTGAGCTGCGCCGCAGGCTCGAGCGGCGAGGCGACCACGGCGACAGGGCTGGCTGCGACCGGGGCGGGGCCCTCCCACTGGAGATCGGTGACGCCGCAGCCCGCCAGAGTTGCGGCGCAGAGGAGAGCGAGGGGCGTACGCATCCGCGTTGAACGCTTCCAGGGCGCGTTCCGTTGACCCGGTGGGAAAAAGCCGTTTCGTTCAGAATACGGCGCGTGAAGCTCGGCGAGTGGTCGCTGCATTTCTACAGGCTGCCTTACGTGCGCGACATCCAGTGGGTGTACGCGGCCGAGGCGAGCGGCGACTACGTGCTGCTCAAGATCGTCGCCGACAGCGGCGCTTCCGGCATCGCCGAGGGCGTAATCAAGGCCTCGCGCACCGGCTATTCGCCGCGCTCGCTCGCGGTCGCGCTCGAGGACGTCATTTTGCCCCAGCTTCGCCACGTCGATCTGGCGGACGCCAAGGCGGTGACCACGGCGCTTGCGCGGATCCCCGAGAACCGCCTCGCCAAGGCGCTGGTGGACAACGCCTGCTGGACGCTGCGCGCCGCGGCCAAGGGCATGCCGCTTTGGGCGATGTGGGGCGGAAGCCGCGAGGTCGAAGTCGCGTGGATGGTGACGCGCCAGACTCCCGCGCGCATGGCGGCGGAGGCCGCCGAAGCCTGCGACAAGCACGGCATCCGCACGCTGAAGCTTCAGGGCGGGCAAGGCTGGGAGAACGACGCGCGCATGCTGGCCGAGGTGCGGGCAGCCGTCGGCAACACGGTGGAGCTGATGGTCGACGCGAACGGCAGCTATCCGCGCGAAGAAGCGCTCGAGTACGTGCGCACGCTCGCGCACGCGGGCGTGACGGTCTCCGAGGATCCGTGCCCGCTCGCGCCGGACGCCGCCTACTCGGCGCTGCAGCGCGACTGCGGTCTTCCCATCCTGGTCGATCTCGCCTGCGCTTCGGCCGACGACGCGCGTCTTTTCGCCGGACGCGGAGCGCGCGCGCTCGCGGCCAAGCCTGCGCGCATCGGCTTCAGCGAAGCCCGCGCCATCGAGAGCGTTGCCGCGGGCGGCCACGCGCGCCTCGCGGTCGCGGTGTATTACGAAAGCGCGCTCGGCACGCTGATCTCCCTGCAGCACGCGGCGGCCGTGAAGAACCCGCGCCGCATCCCGGCTTCGCATTCGTTCTTCATGCTGCTCAAATCGCAGGTCACGCGCCTCAGCCCGCAGATCCGCGGCGGCAAGATCGAGCTGCCGAACGACGCCGACCTCGAGAAATTCGTCGACTGGAAAGCGGTCCAGCGCCTGCAGTTCTAGTTCGGGGTCAGAGCCCGATCTCGTCAACGCGCGCCGCGAAGTAGTCGTTACTAGTCCATGCCAAGGTCGTTGCGCCTTATCTTGCCGTGCATCGCTGTCCACATCATTCAGCGTGGTAACAACCGCGCCGCCTGTTTTCGCTCTGAGAGCGACTACCTTGTTTACCTGTCACACCTGCGCCAGTTGTCCGACAAATACGACTGCGCGGTACACGCTTATTGCCTCATGACCAACCACGTGCATCTCCTCATGACGCCATCGGGAGATGGAGCATGCACCGGGCTGATGCGCGATCTAGGGCAACGTTACGTGCAGTACTTCAATCGTGAGCACGAACGCACCGGAACGCTCTGGGAGGGGCGATTCCGTTCATGCGTCGCCGAATCATCCCGCTATGTCCTGGCATGCCATCGTTACATCGAGCTCAATCCAGTGCGTTCTGGAATGGTGGAGCATCCGAGCGGCTATCTGTGGTCAAGTCATGCCGTGAACGCCGGAATACGGTCGGACAACTTCGTCAAGCCTCACCCCGATGTCGAGGCGCTCGCAGCCGACCCGGCTAAACGCTATGCGGCTTACCAGAACCTCTTTGTCGAGCGCTTGGATCCACTCCTGGTACAGAACATCCGCGACGCTACCAACGCCGGCTATCCGCTTGCGAGCGACACTTTCAAGGCAAGCGTCCTTGAGCCTCTCGGATGGAAAATGGAGCCGGGCAAACCGGGTCCACGGGCGCTGTCACCTACTGCTATTTACGCAGTGCGGTCCTAATACCCGTACGAATTCGGGCTCTGACCCCGAATTAGTGCAGGTGGGGCTTCTTGAGGAAGTCGTTGCGGTCGCCGGAGTGGACCGCGACGTCGACGAGCGCCGACTTGCGCAGGACCTTGAGCGGAACGATGGCGCCGGCCGCGCCCATGCGCCACACGCGCCTCCAGAGGTCGGCGAGCCCCGCGGGCTTCTCGCCGGCCACCTCGACCACGACGTCGCCGACCTTCACGCCCGCGCGTTCGGCCGGCGTGCCGGATGCGACGCCCGCGACGACGAGCTTCGAGCCCGCCTCGGTGGTGTACATGCCGAGCCAGGGACGCGGCTCGCGCCGGGGGCGTCCGAGCTTCAGCATGTCGTCCAAGATGGGCTCGAGGTAGTCGATCGGCACCAGCATGTTTCCCTGCAGCATGCCGCCGTCGACCTTTTCCTGGACCAGCAGCGAACCGACGGCGAGGAGCTTGCCGTCGGAGCCGATGAGCGCGGCGCCGCCCCATTGCGGATGGGCGGGGGCGGTGTAGATGGCTTCGTCGAGCACGTACTCCCAGTAGCCGGCGAACTCGCGCTTCGCGAACACCGTCGCGCGCAGCGCGCGCGCCCGGCCGCCGTGGCCGGCGATCACCACGTTCTCGCCGATGCGGCACGAGCCCGCCGAGCCGCGCGCAAGCGGCCGCACGCCGAGCTTGGCGAGCGGCTGCACCAGGCCGAAGCCGGTGGTTTGATCGTAGGCGAGGGGAAACGCGGGCACCACGACGCCCTTGTTCGTCGTGAGCCAGATGGTGCTCGCTTCGGTGATGAGGTAGCCGATGGTGAGCACCAGGCCGTCGTCCCGGATCACCACGCCGTTCCCGACGCGCTCGGTGCCGAGGATCTGCGCGGTAAACGCGTCTTCCGGGATCTCGGCGCGCAACTGCACGACCGCGTCGAGCGCTCCGTCGAGGTCGAAGCGCCAGTCCTCAGGACGCGGGCGCATTTCCACCGGGAACTGCCAGTCGCTTTTTTCCGCCATTAAGGATGGTGGGGGAATCGGGCCCGAAGGCCGATTCTACTAAAGGCGCGCGCCGCTCGCAGCGTCGAAAAGGTGCACGTGCTCCAGGCGCGGCGCCAGAAAAGCGCGCTCGCCGGGCCCGATGCTCGAGCGCCCGTGGGTCGTCATCGTGATCCTCTGGTCCTCGACCTTCAGCAGGAGCTCGGTCTCGGCCCCCATGGGTTCGACCACCACCACCTCGGCCGGGATGCCCCTGGGCGCGAGGTCGAGGTGCTCGGGGCGAATGCCGTACTTCACCCGCTGGTCCTGGGCGGCATGGGCGCCGGAAACGGGCCAGTGCGCTCCCAGGGCTTCAACGGCGTTATTGCGATACAAACCCTCGAACACGTTCATGGCGGGCGAGCCTATGAACTGCGCTACGAACAGGTTTGCCGGCCGGTCGTAGAGCTCGAGCGGCTCGCCGAGCTGCTCGATGCGCCCCTCGTTCATCACCGCGATGCGGTCCGCCATGGTCATGGCCTCGACCTGGTCGTGGGTCACGTACACCGTGGTGGTCTTCAGGCGCTGGTGCAGCGCCTTGATCTCGGAGCGCATCGCCACCCGCAGCTTCGCGTCCAAATTGCTTAATGGTTCATCAAACAAGAAAACCTTCGGGTCTCGTACGATCGCCCGTCCCATCGCCACGCGCTGGCGCTGCCCGCCGGAGAGCTCGCGCGGGTAGCGGTCCAGATACGGGTCGAGGTTGAGGATCCTTGCTGCTTTCCCCACCCTCTCGGCGATCACGTCCCGCTTCTCGTCCCTTAACCTCAAAGAAAAACCCATGTTGTCCCGCACGCTCAGGTGGGGATAGAGCGCGTAGCTCTGGAACACCATGGCGATGTCGCGGTCCTTGGATTCGACGTCGTTCACGACCCGGCCGTCGATGGCGATGTTGCCGCCGCTGATGTCCTCCAGGCCGGCGAGCATGCGCAGCAGCGTCGATTTCCCGCAGCCCGAGGGCCCGACCAGCACCATGAATTCGCCATCGGCGATGTCGAGCGAGATGCCGTGAAGGACTTTGGTGTTTCCAAAGCTCTTTTCCACCTTGGAAAATGCGACGGAAGCCATCAGGTCTTTACCGCACCCGAGGTAAGCCCGCCGACCATGTAGCGGCGGAACGCGTAGTAAATGGCAGCCGGCGGGAGACCATAGACCAGCGCCGTCGCCATCAGGATCTCCCACGGCGAATCGTCGGACGAAAGGAAGTGGCCGAGGCCGACCGCGAGCGGGATCGTGTTCTCGTGCGAGAGCAGCAGGAACGCGTAGAGGTACTCGTTCCACGCGAGAAGCAGCGCGTAGGTGCCGATCGCGACCAGCGACGGAAGCATCAGCGGCAGGTAGACGAGGCGGAAGAGCTGCAGCGGCGTCGCGCCGTCGATGCGCGCGGCTTCGTCGAGCTCCCAGGGCAGCTTGTCGGACGCCTGCTTCAGCACCCAGATCGCGTAGGGCGAGGCGAGCGTCACCATCGCCAGCACCAGGGACCAGCGGCTGTTGAGGAGGCCATAGGTGCCCATCGCCTTGTACATCGGCACCGCGAGGAACGCCGCGGGGATGAAGTAGGTGAAGAGCGCCGCATTCATGACGGTTCTGCCGCCTTTCACTTTCAATCTGCTAATTGCAAATGCCGCACAAGTGGCCACGGCCAGCGTGATGACGCCCGTCGCCGCCGCGATCCAGAGCGAGTTCCAGATCTGGTTCCAGAAGTGGTGCAGGTAGAAGTGCTCCTCGCGGAACACGATGCCGAAGTTGCGCAGCGTCGGATGCTCGGGCCACAGGCGGCCGGAGAACGCAGAGTCCTTGGTGGAGATCGAGAACAGGAAGATGTGATAGATCGGGATCAGCGTCCACAGCAGCACCGGGATGCCGATCAGCCAGAGCCTCGCTTCTCGCACGAATTTGTTCATTCTTTGGAGAGGCGTTTCATCATGAACCAGACCAGCGGCAAGACGAAAGGCAGGGCGACCACGATCGTCGCCATGGCCTGGTCGAGCTGGTCGAGGCGGATGTAGCGGATGCCAAGCGTCGCGAGCACGTGCGTCTGGTCGGCGGGCTGGCCGCCGGTGAGGAGGTAGACGCTGTTGAAGTCGCCGAGCGTCCAGATCAAGCTCAATATGGTCGACGTTACATAAAGAGTTCTGATCGAGGGCCAGGTCACGTACTTGAACTTCTGCCACGCGCTCGCGCCGTCGACGCTCGCGGCTTCGTACAGCTCCCTCGGGATGGCGAGCCGTCCCGCCATCAGGATCAGCGTCCAGAAGGGCAGCGCCTTCCAGATGTGCACCAGCATCGCCATCGCCATCGCGAGCTGCGGGTTGGTGAGCCAGTTCGGCCCGTCGATCTGGAACAGGCGGAAGATGAGCGAGTTGATCACCCCCCATTCGGGGTTGAGCATGAAGCGGATCGAGAAGATGGTCGGGATCGCCGGCACCGCCCAGGGAATGATGAAGATGACCGACAGCCAGCGGATCCAGCGCTTCTCGTGCACGAAGAAGCCGGACAGGAAAAGCGCCAGCAGAAATTTGAGGTTCACCGCGACCAATAGAAAGAAGATCGTGTTGACGACCGTGCGGAAGAAGACGGGATCGTCGAACAGCGTCTGGTAGCTCGCGGGATTGCGCGCGAGCCACAGGCCGTAAGTGACCGGGTAAAGAACGAACACCGCGAACACCAGCAGGTAGGGGGCGATCAGCACGAGCCCCCACGCCTGCCACGTGGAAAGTCCCTTACGCGGAGCTCGCTCCTGCGGAAGGGCTATTGAAGACACCAGAACCTATCCGGCGACCTGCTTGATCCTCGCGATCATCTCGTCGACCGCCTTCTCCGGCGACCACTTGTCGTTGGCGACGCGGTTGATCGCCTTCGCCCAGACGTTCTCGTTGTTGAGGATGGTGAACTTGTAGTTCTTGGTGAACTCGAAGGGCACCGTGCCGGCCGAGAACTGGTTGTGGACGATCTTGCGGTGCGGGTCGTCGGTCCAGAACGGCCGCGAAGCGCCCGACTTGGTCACCGGGTACCAGCGGCCGAGCGCGCCCTCGACGTACGGGATCAGGTTCTCGTCCTGCATCGCGAACTGGACGAACTCCTTGGCGCGCTTCTTGTTCTTCGCGTTGGCGAAGACCACGCCGACCTTGACCGCCGAGCGGTAGACCATCGGCTTGCCGTCGGGCTTGAGCGGGAAGCCGGAGGTGGCGATCAGCTCGGAGTAGTTCTTCTTCGCCTCGGCCCGCTGCTCGGGGGTGAGCTTGTCGTTGTTCGCGTCGTCGAGCCACTTCGCCGCGATCGAGATGGTCGCGTTGTGCGTCATCATGATCTGCTTGTTGTGGAACGCGACGTTGTTGTCCGGGTCCTTCCAGTTCACCGCCGAGGGCGGCGTGCAGCCGCGCTCGATGGTGCTGGCGTAGTCCTTCACCGCGGCGACCAGGCCCTTCTTCACCTCGGGCTGGTCGACCAGCAGCTTGCCGTTGTCGTCGACGACCTTGACGTTGTAGGCGTCCATGTAGGTGAGGAACGAGTAGAACGAGTCCGACGAGTCGACGCCCATCGGCGAGCCGACGGAGAAGATGCGCTTGCCGGTCTTCTTGCGATAGCCCGCCTGCGCCTGGGTGCACCAGAAGTCCCAGTACGCGTTCCAGGTCTGCGGGATGTCGGACTCCTTGTAGCCCGCGTCGGCCAGCATGTCCTTCCAGTACTGGATGTGCATGGTCTGGCGCTTCATCGGGAAGGCGTAATAGGCGCGCTTCTTGGTTTTCTCGTTCAGGAGGTACACCGTCTCGAGCGTGACCGGCAGGAAGTTCGCCTTCATCGGCAGCAGGATGTCGGACAGGTCTTCGAGCCGCCCCTCGGCCGCCCACTTGCCCGCGACCTGGAAGTCGAACACGTCGCCGTACGCGACGTCGGGCGGCGTGCCGGCGTCGAGCGCGGCGACCGCCTTCGGCACCGATTCCTGCGGCGAGTAGCGCGAGAGCTCGACCTTCACCTTCGTCTTCTGCTGGAACTTGGCGATCATGTCGTCGAGCGCCTTGTCCTCCTGCGGGTAGAAGCCCTTGGTCCAGTAGACGACCAGCGTTTCCTGCGCCCAGACGGCCGACGCGAATGTCAGCGCCGCCGTCGCGGCCAATACCTTCCGCAACATGGAACCACTCCTCCTCATAGGGACGAGTTGTATGATAACCGACAAACAAATTCGGGGTCAGAGCCCGATCTCGTTTTTACGTACGTGAAAACAAGATCGGGCTCTGACCCCGAATTTGTTACCGATTCCTCCTCCAGGCCTCGTACTCGGCCTTGGTCTCCGCGTTCGGCGGATACAGCCCGAAGATGCTGCGGCCTTCCTTCACTCGCGCCTCCACCCATTCCTCGAAATCGTTCTGCGCGGCCGCTTCGGCGGCGACTTCGTCGGCGATCTTCGCCGGTATGACAACCACGCCTTCCTCGTCGCCGACGACCACGTCACCGGGGTAGACCGCGACGCCGCCGCAGCCGATCGGCACCTGACTTTCGACCGCGTGATGGCGCACGAGGTTGAGCGGCGCCGAGCGCGCGCCGCAGTACGCCGGCCAAGGCAGCTTCTCGATGGTCTGCGAGTCGCGCAGGCCGCCGTCGGTGACCACGCCGGCGACGCTGCGCACCATGAGCCGGGTCATGAGGATGTCGCCGCCGGTGGCGGCGGAGGCGTCGCGCCGCGCGTCCATGACCAGGACCTGGCCCGGCGGGCAGGCTTCGATCGCCTCGCGCTGCGGGTGGCCGCGGCCCTCGAAGGCGCCGAGAAGGTCGACGTCCTCGCGCGCCGGGATGTAGCGCAGCGTAAAGGCTGCGCCCACCATCCTTGGGGCATTCCTGTTCAAAAGAAAAACACCTTGTATGAAGGTGTTGCGCAAGCCGCGCTTGAAAAGCACGGTGGTGAGCGTGGCGGTGGAAACCTTCTTGAGCGCTTCGCGGCTCGCGGCGGATAAACTGGGCATATGGTCGACGTGGAATCCGAAGGCGGGGTGACCCGCATCTTCCTCAACCGCCCAGAGAAGGTCAATGCGCTCGACTCCGCGCATTTGGAAGCCTTGCTTCTGGCCCTGCGGCGCCTGGAGCGAAATCAGGAAATGCGCGTGGTGGTGCTGGGCGGGCGCGGCACGGCGTTCTGCGGCGGCGCCGACGTCAAGGAGATCTCCAGGCTGACCGCTTCGAACGCGGCCGGCTTCGTTCAAAAGATCCATGCCGTGTGCGAGG
>Ga0075424_100000127_pt1 | contig 48272 bp, 47 predicted proteins | sample SoiMethybrSBSTD3_FD_75301 | JGI IMG/M metagenome (GOLD analysis project Ga0075424, IMG submission 75301) | Bulk soil microbial communities from a Populus tree surrounding site in Tennessee, USA - Soil MetaG P. TD hybrid SBSTD3 | ecosystem: Environmental > Terrestrial > Soil > Tree plantation...
TTGCAGCCCTCTCGCCTGTTGAGGGGGAGCGTGCTTCGGCACGCTGCTATGCTCCAGGCGGGAACCCCCGACGGGCCGGGCCACTGATTTCAAATCCCTCTATTCCGATAAGATATGTTCTCAGCCACTGAGATGCCCCGCGACTTCACTGCATTGCAACGAAAAATCGAAGAGACCGTGGAGAAGCTAAAAGCTACGCAGGACCCATTCCTTCGGCGAGAAGTTCTTAGGGAATTGAGGCGATTGCTGGGCGAAAGCCGACCGCGCTCTGAAGAAGCCCGTGCAGTAAAAAGGCGAGAGACCATCTCCCGAAACCTTCCCCCGACGTTCCAGGGTAGCCTCTCGCCGCGACAAGACGCACGAACTCTACTACCGAAGATAGGAGTGGTCTGTAGGCCGCACTATTTATTTTGTAAGGACGGGTCGGAGATCCCACAGAACGTCCTCAGACCCTGGGTTAGGTTGGGAGCGAGAGGCCCGAATGGCTCCCCACACTCGTGCCGAATTGGTCGCTGAGATCACCGAACTCCGGAAACAGCAACTGGAAGACGCCGCCGATGCCCTATTCGGAGGTTGGAGACGTGGGCAGGAAGCTGAGCATTAGGAGCGCTGTGACCGTCTTGCACGTCTGGTTCGTGAATTGGAAATCCTCGATGAACCCACCAGGCGGAGCGCGTAGGGCGCTACTTACCATGTGCTAGTGACTCGCGCGGTGACTACCTCGCTTCACGCCGCAGCACTGACAGGTTGTGGGCGGCGTCTGACATGCGTTGAGCTTCATCAACATCACGGACAGGGTCCAGACTGACGTAACGAGCCGCGATTGCTTGCTCCGCCTCTTCGATGAGTGTCTTGAGTTTTTCTGGGTCTAGTTCTAAAAGGGCGGCGGCATATAAATGTTGCCACGCGGCTCCGACTGATTCTGGGAGCTTTTGAGCCATGGGGGCCTCTGAGGTTCTTATGAGATCACGCGCGCAAAAGTTGGTCAGTACGCTCGCGCACATAAGAAACCGTATTCCCTAAAAATAATCGGGGAACCCGTCCGAGCCTTTACAGGCATAGTTGTATGGTAGGGCGCTCGACGTTATGCCATTCTACGTTCCGTGGGATCTCCTACCAACATCGCTAACGGTGATTTGACGGTACCATGACGACTGTTTCCGCACGCAAGACGCCCCCCTTTTCCTGGGAAAAAGTTTACAAAACGGCTGTATTGGAAACTGACAATGCTCGGCGCGAAAAGTGCGTTGCAGTCGTGGAACGGTTGCTCATGGCGCGTTTGCTGGAGCTGACTGACGGCAGGAAACACAGAGACGAAATCACGGCTGTAACGCAGGCGATCAGTTCACTGTGGAAGTTAAGGAAAGAGAGGTTGCGGAAGCGTCGCGCCGCGTGAGGACTTGAAAGTGGAATTGGTGGCAAACGAGATCTACAGGGTCCGCGCTCCGCTACATTCAAAGGACCCCAACGACCCAGTAAAAACAGTTTGGTTCGCCGCTTACTATCTGGGGGAAACAACCACAGGCTATTTGTTCAGCCCCATCGTGTCCGAATACGCCGATGTGGTGGTTCGGGAAGAATGGATCAAGGAACTTGCGCCAGAAATCAGAGATCGAATCAAGCATTTGAAAACAAGAATCAGAGATCTGGATAGCGAAATTGACACTCTTTACGTAGAGCTTGCGAATCTCCTTATGGAATAAACGCTATCCGAAAATCTCATTCACCTTCTCCCTCACCTGCTGACTCCGCGACGGCTTGAGATAGCGCATCGTGGACTCGATATCAGAGTGACCTAGCCACAGCTGAACCGTTCGCAGATCCACTCCAGCCCACAGGCAGCGAGTCGCAAACGTGGCCCTGAATTTGTGAAGCCAGAACGCATCCTTATCGAGCTTCGCGCGTCCCGCTACGGCTTTCAGGCAGTCCAGGAAATCGAGCTTGGGCCTGCACCCCGCGGTAGGGAACACGAGATTGCAACCCTTATCGGCCTTCGCCTTCCACGCTTTGAGACTGGCGGCCAGTTTGGTAGGGATGGGAATCTCCCGTTCTTTGTACGCCTTCGGAGTCCAGCCGCGGTCAGGCTTGTGAGTGACGCGAACTGTGCAAACCGCGAAGTTGATATCCGACCAGTAGCAGTACATGACTTCCTGCTCCCGCATTCCTGTCATCAGGAAAAATTCGTACCAGAGGCGTTCTTCCGCGTCGCAGTAGTCGAATAGTTCATCCAGTTCGGAGTCCTCGTATACCTCGGGTTCTTCCTCAGTGAACCGTGGCCAGTCGTTCTTTCCCACCACCCCACGAATGCCCTGAGCTTTCAGGAACGTCATTACGATCTCGAATTTGTTGTAGGTGGATCGCGGAGACTGTTCCTTTTCATCGCGAAGGAAAGCTGAGAACTTGAGCATATCCTTGCGCTCGATGTCTTCAACGTGGAGCTTGGAACAGGATTCGGTGAAGTAGCCCAGCGCGGTTTTATATGCCGCATAGCTGCGAGGCTTGTGAGTAAGCTTGGTTGTATCGAGGAAGTCTGTGACGGCTGCCAACAGCGACCGGCGCCCGTTGCCATCCGTGAGAGCCACAGCGACGCCCAGGTTGACCGCGTTCAGTTCAGCCTCTTTTCGTAGCCGCTGGGCGTTTGCGTCCGCTGCATTCTTGCCGACCGATAGGCGCCGCCGTTTCGCGCCATCGCGCCATTCGATGTAATAGGCGCCTTCGGTGTGCCGCTGTTCAACGCCGGCAACTAGCACGACGTCGGGCTTTACGCGGCCGTTGGGAGACAGCACGACTGGACAGTAGCGCCAGCCCTTAGAGGTTTCGATTCGTTTGGTGAGATTGACTTCGCGGTTCGCCATCGCCGATCCTTTTCTGATTCTGGAATCAGTTTAGGTATCAGCGTTGCGTAAGTGCTAGATAACGAAAGTAATGGCGGAGAGGGTGGGATTTGAACCCACGATACCCGTTAAGGTATGTCCGCTTTCGAGGCGGATCGTTTCAACCGCTCACGCACCTCTCCGCGTCAAAACAGTGGCCAGTAACTAGCGACCAGCGACTTGCGAATTTCTACCTCCGACTTCGAAAAAATGTCTGCAGCAGTTCCGCGCAGCGGCCGGCTAGAACGCCGCCCCTGACCTCCATGCAATGGTTCAGTTTCGGGTGGTTCAGCACCTGCATGACCGAGTGTGCCGCGCCGGCCTTGGGATCCTCTGCGCCATAAACCAGGCGCTTGATGCGTGCATGCATCAACGCACCCGCGCACATGGCGCACGGTTCAATTGTAGCAAACAGATCACAGTCTCCCAGACGGTGATTGCCAACTACAGCGCCGGCTTCGCGCAACGCGACGATCTCGGCATGCGCGGTCGGGTCATTTCCGGTGAGATTTCGATTCCAACCTTGCGCAATGACGCGTCCGTCACAGATGACGACTGCGCCAACCGGCACCTCACCCGTCTCGAGCGCGCGCTGCGCGGCACGGAGAGCTTCCTCCATGAAGATCTCGTCGGGTGAACGATCGTCGGTGGCCGGTCGTTGTTCGTCAGGCACTCGTGGGTCCGCCGCTCACGGGTATTGTAGCGGGAGATCGATGCGCGAACCGGACGGGGAGCTATTGCTTATGGACCTGGCGTATCAGCGCTGAGCAATCACAGCAACTGCAGGATCGTTCGTACGCTCGCGGGCAGCAGGTGCGACAGGTGCAGGCAGACCATGGTGACAACCCAGTGGGCCAGCAGTACTGCGGGAATGGCCGCCACAGCCCAGCGGATTTCGGGTCGGGATGTTAACAAAGCCTTCATTGCGGCGTCCTACGATCAACTACGGATTAGACGGACGAAAAGTTCCCAGGAAAGCACCCTCTCCGAACTTCGCAGGAAAGAGGTCTAAGGTATCTTTGACGAACACAGATTCGGTCTCTTGTGGCGACCGCAACTCTTCGTGCCGACCGTGATATCCTTACCTCGATATGGGGATGCCGAATCTGCTCCGCAAGGTGTTGTTGCTGGACCTGTTGCAGGGACTAAGGGTTACGTTCCGCTACCAGGATCCGAAAGAGAATTACACCGAGCAGTATCCGCTGGAACGTCCGCAGGTGGCGGAGAGATATCGTGGGGCGCCGCGCCTGAACGTTAATCCCGACACTAACGAGACCATGTGCATCGCCTGCGACTTGTGCGCGCTGGCGTGTCCCGAGCACCTGATCGTCGTCTCTAGTGAACGCAACGAAAAGACCCGCCGCAAGGAACTCACCAACTTTACTTATGACCTGAGCCGCTGCATGTTCTGTGGCCTGTGCGAAGACGCCTGCCCAACTGATGCGCTGGAACTGACTCAGGATTTTGAACTCGCGAACTACTCTCGCGAAGACATGATCTGGGACCGCGAAGCTTTGGAGAAGGGTCCCCGTCCCACCGTCTACAAGAAATAACCTACCTGAAGTAGTACTTTAAGTGTTCGCAAATGTAGCGCCCCCGTCTCGGCGGTATGCCGAGGGTGTCCCGTCCTCGGTGTTTGCTACTTTTGCAGAGCGAGCCCAGCGAACGTTGTTCCCAAAGCTCAAACCTCAAAGCTCAAGCCCAAAGCTCAAGCCCAAAGCCTAACCACCAACCTTCGGGTGCTGCTGTGTCATGCAGTGCATCGCACCAAATCCCCAGATCAGGTCGCCGGAGTAGATCGGCACGATTTCTCGCCCGCGGAAAAGGTCAGCGAGGATGTTCAGCGCGATGCGGTCCTTCGGGTCATTGAAAACTGGGACCAGGACAATGCCATTCGCGATATAGAAATTCCCGTAGCTCGCGGGCAAACGTCTGCCCTCAAAGACAACGGGCGTGGGCATGGGGAGTTCGACGACTCGAAACGCCTTGCCATCCTGATCGGTGGCCGCTTTGAGTCGCTCAAGATTTTCCTGCAGCGGCTCGTAGTTCTTGTCCCTCGAATCGGTTTCGACCACGGTCACGATCGTATCGCGTGCGACGAAACGGCTGATGTCGTCAACGTGGCCGTGGGTGTCGTCTCCCGTGATGCCTCGTCCAAGCCAGATCACCTTCGTGATTCCCAAGTGGGCAGCGAAGACTTGTTCATAGTCCTGGCGGGTGAATCCGCGATTGCGCTGCTGGACTTTGCTCAGCAGGCATTCCTCAGTCGTGAGCAGTGTTCCCTCGCCATTCACGTCGATTGAGCCGCCCTCCAGGACTACGCGATTACCATTGTGCTCTGCTCGAATCTCTGACGCACGAGCTGCATTTGCCATCAACGATCCAATCTTTTCGTCATGGCGATAGTTCGGATACTTTGCCCAGGCGTTGAAGCGCCACTTGATCGCTTGCAGCGTTTCCGGACCATCGGCTTCGCGGGCAGGAGTACCCGCGCCCCATACAAAGGTGCAGCCGCTGTCGCGCGTCCAAACGCGATTCGTGGGCCAACGATGGAAGCGGACGTTCGAGTTCAACGCGTTCGCCAGTTTCAACGTCTTGCGAGCGCGCTTCTCCGACTCGGCGTTGTTCACGATCAGATCGACGTGCTCGTGCCGCGAAAGAATGCGAATGATTTCCGCGTAGACCCATGGAATCGGTTCGAATTTCCCCGGCCAGTCGCCGCGAAAATGCGGCCATGCCAGCCAGGTGGATTCGTGAGGTTCCCACTCAGCAGGCATGCGGCACGCCGAGGACAGAGTTAACCCATCACTTGAAGTTGTGGCGATTGCCTTTTTCACAGAGTTCACGGGAACGTCAATCAATCAATCGGCTGGTAATGGGGGCGTAGCTGTCAATGCGACGGTCGCGCAGGAACGGCCAGTTACGGCGAATGTCTTCGAGCTTACGCAGGTCCACTTCGGCCGTCAGGATTTCCTCTTGGTCGTGCGACCCCTGCGCCAGAATTCGACCAAACGGGTCCGCAATGAACGAGCCACCCCAGAATTCGAGGCCCGCTTCTTTGGCTTCGTTCCCGCGAATATTACCCGTTTCAAAACCGACACGATTGACCACGCCGACATACACTCCGTTGGCGATGGCATGGGCGCGCTGAATCGTCCGCCAGGCGTCGTATTGTGCTTCGCCGAACTCTGCTTTCTCGGCCGGATGCCACCCAATCGCCGTCGGATAAAAAAGAATCACTGCCCCCTGCAAGGCCGTCAGGCGCGCGCCTTCCGGATACCATTGGTCCCAGCAAACGAGCGTGCCGATCTTACCGGAACTGGTATCGAAGGCACGGAAGCCGAGGTCTCCGGGAGTGAAATAGAACTTTTCGTAATAAAGAGGATCGTCCGGAATGTGCATCTTGCGATAGATGCCCCGCAGCGCTCCATCGCTGTCAAATATGGCAGCCGTGTTGTGATAAACGCCCGGCGCACGCTTCTCGAATAAAGACGCCACCAGCACCACACCATGCTTCTTCGCGGCGGCCGAGAGTTTTTCCGTCGTCGGACCCGGGATCGGCTCAGCCAGATCGAACAAAGCGTGATCTTCACGCTGGCAGAAATACTGGGTCTGGAAAAGCTCCGGCAGGCAGATGACCTGCGCAGTCTTGGCGGCTCCAGCCACGCGGCTCAGCGCCTTGGCCAGATTTTCTTCTGGACTGGGTCCGCAGGACATCTGCACCAGTCCTACGGTGAACTTTTCTGACGACACGCGCACGCCTCCCACTATGACGGTGGATAGGATAGCAAAGGGGCCCATGGTGCGGTGGGATCCTTGTTATTTCAAAAACAAGTGCGTAAGCACAACCGTGATGGTGCACGGCTCCCGAAGCAAACTGAGGGAAGGGATGGTACGGCAAGAGCCCTGTTCGACGATAATGGTTGCGTGAGGTTGTGAGATGTTCGCCGGACGGAAGACGTGGAAAACCATCGTCCTTGTTTTTGTGCTCTGTGCGTTTGCCGATTTCTTTCTCGGCTATGTTCGAGGACGGTCGATCGGTGGGGGAGTTGTCAGCCTATTCCTCGCTTTATTCGGTACAGCCGTTTGCGTATTCCTCTTTTTCGGGCCTGGCAAGGACGACGGTCGCGGGACTCATCTACCCGATAGCGGCGAAGCGGGATTACCATCCTCCCCTTGGCAGCACCTCTCTGCCTTCTAGTAGAGTAGTGCTACGCATACATAAGGGTTTCAGCTTGGAGGTGCATCTTGAAACAAGGCAATCATGACAGGCACGGCCATCACGAAAAGGAGGGGAACGGCACTCATGGTGACGGTTCCGGGATTGATCGCAAACTCCACAATCCGATCGAAGACCGCCTGATTCCGCTCGAGCCTCTCGATCTCGCCCAGGTCAAATCCATCGACGACCTTGTCCGCGCGATGTCGAAAACAGCTTTTACTGGCCGCCAACTCGGAGAGGCTGCAGATGTTCTGGAGACGATGGCTCGCGATGAAGATTGTTTTGTCGTAATGACCCTTGCGGGCGCGATGACTGTCGCCAAGCAAGGCCTGATCATCTCCGAACTGATCGACCGCAGCATCGTGAACGCCATCGTCTCGACTGGCGCGCTGATGGCACACGGGCTCGTGGAGGCCACGGGTCGGGCTCATTTCCGCGTAAACCCTGAAGTATCGGATGAAGAGCTGTACGAGCAGGGTTACAACCGCGTGTACGACACGCTCGAGCCTGAGCAAAACCTCGATGACGTCGAGGAGGTCATGTCAGAGGTCCTCGAAGACTGGGACCACAACGACGTGATGTGTTCCTACAAGCTCAACCACGCCATTGGTGCTTATCTGGTGAAGACTGCCAAGGATCAGCGGGGAATTTTGAAGTCCGCCTTTGAGCAGGGAGTGCCGGTGTTTGTGCCGGCATTCACGGATTCGGAGCTGGGTCTGGATGTCGCGCTCAACAACCGGCTACGCGAGTCCACCGGACGCCACAAGATCCGGTTCGATCCCTTTCTTGACCTTGAGCACTTCGCCGCCACTTTGCTCCGCCAGAAGCGGCTTGGCATCGTGACCATAGGCGGCGGAGTCCCGCGGAACTGGTCGCAGCAATTCGGTCCGTTCATCGAGTTGCGTCACCGGCGCCTCGGGGAGAATGTTCCCCTGAAACGCTACCATTACGGTGTGCGCATTTGCCCCGAGCCAGTGTACTGGGGAGGTTTGTCGGGTAGTCCCTACAGCGAGGCGATCTCGTGGGGCAAGTTCGTACCGCCTTCCGAAGGGGGCAGATTCGGCGAAGTTTTCGTGGATGCCACCGTGGGACTGCCGATTATCGCCGCCGCGGTTCTGGAGCGGCTGGACAAGGACAAATCTCACAGGGGCAAGGCGCGGAAAAGAATGGCGGCGAAATAGATGGGGGCCTGAGGTCCAATTCGCCCAGCGGGTTCTGGGGGAACTTAACACGAACGCTCCTTTCTTCAGCCGTGCATGTTTCGCCTCCATACTTGTGGGGCTGGTGGCCGAGTCGCAGTTCGCCTCCATTGTCGGGCCTGAAGTCTAGCACCAGTGTTTCCTCGGTATGCTCGGCAATATCGGTCGAATGAACGGTCAAGAGCGTCTTCGAACCCTCTGAGACGACGCGCACTTTGTCCACGAACTGAATACGCGCTGGCTGCTCTCTCCCTACCACTGCGATCACGAACGTAGGGGACAATTCCAGAAAGGCGTCGCTGTATTGAGGCGCGTCTGTGGTCCAGACGCCATCAAGCAGGCGTGGCAGCATACGGGAGTTAGTTTCAACCATCCGATAGTCAGCAGCGGAAGGAGCGCGACCGCCAACAAGAGCTTTGCGATAGGAAACTTGCCCTTCATGATCCAGCTTCAGCGGATGCTGCGCGTTCCGCTGCCTCCGTGTTCTCCGCCGCCACTAAAGTAAAGGCTTCAATCACCCGGGGATCGAAGTGTCCCCAGGATTCGCCCTGCAACATAGCGACGGCTTTCTGGCGGAGAAGCCCTTTGCGATACGGCCGATCCGAGGTCAGGGCGTCGTAGCAGTCAGCAACTGCATATATGCGTGCGTAAATGCTGATGCCTTCCCCGGCGAGTCGTTCGGGATATCCGTGGCCGTTGACCCATTCGTGATGTTGAGCCACGACCGGCAGAGCCTTATGGAATCCGGCGATAGGCTCGAGAATGCGGACGCCGATCTGAGCGTGGTCGCGCATAACGCTCAATTCCTCGGGAGTGAGAGGCCCCGGCTTGTCGAGAATCTGCTGAGGGGTACGGATCTTGCCGATATCGTGAAGCAAGCCGCCCATCTGCATAATGCGCAGGTCCGAACTGGACAAATCCATCTGCCGTCCGATACGAACCGCCAACTTGGTGACGCGTTCCGAATGACCCGCTGTCCAGGGCGACTTGGCATCAATGGCGCGCGCTAGCGCGGTAAGCGTGCCCCAGTGCAAGTCTTCAACCGCCTGAAGCAGATGTACGTGGGAAAAAGCCACGGCCAACTGATCCGCCACCTGCCGCGCCTGGAACTTGGCAGCCTCAGGCATGTCCAAAGGCGATCGTTGCGCATCGCATGCGTTCATCGGTGCAAAACCGAAAGGAACTGGTGTCGGACAAAAGGCAGATTGAGTAGTCGGCCGAGCCCTCGCTGCCGACCAGGTAATTCGAGTTCAGGTCACCTGCCAGAATCACGCTTCCTGCTTTGCCGCGAGATGCCATGCGATACATCAGAAGGCATGGCCGCACTCCACCGTCACAGCGCCGGGTCTGCAGCAGGGTTTTCCCCGCCAGAGATGCTGCCTCTCCGCAGTGGTGAAACTCGGCAGGTTGACCGGGTTGCCGAAATAAAGACGCCTCCCACCTTCACCAGGGAAACTGGCTAGACCGTTGAACATCGCGCGCACGTCCGGCCCTAGACTCGCGAAGCTTTCGGTGCCTTTCCGAGAAGCCAGAACCTGCAATTCAGAATCGATCATTCCAAGACGTGCATAGACGGCCATGCCTTCTTCTTTCGTGGAACGAAGCAGATGCCCATGACTCTGCTCGCGTAGTTGGGAGGCGACCTGGCGATAGCAAACTACGGCGAGGATCGTGACCGGCAACAGCGCGCATGAACAGAAGAGCAGACAATCCGGCGCGCCACTTTGCTGCGAAGGAATAGGGCCGTCATCTGCATCTTTGTCTTCCCTTGCTCCTAGTAGTCGGAAGCAACTCCAACGTAGCCGTAGTGATCGGAGACAGTGCTCGCCTGGCTCCTGCGGGAAGCCAAGGACGCGTAGAAGAATCTCGATGTTTCCTGAAATGACTTGAAGTAAGGGGCAGGGGACCCTGCCCCCTTTTATTGCTTGATAGCTTAGTCGAAGATCAACACGGCCGAGGCAATCACCGTCGTCCACAGGCCGCGCTTGTCGCCCACGGCTGATTGGGTAACATTCGCAGTGCGGACGATCTTGTTCGACAAACGGTAAATCTGTTTCTTCTCGTCCCAGGAGCGGTCCGGATCGAATTCCACGTTGAGTGTGGTGGCCAGCATTTCGGCGGCTAGCTCCTCGGCGTAGTCTCCGGCCGCATCCTCCGACTCACCAAACGAGTGGTGTTCGCTCAGGTAGCCGTACGTGTTGCGATCGGAGGGAATCGCCACGCCGATGCTGGACGCCAGTAGGCGATGCGGTTCGCGGGTGCTGTTTTCGGCGACCACGGCGAAAACGACTTCGCCGGGGTGAAGATACTTGAGGCCCGTGGAGCGCGGAACGAGCTTGCAGTTGGGAGGGAAGATGGACGACACGCGTACCAGGTTTTGAGCGGCGATTCCGGCGTCCCGAAGGGCGAGCTCGAAGGAAGTCAATCGTTCACGATGTTTGCCGACTCCCTTGGTGAAGAAGATCCGCTTAGGGACCATGTCCTTGCTCAATTCATTTGCCTCCAGAACACTGCGAAAGTGAGAGAAAACGCAAATCTAACATAGCGATTTGTAAACGTTGGATGAAAATCGCCCCGCGAACCAAAAAAATCGCGGGAGCTGGGAACAGCTCCCGCGTGCTGACCACTTTGGGGGGAGGGCAGCGAAACTCAAATCTACTTGCTGGCGACTGAGGCAACCTGGATGGTGTCGCCGTTCAACGTGCCCGTTACTTTGGCGTCACTGCCGGCAAGCTTTTCGAGCGAGCTCAGCGCGGCCTTATCACTCGTATCGAGGGTGTACACCTTGTCGCCGACGACCAGGGCATATTTGGAACCCTTGTTAACGCACGCTTTTGTGCAGTCGGCGTCCGAGCCAGACATCATGTGGGCCTTGCCGCACATAGCATCGCTGACTTTACCGGCGAAACTCTGTGCCTTGTCGGCTGCGAAGGCGGCGACGCACAAGACTAGCGCGGCTAGAAAAATTCCCAATTTTTGCGAACCAGACTTCATGTGACTTTCTCCTGAAAATGTCGAGAGTGCCCCTAGCGCGCATTCTCCCGAGGCTGAGGGGTACTTATACAGAGTATCAGAGCGTGCGGAAAGTTACCGTTCCCTGGACATTTTTCCAACCCTCCTCGGTTAGCCCGATCAGAGCCATCCTGCAATTGGCTGTTCGCTATTGGCGCGCCAGAAACCCGGTGATGTTGCGGGCCAGGTTCGTTCCTCCGGGAGGATCGTAGTTGCTCAGCACGATGACCGTGTAGCTTCCGTCCCAGAACATGCGAAAGTTGGAGTCGATCCCGGAGTTCGGGCCTCCTCCGCTGTTTCCCCGAACGTCCCTTTGGTTGGTCTGCCATTGCCAGAATCCATAACCGTAGCGATCGTCGCCAGCCGCCACCTTTCCGGCTGTAACTTTCTCGGTCATCTCGGGACTGAGCAGACGATGCTTCCGCAAAGCTCGAGCAAATCGCAGCAGATCGGGCGCCGTGGAGTATCCACCCCCCGCTGAGTTTCCCCTGTAGCCGAGAAAGACCACGTTGCTGCGACGGGACCCAACACCCAGAATGTCATCTTCAAACCGTCCGTAGCCGACCGCGAGATTGGGCACGACCTGGTCGAGTTCGAAGTAGCCTGTGTCCCTCATCCCTGTTGTAAGGAAGATATGATCGCGAACGTAGTCGAAGTACGACTGTCCGGAAATTTTCTCGATCACGGCTCCCAGGACGATGTATCCGGCGTTGCTGTAGCCCCAGCCAGATCCCGGCTCGAACCATGGCGGATCGTTGACGAACAGGGGAAAAAAGTCACGCGGCGCCTGATAGTTCTTCTTCTTTTCGCGCATCTCAGGCTTGAGTGCATCGCCCAGACCAGATGTGTGCGTCAGAAGCTGATCGATGGTGATCTTGCTCGCCAGCGCAGCATTTGGATAATCCGGCAAAACCGTTGAAAGTTTGTTGTCAAACGAAAGCTTGCCGGCCGCGACAAGCTGTCCGATGGCCACGCCGGTGAACATCTTGTCCATGGAGGCCAGGTTGAATTTCGTATCCAGCCGGTTGGGCGAGTCGAACGACCTTTCCCCGATTCCATACGCCTTGTGGAATAGCACTTCGTTTTCATCGGCCACCAGGACGGCCCCGGAAAACAAGTCCCGCACAGCGGCGAACTCCGCGTGACGCTCAATCTGTCGCCGTACTTCGGCTGGGGAGACTTTCGCCGTCGGCCAGTCGTCGCTGATGTCGCCTTCAGGATCCGTCGCCGTTAGGAGGAAGTAGTCCCCAATCTTGCCCGAGTCTTCGAACGCTACGACACGGACAAAATGATGCCCGGTTCGAGTCTGTAAAAGCATATTGGCCTGACCAGGCATTTCCGGTTTGAGGACCCGTGATACGTCAATGCCGCCACTCTGCGTTTTCATTTTCCGAAAGTGATCCACTAGTCGGTCCACCGGCGTGTCCTTGAGAAACCGCTCGGAAAAATGGGTGCTTGCAAAATTGCGTTGTGCCACGTCGTCGCCGTCGTTGATGACTTGCACCATCTGCTGAACCTGTGTCTCTATGCTGCTCGCTTGTAACGGATTCGTGCTTGCCTGACCTCCAGCCTGCCCGAAGTGTGCTGATCCGAGCACGAACAGGAACGTTCCGATTGCCGGAATCAGCGCAGTTCTCCAGAATGCTTCCATTCGCCATACCCCGTGGATTGAGAGGAATATTCGACGTGACATCAGCTAATACGTAGCGGAATTTCTGAAAGTTTAAATACCGCACTACGGTTTCAGCCCGTACCGCAGACTGACATCCACGGTCTGATCCTTCTCATTCACTGCCTCGTGAATGCTGACCGTCCAATTCAGGCCCGTGGGCAGCAGCTTCCATGACTGCTCGATGAACTTCTGGGGATAGGAACTGTCGTAGGGGTCGGTGTCATGGAGCGTCCAGGCTTCCCGCAGTCGGTCGGCGACCTTGGCGTCCACCCCTTGAAATTCCAGATCTCCCAGGTGGAACACTAAGCCTTCCTGGACATGAAGGGTGTAGGCTACCGTGCCTGCCGAATCGTCAAAGTCCGGCTCCGGCGTTACGGATGCCGTCATGCGCCCGACCGTCCCGTATAGCTTGCGAATCTCCTCCAGATCTGCCTTCAACTTCGAAGCATTGACCAGCTGGCCGGACTCCTCATGAATCATGCTCTGCAGCTTCTCCACATGAAATGCTTTCTGTCCAACCCAGGAAAAACCCGAGATCTTGTACTGCTTTCCGACCGTCACCGGCAGAGCCACCGCCACGTCGGCCTGATTCCTTTCCTCGTGCGACACTTTGGCCTGCGGCTCGGAGAAAGTGGCCTTTAGATACCCTCGATTTTGATATACAGGCAGAAGGGCAGAACTCGCGTACGCGCTCACGGAAGATCGCATGTAGTCCATGCCAATCAATTTTCGCGCAGCGGCCTGCAAAGTGGACTGATCTTCTGCAGCCGCTCCCGGAAATGAGACCTCCTCAATCTGAATCGTGATGTCATTCGCCCGAAAGCTCACCGCTTCGATGGGGCCGTCGTCACCCTTGCCTTCGCGAATGTAGTCTGCGCGAGCGCCTAAGCTGTGCTGGAGGAGTAGCGCCTGCAGGGCATCGGAAACCTGGTCGGCCAGATTGCCGCCCACCGGCACCTTTCCACTGAAAAGTGGAACTTGCTCTTTGATCTTTGCGATCAGTTCGTCGTCGGAAAACCACACGAAATTCTCAAAGCGAGCAGGGACAAGCTTGTCGTTATCAGCTACCTGCAAATCGAGCTTCGTTCCTTCGCCAGAGTAGGAGTAGCTGTAGGAGACGTCGGTGAACAAGCCGGTCTCGCCCAGTTCTTTGGTGGCTTTCTTCAGATCGTCGTCGCTAGCGCTGCCGCCGATTCTCAATCCCGTAGCAGCCATGATCTCCTCCGGTTTGTAACGCTGGCTGCCGGTGACTCGAACCGAGATCAGCTTATGATCATTGGCGCTGATTCTGGTGGGTGGCTTGCGAGTAGCCTGGGCCGAAAGAAGCAGGGGCAGACAAAAGATCGAAAGGATCGTAGGCCAGAAACGTCTCACGCTGGCGATTTTATCTGATGCGATCGAATGAGGGCGATTTGCGGTCCGGAGAATGAGTACCCCAACCGCAAGGCGGCAGAGGACATCAGGTGTGCTTGGCAGCTTCCAGGACCGACTCGCTCGTCTTCAACTTCGCGGTGGTATCGATGAAGGCCAGCGCAGCCCGGCTGAGCGCCTTGTCCTTGCGAAACACCAGCGCCATGTCGCGACGGATTTGTGCGTCTGCAATGGGGATGATCGCCAGCGTATGCGCCCGCGTGTCCTCGGCAACGCTTGAGCGGGCGATAAATCCAACGCCAACATCAGCAGCCACGAAACGTTTCAACAACTCGCTCGAGTCCAGTTCCATCGAAATCTGCGGCTTCAGTCGGCGCTCGTGAAAGAGATTCTCCAGCGCATCGCGCGTGTGGCCGCTCTTCGGCATCAGCAGCGGGAAACTGGCAACCTCTGCAATGGTGGCTGATTTTAGCTGGGCCAGCGGATGGTGCGGAGGCGCGATAATAATCAACTCATCCCGGTGAAAGGGAACTACCGACAGGCGCGCGTCATTCACAGGTAGCGAGACAATTCCGAAGTCCACCGAGTTATCAATGACGGATTCAAGCGTTTTCGCATAGTCGGCGCGCTTAATGCCGACGGAAACCTCCGGATAGTTGCGTTTGAATTCTGCAAAGACCTCAGGAAGGATATGCAGACACGTGCCTTCGTTCGCTCCCACGACGATCTCGCCACGCGGAATGCGCTCGGTTTCTCCGATCGCTGTGCATACCGCCTTCCGGGCCTCAATCGTCTCTTCGGCGTACTTTAAAAACAATTTGCCCGAGGCCGTGAGCGATACTTTTCCGCCGGACCGGTCGAGGAGTCGCGCCCCGACCTCCTCCTCCAGAGATCGGATCTGCGACGATACCGCCGGCTGCGTGCGGAAGCGTTTCTCGGCCGCTCGCGAGAACGAGCAAAGCCGAGCTACCTCCATGAATGTTTCGAGCTGATCAAAATCCATTGATTTGGGATGGAACGCGCACCGCGTTCTGTACAGTTCACTGCCAAAGTGTTTCCGCCCTATGATAAACGTTTCAAATCACATCGATTGAAAGAATCAATCGCCCTTAAATGGCCAAGCCATGTACTATATGCGGCACCGAGAGACCATGTGAGCAGCGGGGTCAGAAGGGCTTTGACCCTGCTTTTTCTCTGCGGTCCTGACCGAAATATTCCGTAAACCCGCCCTAAACCAAGTCGCTGAAAACGAAGTCCCTCGTTCAGCATAAACCACCGTTATGAAGGCTATAAAAACAATCTATCTCCACCCTTGGGGCGGGGCCTTACACTCGAACTGCTTTGGTGAGGAGGCCCGGTATGGCTGATGCGAAGACGGTTCTCGAGTTTGCTAAGAAAAACGATGTGAAGATCCTCGATTTGCGCTTCACGGACTTGCCGGGTCTTTGGCACCACGTGTCTTACCCCATCGAGCAGTTGAGCGAGTCTTCTTTCGAGGAAGGCTTCGGGATGGATGGCTCGTCGATTCGTGGATGGGCCGCCATTCATGAGAGCGACATGCTGCTCATCCCCGACCCGAAGTTCTACCTGCTCGATCCGTTCACCGAGGTTGCTACGTTGGTGATGGTGGCGGACGTGCTCGACCCCGTCACCAAGCAGCGCTACGATCGCGATCCCCGATACATCGCGCGAAAAGCAGAGCTCTATCTCACCTCAACGGGCGTGGCAGATACCGCCTATTTCGGCGCGGAGGCAGAGTTTTTCATTTTCGACAATGTGCGCTTCGACCAGCGTGAGCAGCACGGGTTCTACTATATCGACGCGGAGGAGGGCCGCTGGAACTCAGGGCGGTCCGACAACAATCTCGGTTACCGTCCGCGATACAAAGAGGGATATTTCCCCGTCCCGCCCACCGACCATTACCAGGACATCCGCAGTGAGATGGTCGTCACCATGCAGAACTCAGGCCTCATCGTGGAGTGTCATCACCACGAAGTCGCAACCGGCGGGCAGACTGAAATCGACCTGCAATTCGATTCGCTTGTGAAGTCGGCCGACAGCATGCTGCTCTATAAATACATCGTGAAGAACGTCGCGAACCAGTACGGCAAGACCGTGACTTTCATGCCGAAACCAATCTACGGCGACAACGGCAGTGGTATGCACACGCACCAGTCGCTATGGAAAGGCGGGAAGCCATTGTTCGCGGGCGACGGCTACGCGGGCTTATCGCAGACGGCGTTGTGGTACATCGGAGGACTGATCAAACACGGACCGGCGCTGGCCGCGCTGATCGCTCCCACAACGAACTCCTACAAGCGATTGGTCCCTGGATTCGAGGCTCCTGTAAACCTTGCGTACTCGCGCCGTAACCGGTCTGCTGCTTGCCGGATTCCCATGTATTCGGCATCTCCCAAGGCCAAGCGAGTGGAATTCCGGCCCCCGGATCCGAGTTGCAATCCTTACCTTGCTTTCTCGGCCATGATGATGGCAGGACTCGATGGCATCGAGAACAAGATTGACCCCGGTCAGCCCCTCGACAAAGACATTTACGATCTCGGGCCCGAGGAATTGTCCAAAGTGCCGTCCATGCCCGGCTCGCTGGAAGACGCCCTGGACGCGCTGGAGCGCGACCACAGTTTTCTTCTGAAGGGAGACGTCTTTACGGAAGAGTTGCTCCGGACATATGTCGAGTACAAACGGGCGAAGGAAGTAGACGCCGTGCGCCTGCGGCCGCATCCTTACGAGTTCCATCTCTACTACGATATCTAAGAAGAGGCGTTGGCTAATTGTCGCCGTATTGGAAAGGTAGCGTAGAGCTGCCCCTTCCGAGCTATTCCGAAAGTCTGTCTCGGGTTTTTCCCGTACGAGCCGCATGACCTCGGCTCTTCTATACGCTTTGAATGCTTGTACTCCGGCTGCTCAATCCAACCATCTGCTTTTCAGGTAGTATGAAAGAAGTCAAAACCGGGTGGCACATGCCGAAGTTCGTCATAGAGCGCGAAGTACCGAATGCGGGCAATCTCTCCGATCGCGAGCTGCAAGCGATCTCCCAGAAGTCTGTCGAGGTGCTCAAGGCTATGGGACCAGAAATCCAGTGGCTGCACAGCTACGTCACGGGGAACAAGATTTATTGTGTGTACCTGGCCCCGGATGAAGCCACGATTCAGGAACACGCTAAGCGGGGTGGCTTTCCTGCCAACCGAATCTCCGCGGTGCGCCGACTCATCGACCCCACAACCGCAGAATAACTCTGATCGATTAGAGCTTGCCCGATTACTCGGAGGCGAGGGCATCCGCAACGGCTTTCTCCGCTGGCATAGTCCATCCTTCCATCCACGCAGCGGCAGCCATTGCCGGGGCCAGGGACTTACGAGCTGCTTGAAGTGCTTTCTCTAACTTCGCTTGCTCTGCCTGCGGTAATGACGCGCCCAGAACGTGCCGCATGGCAGCTGCAGCTCCAGCGAGTCGCAAAGCACGCTCCGGCTGGCACTGGGCCGACGACCAACCCGCCCAACAATCGAGCAAACGCGCCATGCCACGCTTCTGTCCAAGTTCCTGAAAGAGCGTGATGCTCTCGGCATAGTAGGTGCGCGCGCCCACAAAGTCCCCGTTGTCTCGGGCCAAATTCCCCAGATCAGCCAGGCATCCTGCCATTCCCCACTTGTCCCCAAGCTGCCGAAAAATGGCCAGACTCTGTTCGTAGAGATTTCGCGCAGCTACATCATCTCCTTGTTCCCGCACGACGTCGCCTTCGTAATCCAGCGATCGTGCCATGCCGTTGCGATCTCCCAACTCAGCGAAGATCGTAAGACATTGTTCATAGAGCGAGCGCGCCACCGCAAATTCTCCCTGGAGCTTCACCACATTCGCCAGATTGCTCAGGGTACGGGCCTCCACCACGCGGTCCCCCAAGCGTTTCCAGATGTCGAGGCTTTGCTCGAACAAGATTCGGGCAGTGGCCAGATCGCCCAGATCTTGGGTATGCACAGCAAGCGCATTCAGTCCGATTCCAACGCCCCGCGTATCATCCAGCCCGCGAGCGATGTCCATGCTCTCTTTGATGAGCGTACAGCCCGAGGAGTAGTCGCCTTGCTCCCCCGCAAGAACACCCGCGGCGAAAAGCACGCGTGCGCGCGTATTCGCGCAGTTCACGCCACAGTCCAGTTTGAGAAGCTTTCCGAGGCGGTCGCGGCCTTCGGTGAAATGCTCGCGCATATCCCAGAACTGAAACAGGGCTGCTCCCAGCCGCAGTCCCCATTCTGCGTTACCGGTTTGCGTAAGCCATTCCAGCGCCGCAAGGAAATTGTCATGCTCCAATTCAAACGTCTGAACCCAGTCCGTATGCACCGGATCAGCCCCCCGCGATGCGCAGTCTTCTGCGACCACCAGGCAAAAGGCGGCATGTGCGCGCCGGATGTCTGCCTCCTCACCGCTGGCCACGAGTCGGTCGAGCCCGTACTCACGAATCGTGTCGAGGAGAACAAAACGCGATTCCCCCTCCTGCGACTCGATTTGCTGAACAAGACTCTTGTCGACCAGTGAAGCCATTCCGTCCAGCACATCGACTTCCAGATCTAGTTTCGTGTTGCAAACCGCCTCGACTCCATCCAACGTGCAGCCACCGACGAATACTGACACGCGGCGGAAGAGCATCTGCTCCCCCGGGCTGAGCAGACCGTAGCTCCAGTCAATGGCGCCCCGCAGTGTCTGCTGGCGCTCGGGCAGATCTTTGGCACCGCCCGTGAGCAATTGCAGGCGGCTCTCCAGCCGCGCCTGCATCGCTGAAGGGGAGAGGAGCTTCGTGCGCGCTGCTGCCAGCTCGATTGCCAGTGGCAGGCCGTCGAGCCGGGTGCATATGGTGGCAACAGCTGCCGCATTTTCTTCAGTGAGTTCGAAAGCCGGTTTCACGGCGGTGGCTCTCTCCACAAACAAGGCAACCGCCGGATTTTTCGCGATCGACTGCAGAGATCGCGCGTGCGGGTTCGGAAGATCGAGCGATGGTACAGGGAATTCGCGCTCGCCGTAGATGTGCAAAGGCGAACGGCTGGTTACCAGTATCTTGAGATGGGGACTCACTGTCAGCAGGCCGGCCACGGCCGGGGCGGTAGCCACCAAATGCTCGAAATTGTCGAAGACCAACAACAGGTTCGTGCGCACATCCCGCAAGTATTCCTTCAGGCTGTCCAGAGTCACCGGGCGGCCTGTTTCCCGCATGCCCAGCGCTTGAGCAATGATCGGCGGAATCATTGCGGGATCCTTAACCGTCGCCAGCGGCACAAAGCACACGCCGCCGGGAAAATCCTGGGAAACTTCAGATGCAACCTGCAGCCCGAGCCGTGTTTTTCCGATTCCACCGGGCCCGGTAAGCGTCACCACGTGGACATCGTCGCGCAACAGAAGTTCCTTTAAGGCCACGACCTCGCGCTCCCGGCCGATCAACATCGTACGTTGATTCGGTAGATTGCTCACCGGCGGCGGCGCGTGTCTGGAAGGAGCTTCAGAGAACCGATCGCGAATGGTAGCCAGATCCCGCGCCAGATCCCGAGTCGACGCGTAACGATCCTTAGGGTCCTTGGCGAGGCAGCGGTCGATCAACCAACACAATGGCGCGGGAGCCTGCGGATTCAGCGACGCCACCGGTTCCGGTTCATCGCGAAGGATCGCCGCCAGCGTTTCCGCCTTGCTGCGCCGCTGGAAACTGCGCTTTCCCGTCACAATCTCGTAGAGCACCAGCCCGAACGAAAATTGGTCAGAACGAAAGTCCAGTTGCACGCCGTTGGCTTGCTCCGGAGACATGTATTCGAGCGTACCCATGATCGTTCCTGGAAGCGTCGGCGACGCGCCCACAGAAAAAGTCTTACGAGACTCACCGAAAACCGGATGGACAAGCTTCGCGAGTCCGAAGTCCAGGATCTTCACGAAGCCGTCATGAGAAACCATCAGATTTTCCGGCTTCAGGTCGCGGTGGACGATGTGGTTTTCATGTGCCTTCGCCAGTCCCTCTACAATCTGCACGCCGATGGCGATTGCCTTCTGCAACGGAATTGCCCCGCTGGCCAGCATGTCGCGTAGGAGCTCTCCCTCGACAAGCTCCATCGCGATGTAGTAAGTACTATCGACCTGTCCCAGTTCGAAAATCGTAACGATATTCGGATGGTTGAGTGCCGAGGCCGAGCAAGCCTCCCGCTCAAAGCGATCCAGATCCTGCGGGTCGGCGGTCAGGCTGGTGGAAAGAACTTTGATGGCAAGGTCCCGGCCGAGCCGCGTGTCGCGCGCGCGGTACACTTCCCCCATGCCCCCGGCTCCCAGCGAACCCAGGATGTCATACCGGCCGAAACGAGTGCCGGATGGGAGCTTCAGCGCTTCGGGTTGTGCGGGCGCAGACGGGCCCCTGGTCGTGAACAACTCGTCCATTAGATTGTCTCGGATCACGTGCGGTTGGGGCCGCCCCACGATTCAGCTTGACTAAGGATAACAAACTTTTGGAGGTGTTATGGATGTTCGTTCCCTGCAGCGGCCGCTAAAAGAGCAATACCGCCGCGATCCGGCCAGTTCTCGCATCACCTTGACCGCCAAGGGATCCGAGACCGCCACGCCGCTGGCCTGCTCCGTCGACATCGGGCGCGCGATCTACCAGGCGGAGGCTCACAAAGGGGTCGGGGGAGCCGGAACTGCAGCGTGTTCCGGCGATCTACTGCTGGGTGCCCTGGCAGCCTGCGCGCAGATCACCTGCCAACTGGTGGCCGTGGCCATGGGTGTTCCCACACGCCGGGTCGAAGTCACGGTGGATGGCGAATTGGATCTGCAAGGAACCCTGGGTATTTCGAAGGAAGTTCCGGTCGGTTTCGAATCAATTCGTCTCCGATTCGATATTGACGCTCCCGGGGCCACTCCCGAGCAACTGCAAGCCCTCAAGGAGAAAACTGAGCAGTATTGTGTGGTCATGCAGACCCTCGCACGGCCACCTGTCATTAAGACGGTGTGGCAACCCCGCGGATGATGTCGGCCCTGAGAATTACGCTCTTGAACGAGCGCAAAGTTCTGAGGCTCTGAACGAGCCCAAGAGTTTTGAAAGGGCCCGGCTTGAGAGGCTGCTGAAAAAGTCCTGTAGCAACACATAAAGGGAAGGCCGAATTTGTTCGTGCCGTAAACTATTGAAAATCCGTCGCCGCTTTAGCGCCTGAGGTTCGCTTTGCTGACGGCATCTGAGTTTTTCCGCAGCCTGTTTAGCCGGGCCGTACGCGTCCCGGATCACGAGCGACTTTAGTCGCCGAGGTTCACAGCATCCAGCCAAACGGGAGCTTCGTTCTACTGCAAGTCGGGTGAACTTCACTGAACTCTCCCATCCATACGGACCGCACTGTCGTCCTATTGCGTTCGCAACCCTCCACGGTAGAATGGCGCGCTCTTCCAATTGGGACGGGCCGGCAGGAACTCGGTTCCATCTCCACGAGTTCGGTCCGTTTCCCAAGAACAGCGATCAATCTGAACTTTCCCGGAGCTTGCATGAAACGTGTGCTGACGGTGGTGATCCTCGTAGTCGTGAGCGGCGCGGCGGTTGCACAACAACATCCTTCATCGGCAGTTGGAGGAGGCAAGCTGTTCTTTCCCAGGAATTTCATCTGGGGCTATGGCCAGTTTGACGTTGCTCCACCACACAACGAGCCTGATCCGAACTTGTGCGCGGCCAACGCGGGGCAGTATGGCGGCAAAGACGCGCCCTGCAATGCATTCGGTCGCTACCTGCTGTCGGGATACGTCGAAGTTCGTCCCTTCGCTCGCACGCCGCTGCGACGCCTGCTGTTTTTTGGAGCGCCCACATTCGTGTTCGGCAAGAACATTCCCCAGACGCTCTACACCTGGTCTCCGGCTGCGATTGGATGGGAACGTGGGTGGGGCGCAGGTATCGAGATGGGGCGCGGCTTTGAACTACGCGTGACCCAGCACTTTCTTTTTCAGCGCTTTGGATCGCGTGACCGCTACCTAGGTCCGGCCGACCTGGGCACAAACGGCCCGTGGGGCCGCTATAACGTCATTGGAGTGAGAAAGTACTTCGGACATCGCGAACCGGACTAGATGCCCAGGTGACGTCTGATCAAGTCTGGTCTTTGAAAGGAGCGGCTGCCCGTATCCGCCACAAAATCAATCCGGCTTTAGCCGCTGAGGGACTCAAGCAGGTTTCTCCTACGCCTGGCCGGAGGTTGTGAGTGCCTGAAAGGCCTCTTCGAGACTGGGAAAAATCAGGAACAGCGGTTCGACCTTCGTGATCTGAAACAGGTGCGCCACTCGCTCGTTGACGCCCGTGAGCACAACCTGCTGCCCGGCCTTATGACTGGACACGTAGGTGCCCACCAGTGATCCCAGTCCTGCCGAATCGATGTAGGGCACTTCGGTAAGGTCAATAATCAAGGTCGGCGTGTTTTCCCGGCGGACAGCGTTCTGAAAAAGTGGCAAGTTGTCGTAGGTTAGCGGTCCCCGCAGCCGGAGCACACCCTGGCCTTCGTACTCCGGAAACACCCGCTCGACGACCAGTTCGACGTCCATGAGCCGATGATTGTATGGCAGGTTCGTCCCAGATTCAAAACAAAGCACAATGGCACTTATATGTCATATGACCGATTCGGGATGTACCTGTACAATAAGCAACTTATGGTTAATTCCCTGAGGACCTTACGCAAATCGCTGGTGGCAGGACTAGTTGCTGGCAGCATCACCCTATGTTCCGCACAGACCGCGACTACGCCTCCAGCAGGCCAAACGGCACCCAAGAAAGCTACTACCGGCAATAAGACTGCGACGTCCGCCAAGTCGGCGACCACCAAGCCCGCCGCCCCTAAAACCGCGACGGGACCGGTGACTCTCACCACCGAGAAAGACAAGACCAGCTACGCTATCGGACTCGATCTGGGCAACAAGCTGAAAGGCCAATCTATCGACGTCGACACCTCGCTTCTGATGCGCGGAATGAACGATGGCATCTCGGGCGCGAAGCCGGCCATGACCGACGAGGAGATGCGGGCTTCTTTGACTGCTCTCAGCACTCAAATCCGCGCCCGGCAGACCGCGATGCTGAAGCAGATGGCCGAAAAGAACAAGAGCGAAGGCGACGCTTTCCTGGCGCAGAACAAGACCAGGGAGGGCGTGGTCGCTCTGCCCAGCGGCTTGCAGTACAAGATTCTCAAAGCCGGCGACGGGCCCAAGCCCGCCGCCAGCGACAGCGTTGTCTGCAACTACAAGGGCACGCTCATCGACGGCAAGGAATTCGACAGTTCCTACAAGCGCGGCCAGCCCGCGACTTTCCCAGTCGGAGGCGTGATCAAAGGCTGGACCGAAGCTCTGCAACTGATGCCCGTCGGCTCGAAGTGGCAGCTCTTCATTCCATCCGATCTTGCGTACGGTGAGCGCGGCGCAGGCGCCGATATTCAGCCCGATTCCACTCTGATCTTTGAAGTGGAATTGCTATCGATTCAGGCCAAGGATCAGGGAGCCGATAAGAAACCAGAGACCGCTCAACCGGCACCAGACGCGAAACCAGACAACGAGAAGAAGTAAGTTGGAGTGTTGTCTGGGCACGCAGGTGCCCACCCTACCCGCGCTTTTGGCGGGAGGGTGGGCTCGGCACTTGGCCAATCCGAGACTTTCAGGTTTTTCCTAAGATAAGTGAGTCGTCGCTATGAGGGCTTTTTCGCCCGGAAATTTTCCAGGCACTTCTTGGCGGTTTCAAGTTCGGAGAACCGGCTCCCCTCCTGCTCCACAAGGTAGTACTCAATTCCTCCGACGCTTTCCGCAGCCGCAAAGATCTTTTCCCAAGGCGCGACTCCTTCCGAGAACAGCACTTTGTATCCGTTGTCAGGCGACCAATCCTTGCAATGGATGGAGCGAATCCGGCCGGGATTCGCCTTGATCCACTCCACCGGATCGCTGCCCGCTTCCAGGCACGTGCCGACGTCCAGTTGCAGCGCGACCGACGGCTTCGTATTCTTGGCCAGAACCTCCATTGGGCGCTGACCGTCCTTGGCCGTGAACTCCGCCTGGTGATTGTGATACCCCACCTTTAAACCGGAAGATTCCAGCCGATCCGCAGCCGCATTCAATTCGTCCGCCACGCCCTTCCAGCCGTCGGGCGCGGGTTTCGGATCAGCGTGTGCCAACACCACGTATTTGGCGCCAAGAATCTTGTTGAGATCGCGCGTGCGATTAATTTTGTCCTGCGCAAACGCATCCTCGCCGTTGTGGGTGGAGTAACAGCGGATCCCAAGTTCGTCCATCAGCTTGCGCATCTTCTTGGCTTGCGTCTCAGTCCATTCCGTGTAGGGCGCGTAAAACTCCACGCACTGATATCCCATTTCGGCTACGGCGCGCACCGTCCCTTCCAGATCCGTCTTCAGGATCTCGCGCACGGAATAGAGTTCGAGGCCAACAGGAACTGACTTCGAGGCGGAACGCGCGAACGCCCAGGGGAGCATCGCCGACATCGCTACGAAGGAACGGCGGGAAAGTGTAGTCATGGAAGAGTTCCTTCCCGATAAGTTTTGAGAACGCGGTTCAATATAGCAGCCTTCAGGTCTTCATCACACGCTGGTAGCACTCCGGTTCTGTACAGGCGTAGGTCAGGTGATTGCGCTGGCGGTCCAGGCTGATGATGAACATAGGACGGCCATGAAAATCGCAGCGTGGCTGATCAGGCGCGATGACCGGCGCATCATTTCGCTTCGGAGTCACATAGCCCACCCGTTCCCCAAAACAACGCCCACAGAACTTTTCGGTGCAGCGGAAGAAATCGATCGAATAGTCTGCGTTGTAGGGCGCGATGCAGGCTTCCATGGTGCGGAAATGCTTGTCACAAAGAGGGAGGATGTCCGTCCGCATGTCTGTGGGGAGTGTAGCATTCGACGCCCGCCCGAACGATCACACATCTGTCATCCCGACCGGAGTGGAGGGACCCTGTGTTCCTGCCCGATACGCACACTCTTGAGCGAAGCTGCGCACACAGATGCGCGGCTCATGGCGCTGACGTCCCGCTATCGTCGTGGCGTGGCAACGTTTCCTGGTTTGTTTTGCGCGCGCTTTTCACACCAGAGTCTTCCTCAACTCCCTTCGCAAAATCTTTCCCGAAGGCGTCCGGGGCACGGCCTCCACAAAGTGCACCTCGCGGGGTTGCTTGTAGTGCGTAAGCCGATCGGCCACAAACCCGCACAGGGTCCGCTTCATCGTCTCATCTGACGCCTGACCCTCTCGGAGAACCACGAACGCGCACGGGATTTCGCCCGCCTCCATGTTCGGTCTCGCGACGACTCCACAATCCCGCACCGCCGGATGCTCCATCAGCACCGCTTCGACTTCCGCGGGAGCGACTGGAAATCCTTTGTACTTGATCATCTCCTTGCTGCGGTCAAGCACGTAAAAGAAGTCGTTCTGGTCGCGGCACACGACATCCCCGGACCAATACCATCCATCGCGCAACACGGAAGCCGTGGCTCGCGGTTCCTTCCAATATCCCAGCATGAATTGCGGCCCACGCATCACCAATTCGCCCGGCGATCCTGGCGCGACCTCAGCATTGTTTGCATCCAGCACGCGGCACTCAGTCTGTACCAATGGTTGACCAATCGACTCCGGCTTATACAGTTCAGGCTGAAGGTAGCCGACATGCGTGACCGGCGAAGCTTCGGTCATGCCGTATCCCTGGCACACCAGTACGCCAGTAAGGCCCGTGAAGCGTCTGGCAAGATCGGGAGGGAGCGGCGCCGCGCCGGACTTCACCCAATGCAGTCGATGATTTCGAGGAAACTGTCCGGCCTCGGCCGCCTGCGTGAGCGCGTTCAGCGCCGGCGGAACGACCGGCATCACGGTCACGCCTTCCGATACCAGCAATCCAAGGAGTTGCGGCACGTTAAAGCGCGGCATCAGCACCAGCGTGCCGCCGAGAATCAAGGTTGGATTGAGCCCTACGTTTAGTCCGTAGATGTGGTAGAGGGGAAGAAAGCAGAGCAAAGCATCATTCCCGTTGATGGCTGTGCCATTTGGCCCTACCAACTGGTAAACATTCGCAACCAGGTTGTAGTGGGAGAGCATGACGCCCTTGGGCATTCCGGTCGTCCCACTCGAATACGGAAGTGCGGCCAGCATTTCAGTGGAGGGCTTGTCCGGTCTGGGCAGTGGAGCCTGCGAACGTTGCAACAACTCGGCGAAAGACTCTGTGCTACCCGCGCATTGGCGCGTGCAGTAAACCCGGCGCAGCTTCGGAAGTCCCGAGAGATTCGTCTCGCCCAGCACCGCGCCGTCAGTGACGAGCATCGCGGCCCCTGAGTTCTCGATTTGGTACCGGACTTCGCGCTCGCGATAGGTAGGATTCAACAGCGTAGGAATTCCCCCAGCCAGCGTTGCCGCGTGATAGGTTGCAGCAAATTCCCACGAGTTCGGAAGGAAGATAGCCACAACTTCGCCGGGTTGAAGGCCGGCGCTGACGAGCGCGCGAGCCAGGTTCTCGACGATTTCGCCATACTCTGCATACGTAAAGCGACGATTGACTGAAGGGTCGATGAGCGCTGTCTTCTCAGCGAACTTGCGGCAGGAGTTGAGAATGATATCGTGCAGGAACAAACCGGTCGGGTCAGCGTAAAGCTTGCTTCGTAGCATGGGCGGCTCGATTTTATCCGAAAGCTAGCCCGATCCGTATGGTGCGTTCTTTGAGGGGATTTTGAACGTAAAACGCTGCTTTCAACAACGATCTGAAATCAAGACGCTACAATCGGCGTTGTGAACACGGAGCTGACACGCAAGCAAGCTCTACTCTGCACCCTCCTGCTGGTAAGCCAAGTGTCTGCGCCGCCGCAGAAAATACTGGTGCCACAGATACTCCAGATGCGGTGGTGTTTAGCAGAATCCGACCCGAGCCGTTAGACTCGGGAGTCCCCAAAAAACCCTCAGCAGTATTTTCCACGTCGTCGCGCTGCGAGGAGCCGCAATGAAGAATTGGCTTTCGTTTCTCCTATTTGTCGCTGTCGGTGTTCACGCACAGGACGCTTCGAAACCAGCCGTTCCGCAACCCGAACCCGGTGCAGCCGACTACTACGGAGCTTATGCGCCCGGTGCGGAGCCGCAGTTCAACCGCAGTCCCAACGCATTTCTCATTGAATGTGTTCGCAATCGAAGACCCGGTAAAGCACTGGACGTGGGCATGGGCTCAGGCAGAAATTCTCTCTATCTTGCTTCTCACGGATGGGATGTAACTGGGTTCGATATAGCGGACGTTGGTGTGGCACAAGCGCGCCACCGGGCTAAGAAGCTGGGGGTCAAACTCAATGCTATCGTGAAAAGTGACGCTGACTTTGATTTCGGAACAAAGCAGTGGGATTTGATTGTTCTTACTTGCCAGCCTTTTCGAGAATTGCTTGCCAAAATGAAGCCGAGCTTGAGGGATGGCGGCATTATCGTCATCGAGAACTTTCATAGGGACACGATGCGGGATCGGCTCTTGGATGAAGATGCTACCTATGGCAATAACGAATTGCTGCGACTTTTCTCAGATTTTCGGATTCTTCGATACGAAGATATTGTTGCGAGACCCGACTGGGGGATCGAATTTCCCAAGAATCGTCTTGTACCACTTGAAGCGCAGAACGGGGATATTCAGCATCCCGGGTGCGACTGGAAAGGCGTCGCAAAGCCCACAGCGGCGACCGTCCGATGGGGAGTGATGTCGCTTGTGTGTACGGATGCGGGCTGGGTTCGTGTGGGAAAGTGAGAACGTAGGTGGCGAAACATCGCGATTCCGCTCATTGACCTCTTCCACGGGCGCTCCACAAGCGAGGAAGGGAACAGCGGGCCTACCCTGCTGCATGTAGCTAAAGGCAGGCCCGCCTTCCCGAGCGTCACGCCGTGTTAGGCAAAGGCACGCCTCCCCGTGACTTCAGCTTCTCCGACCAGCGAATCCGCCCGGTGGCTTGCATGACAACGCACAGGGTCACGATCGAAATGACCGTGATCGCCAATCCCGTGAAGCCCTTCCAGAAGAATGCGTACGAGAACAGCACGAGGTAAATCATCTGCGCTGTCCCGGCTTCCAAAGCCGCGAAGCGGATGCCTACAACCAGCCGCAGATAGCTCACTACAAGCGCGATCGAGACCACCGACGCAATCATCATGGCCGCATGAATTGAGATATGGTCAACGAGATACGCCAAAAGCAGATGAAACGCGAAAAATGCGCAAGCCAGGAAGAAGTAATTCAGCGGGTGAAGATCGAGATTGCGCAGCGTGCTGATGATGAACATCAGAAAGAAGAAGAAAAACAAAGACACAGGAGCAAAATAGCTGATCTGTCCGGCGAGAGGCCCGGGCTGCAGTTTCTCGGGCATGGTCATTCCGATCTGAAAGCCTGAAAGAAGATTCGAATAGCGCCACGTAAGTTGCCATCCGTTAGCAGTTGCTTGCTTGCCTGTCGGAGAGAGAGTTTCGTCGGCGAAGTCGATATCTTTGAAGTTCGTCCTCATGTTCAGCACGAAGTTATTGACATGTGCAATGCCGTCGCCGAGTTTGTAGCGCCAGCTGTTCAGGCCCTGAGAGCGGTACGCCGTCCGCAAAGTCGCCGTCTCACCGGCAGCCAGCATGGCCTCTACGCACGCACCTTGCTCGTTGGCTGCGATTGGAACTCTCTGTCCATCGACTTCCATCTCCAGGCCGTCGTATACGGCACGCTGCGCTGGAAACGCCAAGTGATAGCTGACAACCTGGGGCTCAGAGGTGTCGTTGCGATACTTGTATTCACCAGCGAAATCCACCGCGTAAGTCGAATACCAGAGCAATCCCTTCTGACGATGGTCCAGACGCAGTTTGACGTCAATGTTGCTGCCCTCGAGCGGCAACGGGATGAAACGCTCAACCTTGTCGTTGCGAGTGATGATTTTGCCAGCCTGTTGTTCCGTCACAACTGAGATCTCAACTTTCTTGTACGTGGCCGTTGGCGGAGTCTGTTCCTGAGGGGCGCCCCAGGTCGACGCAACGCGGCCCTCGAGTTGCTGATTGCTGGAATAGGTGCGCGAGAAGATGGTGGCACCAAGAATCAACCAGGCGACGGTGGTGCAGACGAAGATAAAAACCAGAGCAGCAATTTGACGAATCACTGAAGTGGCCTCCTTAAAGTTGTGTCAGGAGTTCCACAGCAGGTGTTTCACCGCAGAACGGCCGTTGAAAAGACTGGGAGTTGCCGAGTTGGACTGGTCAGCTGCGTGTCAGGGAAGACACGTGTGTGTCAGCGAGAGCACAGCTAAAAGCGCCGAGAGTGAGAGACGAGAACTGCTTGAGGTCTGCGCCAGGCGGCGCCCTAACCAACCAGCTTTCTCAAAAATTCCTGCTCATCCATGCGGTATTTGAAGGCCTTGCGCCCATCGATGAACACCACTGGCACTTCATCGTTGAACTGCCGCCGAAGCTGCTCGTCGCCATCCACATCAACCTCGCGCCAGACGAATCCCCCGCGGCGCGCCAGTTTCACGATGCTTTCTTTCACGATTTCACATAGGTGGCAGCCCTTGCGGGTGTACACGAGGACTTGGCGGGGCACGTCCATCAGGCGGGAGTGTAGCAGTTTTTGTGCGTTTTTCAAGCAAGCAAAGGCCCAAAATACCCGGGTCGCCGGGGGTAAAAACCCCGAAAAAAGGGGACGAAACGGTAGTCGGGAGACGTGGTACGGACGTACTCATGGCCTGGCTCCCAAAGTGAGGCAGAATGTGGAGTACCTGGTGGGGAAAACCTCGTCCTGTATGCCCGAAACCATTTTGATCGCCGATGACCATGAGTCCAGCCTGTCGGCGCTGGAAGGTCTCTTGCTTCTGGAAGGCTTTGAAGTGCGAACCGCGCCAGACGGTAAGGCCGCGCTGGAGGAATTCCAGCGGTCCGAACCCGACTTGCTCGTGCTCGACGTGATGATGCCTCACCTGACAGGCATCGAGGTCTGCCGGCGCATCAAGAGCGACGCCGATAGCCGACTGACTCCCGTTGTCCTCGTCACTGCCCTGAGCGCGACGGCCGATCGCGTGGCCGGAATCGAAGCTGGCGCCGATGACTTTTTGACCAAGCCGGTGGACCGCGAACAGTTGCTGGCGCGAGTCCGTTCACTACTTAGGCAAAAGGCTTATACCGACGAACTCGATCGTGCGGAATCCGTGCTGTTCGCGCTGGCTCGCAGCATCGAGGGCAAAGATCCCTATACGGAAGGCCACTGCGAAAGGTTGGCGGACCTTTCTGCCCGGCTGGGCGCTGTCATCGGGCTGGAAGCCTCCCAGATCGAGGCCCTGCGACGGGCCGGAATCGTTCATGACATCGGGAAGGTGGCCGTTCCCGATCACATCCTGCTGAAGCGCGGCAAGCTCACGGCAAAAGAACGCAGGTGCGTGCAGCGTCATCCCATAGTCGGAGAAGGGATCTGCGCACCCTTGAAATTGTTTCAGCTCGTGCTTCCTATCATTCGCCACCATCACGAGAAGCTGGACGGCTCCGGCTACCCCGATGGCCTCAAGGGCAATGCAATTCCCATCACTGCGCGGGTGCTGCAGATCGTCGACGTCTACGATGCCCTCACCACTGCGCGCCCCTACAAGAAGGCCCTGTCTTCAGCCGAGGCGCTAGATATTATGGAAGACGAGGTAAACCGGGGCTGGTGGGACCCAGAAATCTTTGCAGTCTTTACAGAAATGATGGGACGGGAATCGGCTCCGGTATCACAGCCACAACCCCTCGCGCGTGCCGCCGCAGCCGGCGACTAAGCCACATTCAAATAATTCCTTCGCGCACCCTACGCAGAAAATCCTGCGCTTCGTCCTGTGCCTGCTTCAGAATTCCGGTCTGCTGCCGATATTCCAGGCTGATCTCCTGCAAGACCAGGTCCGCTGCGTCCTTGGGCTTGTAACCGCGCTTTACTAGGTTTCGCATGCGCTCCGTGACGCTGGCGGCGCGGGGCGAGAAGTTTCGCTTCGGAAAATCGGGGCAGTTGTGTTCCCGAAACTTTCCCGAGGATAGCCGGTCAAAGGCACTTCGGGCCTCGGGATCGCCCAGAAGCGCGGGAATTGCAGAATTCCACTCGCAATCCGAGCAGATCCAACCATGAAAGTCGGGATCTGCGACCCAGATCATGGAACGTGCCATGTGGCGCCTCGGCGGTTCGTAGAACTACCACCAGTCTTTCTAGACCTATAGTAGCCGGATTGTCGAAAGGCTTTCCATTGTTCAGACAAAATTACAATTGCGCATACTCCGTCGCTGACGATGTGTCACTCAGGCATCGCGCACAACGAACGAGTAAAATCCATCGATGCCAAAACGCACCGCAACCCCGCTGCTCGGCAAAACCGCGCTGATCACAGGCGGAGCCAAGCGACTGGGACGGGCCAGCGCGCTCGCCCTTGCGCTGGCGGGCGCCGATGTGGCCATTAGCTTCAATCACTCTGCCCGAGAAGCGCAACACACCGTCGTGGATCTTGCCGGCCTTGGAGTGCGGGCCTTCGCTTTCCAATGCGATATTACCGACGAGAAAAGCATCAAAGCCATGATTCGGGAGGCCGTTCGAGAACTTGGCGGGATCGACATCCTCATCAACAACGCCGCCAACTACGAAACCGTCGAGTTCGAGAAGATCAGCGTGAAGCAGTGGGACGCGATCTTCGCGACGAACACGCGCGGACCCTTTCTTGTAACCCGTGAAGCTCTGCACGCCTTGCGCGAGCGGCAAGGCAGAATCATCAATATGGGATCGCTGGGAGGGCTCGTTCCCTGGCCCACCCACGCACACTACTGTTCGTCGAAGGCCGCCCTCCACATGCTGACCAAGGTTATGGCCAAGGCTCTCGCGCCTGAGATCGCGGTCAACGCCGTCGCTCCCGGGATGATTGACTTGGGCGAGAAGGCAGCCAAGCCCTTTATGCGCCGCATGGCGCGTCAGACTCCAATGCGTCGCAACGGAACGGGCGACGAGATCGCTGAAGCCGTAAAGTTCTTCGCCACTGCGCCGCATTTCATCACAGGGCAGATTCTTGCCGTAGATGGAGGGCTGGGGTTGGGATGAACAAAGCCAGGCACGTTTCTCCTGAACTTCCCGGAAAGCGCTCGTGTTCGTATGGAGTTGCCTGATGCGCGTCCTCGTCATCGGAGGTACGGGAGCCATCGGCCGCCACTTGATCCGCCAGCTTGCGGACGCGGGTCATGACGTCACCGTCTACCATCGCGGCGAAACTGAGTGCGATCTTCCCTCGAATGTCCGGCACGTTCACGACTCGCGTGCCGCGATTCCTGTTACCTACTTTCCACCGGAACTGCTGGCTCGTTCGCCTGACGTGGTCATTCACATGATCGCCATGGGGCAGGCCGATGCGGACGCTGTCGTACAAACGTTTGCCGGGAATGCGAAGCACCTCGTCGTTGCAAGCAGCGGTGACGTCTACCGCGCTTACGGTCGATTCACGGGGCTGGAGCCAGGGCCGGTCGAGACTGGGCTACTCACCGAGGATTCTCCATTGCGTTGTGTGTTGTATCCGTATCGCTCGCTATCCTTCCCAGGCAAGGAGTGGATGAGCAAGTACGAAAAGATCGCAGTGGAGTGTACGGTCCTCCATTGCGCCGAACTGCCCGGAACAGTTCTGCGCTTGCCAAAAGTGTATGGCCCGGGCACGAATGCCGACTTGCGCACAGTATATGGAGCACGCAACCATCCCATGTGGCGCTGGACGCATGGTTACGTTGAGAACGTCGCAGCCGCATTCGTTCTTGCCGCCACCCATCCGGCAGCCGCGGGACGTGTCTACAACGTCGGCGAAGAACACACTCCCACAGTCGAAGAGCGCTTGCGCAGTCTGCCGCCCAGCAATATCCCCGCCGATGAGAACTCGTTCCATTACGAGCAGGACATCCCCTACGACACCAGCCGCATCCGTCGCGAACTTGGCTATCACGAGTTCGTCGACTACGCCGAAGGTTTGCGTCGAACGGTGTAGCGCTGCCGTCCCGGCGGCTGTCCGGTGGGCGCCCGCGCCCACCACTGCGGCGAGGGCGAGCGGTCACAAGACAAGCTGATTGGGTCTGGTGATTGAACGGGGCCTCCAAGCCCGCGCACCTGCCACAAAATCGGTCGCAAGGGAACGCACCTCGAGTCAAAGAGCCTACGAAGGGCTCAACTCCGCGAGCTGCGTGGTTTGTCACCCAACGCATGTTTCCTGTATCGTGGCGGCTTCAGCGTACCTGGTTCATGGCCATCGATCTCCCGGCAGCCCTGTTTCACCTTCGACGCGGCCTCCTGCTGCTCTTTTCACTGTCGGTGTTTTTGTTTTCCTCGCACCCGGCTCGCGCCCAGCAAGGTCCCGAAGACGGCGGACACGAAATTCAGCTCTGGACAGGGGGTGGCTACACCGTCCCAGGCGGCACAAAGGACACCGGCGTTTGGAACTTGGGCCTGCGCTACGGCTGGATCCTGTGTCGTCCTCACGGCCCCGGGTTTCTGAAGGGACGCTTCGAATACGCCGTCGATGCTGTGCCCGTGTTTCTGGTGTTTCAACCCGCCAACACTGCGTACGGAGTGGGTTTCAACCCGGTCAACCTCAAGTGGAATTTCGCGACGCGCAGTTCGTTCGTACCGTATGTGGAACTGGACGGCGGAACGCTCTTCACCAACCATAGTGTTCCAAGCCGTACCAACACCGTGAACTTCACGACGAGCGGTGTATTTGGAGTCCATCTGCTTGGACCCAAGTACAACTGGAGTATCGAAGCGCGTTACCTGCACATTTCGAACGCTGGCCTGGCCAATCCGAATCCCGGGATCAATACCTTTCAGGTGAGGCTGGGGATCGGACGCTTCCTTGCCCGTAAGTAAGAGCAGTTCCCGCGCTCTCAGAAAAGTTCTTCGCGTCCTGCGGACATTCCTTCGCGAACTTTGTGGTTAAACTCTTCTGTAAGCACCCTGCGAAATTCCTCAGCGCCCTCCGTGGTTAAGAGCTTCGAGCTTCGCGGGCCTAAAAATGAGATTGCTAGAAGAGAGATTTTTTCGTGCCTCGGTGTCTCCGTCGCGAGATTAGCCTGGCTTCGCCTTAAGACTCTCGCGTTTGCTCTTCGCCCATCCCTCTTTAACCGTCTGTCGCGCACGTCCCAACGCCAACGCATCTTCCGGAACGTCATCCGTGATGCATGACGCCGCCCCCACATACGCACCTTTCCCAATCTTTAACGGCGCCACCAGCGTGCTGTCGCTGCCGACAAACACGCCGTCGCCAATCACGGTCGTATGTTTGTTAACGCCATCGTAGTTGCAGGTGATCGTGCCCGCGCCTACGTTGACCCCGGCGCCGATCTCAGCATCACCCAGGTAAGTCAAATGGTTTGCTTTCGATCCCTTCCCGAGCCTGACCTTCTTGGTTTCCACGAAATTTCCCACGTGCGCGCCTTCCCCAATATCGCTTCCCGGCCGCAGATGCGAGTAGGGCCCAATCACCGCTCCGCCGGCCACACGCGCATTGTCCAAGATGGAGCCGGGACGAACCGTGACTCCATCCCCAATCTCCGAATTACTGATGACGCTGTAGGAACGAATACGGCAGTCACTGCCGATCCGAGTCTTGCCCAGCAACTGCACGAAGGGTTCGATCACGGTGTCCGCCCCGACTTCCACGTCCGCATCAATCACGCAAGTCTGCGGGAAGAAGATGCTGGCCCCTGCCGTCATCAGTTGCTGGCACTTTGCCATGCGCACCAGTTGGTCGATCTCCATCATCTCGGCGCGCGTGTTGCTGCCGAGAATTTCCGACGGATTCCCCGTCTTCGTCGCAACAACGCGGCACTTGGCCCTGTTGAGGACACCTGCCATGTCCGTCAGGTAGTACTCGCGGTGCGCATTGTCAGGCTTCAATTCTCTGATATGTCCGTACAACGGCTTGATCGCGAACGCGTAGAACCCGGAATTGATCTCGCGTAGTTTCTTCTGCGCCAGCGATGCCGACTTCTCCTCCACGATCGCCCTCACTTCATCCCTCTGGGGACCTTTTCGCAGAATGCGGCCATATCCTGTGGGGTTCGTCAGTTCCGCCGAAAGCAGCGTCATGGCGGCTTTCTTCTGCAGATGAAAATCCCGCAAATGCTGAATGGTTTCCGGCGCGATTAACGGCGCGTCACCCGAGAGCACGATCACATGATCGTAGGGTGAGAGCGACTCCTGCGCGACCATCAGAGCGTGCCCCGTCCCGCGCTGTTCGCTTTGCAGAACGAAGTTGACTCCCAGGTCGCCGACCTTTTCGCGCACCATCTCCGCCTCGTGTCCAATGATGCCGAAAACGTCATGGGGGGGGACGACCTCTGTAGCGGCTGCGATCACGTGTGCCAGAAGCGGCTTGCCGCCCACTTCGTGCAGCACCTTCGGGTATTTCGATTTCAGACGAGTGCCTTTGCCGGCCGCCATGATAGCGACCGCAATACGCGGTTCAGTTGTTTTGGCCATTGGCTTCAATATACCGCGAGGCAGGAGCAAAACTTAAGCGAGGCAATACTTAACTTGAATAGGGCCAATACCGATGGAAAACTGGGCGGCCACTTGTAGCGCCGGCATCCTGCCGGCCGTCCCGAGGGCGTCCCGCCCTCAGAGGAAGCGTGCCGACACACGCAGCCATAAGGCATTTCCGCACGTCAACGCTGTCCCGGATTCGTCGCCAAAGCCGGCTTCCGGGTACTCCCGGCCGCCTGCACGGCCAGATCAAGCAGATCGCGCGCGACCGCATCCGTCGCATGTCGCGCGACTGCTCCTTCTTCCAGATAGTCACCCAGCACCGGGCAGCATCCCAGTTGTTCCACCGCATCCAGGTCGGCCACAATCTGCGCCGCCCCTTCCAGGGCATACTTCGCCTTCATTTCATCGGATGCCGGCCGCCGATTGATCAGCGCATAGTCGAACAATTGCGCCTGCGCATGGCTGTTCAGTGCATGGATATGCTCGGCTGCAGTTAAGCCCAAACTCTCGTTGGCCTGCGTCATCAAGTTGCAGATGTAGACCTTGATCGCAGGCGAATTCACGATGGCTTGCGCAATCCCACGCACCAGCAAATTGGGAATCAGGCTCGTGAAAAGGGAACCTGGGCCGATCGTAATGACGTCCGCCCCTGCAATCGCCTCCAGCGTCTGCGGCAAAGGTTGCACTTCCTCTGGGATCAGAAACAGCTCCTTGATCCGCCCCTTGCTGGCAGTGATCTTTGTTTCCCCACGCACTCGGGTACCATCTTCCATCAGCGCTTCAAGCTCGATATTCGAGGTGGTCGCCGGATAGATGTGACCGCGCGTGAGCAGAATCTCCGAGGAAAGCCGCACCGCCTCCGAGAAATCCTTTGTGATCGACGTCAGCGCAGCCAGGAAGAGGTTTCCAAAGCTATGCCCCTCCAGTCCCGAGCCCCTGTCGAAGCGATGCCGGAAGAGTTTCGAAAGCAGCGCCTCATCCTCTGAGAGCGCAACGATGCAGTTGCGAACGTCGCCCGGCGGCAGCATGTTCAGTTCGCTCCGCAGACGTCCGCTGGACCCACCATCATCGCTGACGGTGACGACTGCACTCAGTTCGCTGATCGTGGGACGGCCTGGCGTGGAACGATAGGGTTCCATGGGCGCCGGTACATAGCTTTTCAGACCTTTCAGCAGAGTGGAAAGTCCGGTACCGCCGCCGATCGCCACAACGCGTAGCGGGCCTGTGCGGGCAGGGTTCTCCCGGGAACGCGGATCGGGCCGCTGCTGCGGCGGTTCCATGGGCAGGTCCTAGTAGGTGTCTTCCGGAGTGTCGGGCTCTGTCACGGCTTCCACTCCCGGATCCGGATAGAGAAGTTCCGTAAAGCGCGGATCCTCAGCCAGATTCTGGAAGTCGGAGTCGTTGCGCGCCTGGAATCGTAGGGAAGGGTTCAGTTTGACCGCCTCATCCAGGTTGCGCAACGAATCTTCCACGTGACCGGTCATGCAGTCCAAGGCTGCGAGCCCGTAGATCACGTAATCGGTCTTCGGAGACTGCTTGTGAAGCTTATCCAAATGCTCGCGAGCCTGCACGTAATCCCCTACGTTCATCAGCGAGACCGCGTAGTCGAAATGTTCCTCCATGCTCTTGAACTGGTTGGCCACCTTTTCGAGGTGCTGATTGCACGTGTTCAGGTGAACGTTGGCGCGGTCCGCCAGTTCTTTGCTCGGGCCCCCGATCACCTTCTGCAGGTGTGCCTTGGCCTTGTCGAACTTGTGTTCCTGCATTGCGCGCAGGCCCGTCTCGTAATTTTGGATTGCTTGCGCAAGCCGGGGATCGTCGGCGATCGACTTCTTAACTGTAGTTTTTTGAGCCATCTGTAAAATTCTTCCTGTTGTTTTGCTTGCTGGGCCTTTCGTAACTGCTCCTAGCTGCTGCGACTTATGCGGGATAAGTTCAACCATTTTACTAGGTCGACGTTGTTCGACCTCTTCGGCAACAGGCATTCGCCGTACTTTCGCAGCTGGCAGGACGATGCTGGGCCCGAGCAGGTTTATACGCGCCTCACAAGTTTGCGGTCAATTGGCCGATCCGTCGCCTTTTCCACGGACCAGACTATTCCATCGTAGCCGCAGCTTCGAGATTCACCTGCTTCCATTCGCCCTTGGTAATGCCCTGGCGAATCTGAGCCGGCGTCTTGCCCTTCTTGGTCTGGGAATACGAATAGTAGAGTTCTTTCAGGCACACGTCGCACTGCGCGCCGTGTGTGCCCTCGAAACAGCTGCGCAAGCTGTTGTGACCCATGCCTCGGTCGCAATAGCAATAGCACGGTTCCTGGTGAAGCACGTTGGGAATCTTGGCCGCCAGTTCGTACGCGTGAGTCTGATATGCAAACTGCGCATTTTCAGCCCACAGGTTTTCCTTCGGCAGGATTGGAGGAAGTTTTTTCCCCTTCGGTGGCGGCCCCGCGTTGTAAGCCGGAACCCCCTGATCTTCCTGCGACGCGGCCCATTGCGCCGAAAGTGACAGCGTCACCAAAAACAGAAATGCTAGGATCCCTGCACGCCTTAACATAGAAAAGATTCCTCGATCAAAAATCCGGGGTGTGAGTATTGTAACCCGAGGCCGAGCGCCAACGCACCCGGCGGCCCGCCCAATGGTACGGGTGGGGGCCCATGAGACTGCTCCGAACTGCATCTGACCTTCCCCAAGTGCGTTGCGCGCGTTCGCAGTCATTCCGGTTCGGTTACCCGGCCCAAGTGATTTCCGGCAGACGAAAGCCGCTCTTCAAACGTCCTGATTTCTCCGTATAATGATGACTGCATGCCGCCCGTGGAGAGCCCACGTCTTCAACCAACTACCAGTCAGCTGCACGCTCAGCCGCGTTCCACGCCCCTGCTGGCCGTATGGTTGCGGGATCTCATCATCTCCCTTGCGATTTCAGCTTTCATTATCATCTTTCTCTATCAGCCGGTGAAGGTCGAAGGCACCAGCATGATGCCTTCGCTCGACGACCAGGAGCGCATCTTCGTCAACAAATTCGTCTATCGCTGGGAACCGATCCAGCGTGGCGACATTGTCGTGTTTCGCTATCCTCGCGATCCTTCAAAGAGCTACATCAAGCGCGTGATCGGGATTCCCGGCGACCAGATCCGCATCGACTCCGGGCAGGTCTACGTGAATGAGCAGCCAGTAATCGAGGACTACGTTCCCCCCGCCTATGCTGATCAGCGGTCCTACTCTGAGATCGTGGTGCCGCCGCGCAGCTACTTCGTCCTCGGCGATCATCGCAGCATGTCGAGCGACAGCCGCGAATTCGGCCCGGTGAAGGAAGCCTCTATCTTCGGCAAAGCGGTTTTTGGATACTGGCCGATGGATAAGTTGGGTCGATTGCGGTAGCCATCTAAGAGTTCCTTAACGAATTCAGCGCAACATCAAAGTCCAACCCTCGGAATTCCTATACGACGATTTTCTTGGCGGGCCTTTGCGGCTGCTTCGCGATCTTTGCGTTTCAAGGTTTCCTACGTTCGTTAGTCCTCACGGTCGCAGTTTTCCACACAAATTTGCATAGAAAACTGTTCTGCAGGCACTCAGAACGCTTGGTCCCGCGCAGCTTCCTTGCTAAACTCTATAAAATCCAATCCCGGGAGCAGGAATGCAAGCTATCCTTGCCCTCGAAGATGGGCGCATCTTCCGAGGCAAAGGCTACGGCGCCAAAGGCGAATGCTACGGCGAAGTCGTTTTCAATACTTCCATCACCGGTTACCAGGAAATTTTCACCGATCCTTCCTATTCGGGCCAGATTGTTGTTCTAACTAACCCCGAAATCGGTAACTACGGCACCAACCCCGACGACAACGAAGCCACCAAGCCCTACATCGAGGGACTGATTGTCCGCGAGTTCTCCAAAGTCAGCTCAAACTGGCGCTCGCAGCAGGTCGCCGAAGAATATCTCGAGCAGTTCAAAATTCCAGTGCTCGCCGACATCGACACACGCGCTCTGGTTCGCCACCTGCGCGACCACGGCGTGATGCGCGGCGTGATCTCCACCATCGAAACCGATCCGGAAAAGCTGGTCGCGAAGGCCAATTCGATTCCTAAGATGGACGGCACTGATCTCGCCAAAGTTGTTTCGACGACGCGGCCCTACGTATGGGAAGTCGGCGAGCGGTCACACGAGCCGGTCGCCGTCGTCGGCGTAAAAGACGAACCCGCCCGCTTTCACGTCGTCGCCTACGACTACGGCATCAAGCAGAACATTCTGCGCAAGCTGCGCGGCGAGGCCTGCAAAGTCACGGTCGTCCCGGCGCAGACCCCAGCCGAAGATGTGCTCGCCCTGAAGCCCGATGGTGTATTCCTGTCGAATGGCCCCGGCGATCCGGAGCCCTGCACCTACGCGGTCGATAACATCCGCCGCCTGATGGGTCGCCAGCCGATTTTCGGGATCTGTCTCGGACATCAACTGACCGGCCTTGCCCTCGGCGGCAAAACCTACAAGCTGAAATTCGGCCACCATGGCGGAAATCACCCGGTGAAGCAGACGGCAACCGGCAAGATCGAAATCACCGCACATAACCATAACTTCGCGGTCGATCCCGATTCGTTGCCGCAGAGCGAAGTGGAATTGACGCACATCGACTTGAATGACAACACGCTGGAAGGCCTGCGGCACCGCAACCTGCCGCTCTTCAGCGTGCAGTATCACCCCGAAGCAGCGCCGGGCCCGCATGACTCGCATTACCTATTCAAAGACTTCGTGAAGATGATGGAGGAATTTAAGGGCAGTGGCCGGTGATCGGTGGGCGGTGGTCGAATCGTGACAGCGTTAAGCTGCGTAATCGTCCTGGTTGTAGGGTGCGTGGCACAGACGGTGATTGCGCCTTGGGAAATTCCGTGTCGTGAAGAACAGGTGCAGCCAAACTTCGAGTTGAAAGTGCGGAATCACGTGTCAGGCGAAATAAGGGACCCGACCGGCGCTACTTTTCAGGGCTCAGGAGTCATTCTCAGAAAACAGATAGAGAAAGGGAGATTTGCGGACTACCGCACCGTGAGTACCGACAAGAATGGCCACTTCGATCTGAAATCTGTCGATCCGGGTAAATACCGTTTCTTGCCGGGGCCGAACCGAGGCTGGCGGCAGCCGAAAGAGGTTGTATGCGGATCCTCAGTGGATTGTGAAATCAAACTGACGTTGGAGCCAAGCCCAACGGACCAGCCATTCGCCGGATGTCCGATTCGATAGAACCGGAAAGTGAGAAGCTCTTGACGAATCGCCAACGACCAACGACCGACGACCAACGACCGGGTTCCCATGCCTAAACGAACCGACATCTCGAAGATCCTGATCCTCGGCTCCGGCCCCATCGTCATCGGCCAGTCGGCTGAGTTCGACTATTCCGGCACGCAGGCCTGTAAGGCCCTCAAGTCCGAGGGCTACGAAGTCGTGCTCGCCAACTCGAACCCCGCGACCATCATGACCGATCCTGAGGTCGCCGACCGAACGTACATCGAGCCGCTCACCCGAGACTATCTGGAAGAAATCATCCGCACCGAGCGCGAGCTGTCGCCGAGTGCGGGATTCGCGATTCTGCCCACCGTCGGCGGGCAGACTGCGCTCAACCTCGCCGTCGAGCTTTCCGACGGAGGCGTGCTCGAGAAATACAACGCACAGCTCATCGGCGCCAACATCGCTGCAATCAAGAAGGCCGAAGACCGTCTTTTCTTCAAAGACGCGATGCAGAAGATCGGCCTCGACGTCCCCAAATCCGCCCTCGTCAACAATCTGAAAGATGGCCTCGAGTTCGCTGGCAAAATAGGCTTCCCCGTGGTCATCCGGCCGTCGTTTACGCTGGGCGGCACGGGTGGCGGCATCGCCTTCAACCGCGAAGAACTGATGGAAGTCCTCGCCCGCGGCCTCGACCTCTCGCCCGTCCACGAAGCACTGATCGAAGAATCCGTGCTCGGCTGGAAAGAGTACGAGCTCGAGGTAATGCGCGACCTCAAGGACAACGTCATCATCATCTGCTCGATCGAGAACTTCGACCCGATGGGCGTGCACACCGGCGACTCGATCACCGTCGCGCCTGCACAGACGCTCACCGACCGCGAGTACCAGGCCATGCGCGATGCCTCCATTGCGGTCATCCGCGAAATTGGGGTCGAGACAGGCGGATCGAATATCCAGTTCGGCGTGAATCCTGAAACGGGTCGCATGGTCGTCATCGAGATGAATCCCCGTGTCTCGCGGTCATCCGCGCTCGCTTCAAAGGCGACCGGCTTCCCCATCGCCAAGATCGCTGCCAAGCTGGCCGTGGGCTACACGCTCGATGAGATCCCCAACGACATCACACGCAAGACGCCGGCCTCCTTCGAGCCTACCCTCGATTACGTCGTCGTAAAAATTCCCAAGTGGCAGTTCGAAAAATTCCCCGGTGCAGACGAGAGTCTCGGGCCGCAGATGAAGTCCGTCGGCGAAGTCATGGCCATCGGACGCACTTTTAAAGAGGCGTTGCTTAAAGGCGTGCGCGCTCTCGATACGGGCCGAAAAGCGGGATCCGAGAAGATCGAACCAAAAATTCTCACGCAGCGACTGGTCACTCCCCATCCGGAGCGTTTGACTTACGTACGCTACGCCATCCGCCAGGGATACACCGTCAAGCAGCTTGCCAAGATGACGTCGATCGATCCCTGGTTCCTCTACCAGCTTAAAGAGATTAACGACATGCAACTGGAGTTGGAAAAGCACCCGATGGATGCGATACCCACTGAGGTGCTGCGCGACGCCAAGCGCATGGGCTTCTCTGACGGACGTCTTGCATCCGTATGGCGTTTGAACGGTAAGGGTGCACAGGAAAAGGTCCGCCACTTTCGCAAGAAGCATCGTGTAACGCCCGTCTACAAGCGCGTGGACACCTGCGCCGCTGAGTTCGAGAGTTACACGCCCTACCTCTACTCGACCTACGAAGACGAAGACGAGGCCGCGCCCACTTCGAAGAAGAAGGTCATCATCTTGGGCAGCGGGCCGAACCGCATCGGGCAGGGAATTGAGTTCGACTACTGCTGCTGTCACGCCTCGTTCGCGTTGCACGAAGACGGTTACGAGACGGTGATGATCAACTGCAATCCCGAAACCGTCTCTACTGACTACGATACCAGCGACCGCCTCTACTTTGAGCCGCTCACCCTCGAAGACGTCTTCTCCGTTTACGAGCACGAAGCCTCGGGCGGAGCACCCGTGGGCGTGATTGTCCAATTCGGCGGGCAGACGCCGTTGAATCTCGCGCTGCCCTTGAAAGCCGCCGGAGTACCCATCATCGGCACTTCGCCCGAGTCGATCGATCTCGCGGAAGACCGCAAGCGCTTCGGCAAGCTGCTCGATGAACTCCAAATCCCCCAATCCCCCGGTGCGATGGCGACCTCCCTGGAAGAAGCCGTCGAGGGTGCCAAGCGTGTCGGTTATCCGGTTCTGGTGCGTCCTTCTTACGTTCTCGGCGGCCGTGCCATGGTGATCGCCTACGACGAAGACACGGTCGTCCGATACATGAAAGAAGCGGTCGAATACTCGCAAGACCGACCCGTGCTGATCGATCATTTCCTGGAAGACGCCATCGAAGTTGATGTCGACGCCCTCTCCGACGGCGAAGACGTGGTTATCGGCGGCATCATGCAGCACATCGAAGAAGCCGGCATTCACTCCGGCGATTCTTCCTGCGTGTTGCCAGCCGTCGATATTCCCCAGCCGCTCCTGCAGCGCATGCGGGAGTACACCTTCAAACTCGCACGCGCGTTGAAGGTAGTCGGACTGATGAATATCCAGTTCGCCATCCCGCGCACACCCAATGCCGGATCGAAGGGCAATGGCGCCGAAGGGGGAAAGGTATACGTTCTGGAGGTCAATCCAAGGGCCTCGCGTACCGTGCCTTATGTCTCAAAAGCAACCGGCGTGCCAATGGCGAAGATTGCAGCGCGGCTCATGACCGGGCGCAAGCTGCGCGAGTTCTTACCCGAAAACATCGAGCGCGGCACCGACCTCGACACTGGACGCTGTCACTACGTGAAGTCGCCCGTCTTTCCGTGGAGCAAATTCCCAGGCGTGGATACCGTACTCGGCCCCGAAATGCGTTCCACTGGTGAAGTCATGGGTGTCGCCGACAACTTCGGCGAAGCCTTCGCCAAGGCACAAGTCTCCGCCGGGCAAAAATTGCCAACGCAGGGCTCGATCTTCATCAGCGTGACCGATCACGACAAGCCACAGGTAGCTGACGTCGCGCGCCGCTTCGTCGACATGGGCTTCAAGCTGGTGGCCACCGCCGGTACCGCCGATGTGCTCGAAGAAGCCGGGCTCAATGTCGAACGTGTTTACAAGGTGAAAGAGGGCCGCCCCAATGTGGTCGACCTGATTAAGGGCGAGCGGATCCACCTGATCATCAACACACCTCATGGTGCCGAACCGTGGTTCGACGAAAAGGCCATCCGTCGAGCCGCGGTGACTGCCCGCATCACGACCATCACCACGCTCTCCGCGGCGCGAGCCGCCGCTGAAGGTATCGCAGCCCTGCAGCGGGGAGAAGTACGGGTGCAAGCTCTCCAACATCTCCACGCGGAACGAGTCACCGGAAAGCAGCGTTAGTGGCCCAGGTTCGCGCCGGAACCCTTGCTCTCGTTTTCGTAAGCTTGCCTGTACTGCTTGGCGCTATCGTCTATGGTCCATTCATCCTCGACATTCTGCTGCACCGCCGCCCGCCATCCCGTTTCCTGATCCCCTCCGGCTACCAGGGCTGGGTGCGTGTTGAATATCGCGTGCCGAACGCTCCCCCGCTTCCGCGCGAAGGAAAGTACCTCCTCGTTCGCCTCGCCAACGATGGCACTCTCAAAACTTCCTCGGACCTGCCCGAAGGTTGGGGACACGATCAGTTCTTCTACGTCTTGGGAGATGAGCGCACAACACTCTCTAACGCCGGCTGGTGCAAAGGCGGGATGATCTGGGACGAGGTCACCGGTAAGAACGAGCACTCTACGTTGTTCCTAAAATTCTTCCGTCGGCACCCAAGACCAGTTCCAGATGGAAAAGGACCCAGCAGGGAAGACGTACAGCCCCTGCGGATAGCAACTGATAAGCTATTAGTGTGCCCGTGGACGACCCTCAACCCTGTCATCCCGACCGTAGAAACCGGGCGGGCGAAGCGCGCGGGATTTGGGAGCGGAGGGACCTTGCGTTTCACCAGCGCTTTAGGAAGCTTGCACCTGAAGAGCTTATAGCTACCAGCTAGCAACCAGGAGCCGACTCCCATGCTTCTTTCCGGCATCCATCCACCAATCACTACTCCCTTCTATCCTGACGGCAACGTCTACTTCAAAAAGCTCGAAGCCAACGTCGAGCGCTACTCGCGCACTCCCATAGCGGGCATCGTCGTGCTTGGTTCCACTGGCGAGGCGGTTCTTCTGTCGGATCAGGAGCGGCGCGACGTTCTCAAAGTCGCTCGCGAAGCCGCCGCCAACCACAAGGTCCTCATCGCGGGCACCGGCATTGAATCTGCCCGCGAGACCCTCGCTCTGACTGAATACGCCGCCCAACTTGGCTATGACGTCGCCATGGTGCGCACGCCGCACTACTACAAGAGCCAGATGAAGCCCGCCAATACGCTGGCGTTCTATCGCACGGTCGCGGACCGATCGCCCTTGCCGGTCATGATCTACAACTTCCCGCAGGCCACCGGATATGACATCCCCGCCGAACTCGTCATCGAATTGGCCGAGCATCCCAACATCATCGGGATCAAGGAATCCAGCGGCGATGTGGAAAAGGTTCGCAAGATGGTCGAACGCACACGCCATGTGAAACGCAGTGCCGCCGTCACCGAAACCTTCGATGCAGTCACGCCGCGCATGCTGAAGGCCGCTACTCAAGGTTCAGGGCAGGGCGGGGAACTGGTACCCGTCTCGGCGCTCGCGGGAGAATCCAAGCCGTCTTCGTCAGCGGTTACCATCGTTGACGGACTCAAAACACGTCAGAAAGAAGTCAGCTTCCAGGTACTGGTCGGAGCTGCCCACAAACTTGAGCCTTCGCTGCAAGCCGGAGCCGTGGGCGCCATTCTTGCTTTTGCCAATCCCGCGCCCACCGCCTGCTACGAAATCTACGCTGCCTGGAAAGAAGGCGATCTCGAACTTGCCCGGCTAAAGCAGGAGCGCATCGCCGCCACGGCGGAACGAATCGGAGCTGGTCTCAGCATTCCCGGATTGAAATATGCGATGGACCTCAACGGCTACTACGGCGGCCCCGTTCGGCTGCCCCTGCTTCCGCTCACGGCGGACCTGAAAGCCGAAGTCGAGCGGCTGATGGCGGATATTCGGAACTGATGCATTCAGTCGTTGCTGCATGGCAAAGCCACGTCCAAAACTGGCACCCGTCTCCGAACAGATGAAAGCCTGGTCGGCGGCTTTGGCTGCGGAGCTCGATGACTGGCCCGCGGTGACGACCCATCCGATGTTCGGCTTCACCGCGTTTTATCGCGGCAAGCAAATCTTTGCCGTCCTGCCTCGTACCCGCGGCATGGGAGGTCCAAACTCCCTGGCGTTCAAGATCCCCGCGCCCACATCCCGGACGCTGGCACGTCTTCAGAAAGAACCACGAATCCGCACGACGGTCATGCAGAAGACCCGTTGGTTTGCGTTCGAACTTTCTTCCGACTCTGACCTCAAAGCCGCGCTCGACTGGCTGAGCCAAGCGTACGAAGGAGCGAAACCCTCAGGCGCGCTTCGGAAGTAACAGAAGCTGCCCTTTTCCGTTCCTGTTTTTACTCGAGATTCCCGACCTTCTCGGCCTCGCCGGGCAAAGCTGGTCAAGTGGAAAGAAATCGGCCAGCGTGAAACTTGATCCACTACTCATTTCCGCGGAACAGGTCGGCTCCGCCCGCGAAGGCAATGATCAGAATTCCAAGACAGATGCTGTAGAGCCATCCTCTTAATATTGGACTGAAGAGGGTGAGTTGGATCCCGGCGGCCACTGAGCCGATCATGAAGATGAGTCCGGTGCGCTGCTTCTTGGTCATAGTTTCGTCTCTCGTGTTTCAAGATGTACGAGCGTCGATTCCGCCTGCAATTAGGCAATCATGCGGCACACAGCAACGGCTGGGATCCTTATGAGCATAAAACTGTTCGGTGGGATTGGAAGGGGTTCGTGGGGCGGGGTGGAACACTTTGGTACAGGGGCTTTAGGTCAGGGGCGAGGCCCAATCCAACCAAAATCCCAAAATCGAGGCAGCCGTGGAATCCAACCTTTGCGCACAGAACGCGCAAAGATGGGGCACCCGCACAGATCAAGCTTACCTGCGCGCCTGCGGTGAACGGGTGAGCTCCGCAATAGTGAATAGCAAACCCAGCCCTCCCACCGGCAGGGCGAGAAGCCACTTCCAACGCCCGCATAAAACGGCGATCTCCAGGAGAATTCTCTCGTAGGGAGGTATCGGGTTGGGAAGCCCCCGTCTTAGGGATGGAAGAAAAATGGCCCAGATTACCGCTGGCAGACCAAACATTAGAGCGACTAAGCCGAAACACAAAATAGCGGAAGTTCTATCTCGCACGATCTCTCCTACATGCGACCTCTGAGTGCGATTTCATTCAATGATATTGAACAATGCTGAGGCCGACGTGGCAGAAAACTGCATTCGACTGACGAAAGTAATCGACGTTAGCGAAAAATCTCGCCATGATTCACAACCCCAAGGAAGCCAAGCGTTGTGGAATCCCACCATTGCGCACTGAACGCGCAAAAATGGGGCCCCCGCGGGTTCGTCCACACTACGCGTCGCGATTGGCAAGGGAGCGCACTTGCGGATAGACTCTGGCTCCTGACGTTCAGTCTTCGGGAGGACGGCATGAAGTTTTCAGCAGTAGCCCGCTTCGTCGCAGTTAGCGTTGTGGTCTTTGCAATCGCACCCATCATCGTCGCGCAGGAAGCGAATTCCAAGGCTTCCAGTCCGCCGGACGACATCCCAAAGTCGATTGCGGAGAGCGTGGCGTTCAGCATGCAGTTCGCTGAAGGCAACCTGGTAGGCCTTGCGGAGGCGATGCCGGAGAACAAGTATTCGTTTGTGCCGACGGCGGGAAAGTTCGACGACGCGCGCAGCTTCGGAGAACAGATCAAGCATGTGGCCTGCGCGCACTTTGCTTTCTTCAATGAATTCGAGGGAAGGAAACCACCGGAGGATTGCGAGAAGGGTGGCCACGATCCGGCTAAGACGAAGGCGGAGTTGGTCCAGTACCTCAAGAGTTCGTTCGATTACGGGAACCGGGTGCTGGCGACACTCACGGAAAAGAACGCCCTCGATCGCGTGAAGGGGCGTTACGCCGGGCCGAACACGAAGCTGGGAATTTCGGTGGTGGCAGTGTGGCACATGACGGATCACTACGGGCAACTGGTTGAGTATCTCAGGATGAATGGCATCGTACCGCCAATGACGCA
>Ga0075424_100000128_pt1 | contig 48165 bp, 45 predicted proteins | sample SoiMethybrSBSTD3_FD_75301 | JGI IMG/M metagenome (GOLD analysis project Ga0075424, IMG submission 75301) | Bulk soil microbial communities from a Populus tree surrounding site in Tennessee, USA - Soil MetaG P. TD hybrid SBSTD3 | ecosystem: Environmental > Terrestrial > Soil > Tree plantation...
CTGATCGCCGTGGTCGAGGTGCTGTCCCAGTTCGTGCGGCTGGTGTCGCTCAGCTTCCGGTTGTTCTTCAACATGCTGGCCGGCCACCTCGTGATCGCCGTGTTCCTGGGCGTCGGCGCGCTGATGGCGGCCTCGCTCGGGAACGCCGCCTTTGCCGTGCACATCATCGGCTTTCCGATGGGGGTCGCCCTCTACCTGCTGGAAGCGACGCTGATCGCCGCCCTGCAGGCCTACATCTTCGCCGCTCTTTCCGCCATCTACATCGGTGGAGCAATCCACCCCGAACACTAGGAGAACCATGGCTGTTCAAGGTGACGTCAACACTGCAGCAAAAACCATCGTGCTGGGACTGGCGACCGGGTTCGGCGCCATCGGGCCGGGCATCGGCGTCGGCATCATCTTCGGCAAGACGATCGAGGCCGTCGGGCGCCAGCCCGAGCTGCGCGGTCAGCTGACCGGCATGATGTGGCTGGGCTTCGCGCTGACCGAGGCGATCGTGTTCTACGCCCTGGGCATGGCCTTCGTCGCGTACGCGATCACCTAGAAGGAGCTGAGCAGATGCTGATCCTGGCAGCCGCCAAACCGAGCCTGATCGACATCAACTTCGGGTTGATGTTCTGGACGATCGTGTCGTTCCTGATCGTCCTGGTCGTGCTGAAGAAGTTCGCCTTCGGCCCGATCCAGGCCACGCTCGACGAGCGGCGCAACGCCATCGCCGCCGACATCGACGCCGCCGAGCACGCTCGCCAGGAGGCGCAGTCGGCGCTGGCCGAGTACCGCCAGGCGCTCGCCGACTCCCGCCGCGAGGCGACCAAGATCATCGAGGAGGCACGGCGCGCAGCCGAGCAGCAGCGCAGCCGCGACATCGCCGACCTGGAGGCCGAGAAGAACCGCCTGCTGAAGCGGGCCAAGGACGAGATCGACTCCGAGACGCGCTCCTCGCTGCAGGCGATCCGCGACCAGCTGGCCGACCTGACCGTGGCCACGGCCGAGAAGGTCGTGCGCCGCCAGCTGGACGAGACCGAGCAGCGGCGGCTGATCGACGAGGCCATGGCCGACGTCGACTTCAGCCAGTTCGCACCGGCCGAGTCGGGCACCCCGGCGGAGGGCGGCGAGTAGTGGCGGAGCTGATCGACCACGGCGGCCGGGTCTACGCAGAGGCGCTGTTCCGCGCCGCAGAAGAGGCCGGCCGCGTGCCCGCGGTGGACTCCGACCTGCGCGACTTCATGGAGTCGCTGGCCTCCGACCGTGCCGCCCTGGGCTCGCTGCTGAACCCGCGGCTGCCGCACGAGTCCAAGCAGCGGATCGTTGCCGCGCTGCTGAAGGACGCCGACCCGCTGGTGCGAAACGCGATGCTGGTGCTGGTTGACAACGGCCGGCTGGAGCTGCTGCACGACGTGTCCGTGGCCTACGCCGAGCTGGCCGCCGAGCAGGAGCGGATCCTCGACATCGAGGTCACCACCGCCGTTGAGCTCGGCGCCGCCCAGGTGCAGCAGCTGCAGCAGAGCATCGAGCAGGCCACCGGCCTGACCGCACGGCTCGAGGCGAAGATCGACCCCGCCATCATCGGCGGGATCGTGCTGCGGGCCCGCGGCGTCCTCCTGGACGCCTCGGTACAGCGCGAGCTGGACGAGATCCACCGCGCACTGATCACCACACCCCTGCCAGTTGGGAGCGAAGCGTGAAGCTACGGCCAGACGAGATCGCCTCGATCCTCAAGTCCGAGATCGAGCGCTATGAGGTTGATGTCGACATCGAAGAGGTCGGCACGGTTATCCAGATCGGCGACGGTATCGCCCGCATCTATGGGCTGACGGCCTGCGTCGCGCTCGAGAAGCTGGAGCTGCCCCACGGCGTCACCGGGCTCGCGCTGAACCTGGAGGAGGACAACGTCGCGGCGGTGCTGTTCGGCGACTGGGAGAAGATCGAGGAGGGCGACACCGTCAAGCGCACCGGCGAGGTCATGTCGGTGCCGGTCGGCGACGCGCTGATCGGCCGGGTCGTGGACCCGCTCGGCAACCCGATCGACGGCGGCCCCGCGATCGAGACCTCAGAGACGCGCCCGCTCGAGTTCAAGGCCCCCGGCGTGGTCGACCGCCAGCCGGTGAAGGAGCCGGTGCAGACCGGCATCAAGGCCATCGACGCCATGATCCCGATCGGCCGCGGCCAGCGCGAGCTGATCATCGGCGACCGCGGCACCGGCAAGACCGCGATCTGCGTGGACACGATCCTGAACCAGAAGGGTCAGGACATGATCTGCATCTACGTCGCCATCGGCCAGAAGGCGTCCACCGTGCGCCAGGTCGAGGAGACGCTGCGATCGGCCGGCGCGATGGACTACACGATCATCGTCTCGGCGCCGGCCTCGGAAGCCGCCCCGATCAAGTACATGGCCCCCTACGCGGGCTGCGCGATGGGCGAGTACTTCCTCTACAACGGCAAGCACGCGCTGCTGATGTACGACGACCTGTCCAAGCACGCCGACGCCTACCGCCAGATGTCGCTGCTGGTGCGCCGCCCGCCCGGCCGCGAGGCCTACCCGGGCGACGTCTTCTACCTGCACTCGCGACTGCTGGAGCGCGCCGTGAAGCTGTCCGACGAGCTGGGTGCGGGATCGCTGACCGCGCTGCCGGTGATCGAGACCCAGGCGGGCGACGTGTCCGCCTACATCCCGACCAACGTGATCTCGATCACCGACGGTCAGATCTTCCTGCAGCCGGACCTGTTCTTCTCGGGCGTTCGTCCCGCCATCAACGCCGGCATCTCGGTGTCGCGGGTGGGCGGCAACGCCCAGCGCAGGGCGATGCGCAAGGTGGCCGGCCGCCTCCGCCTCGACCTGGCGTCCTACCGTTCGCTGGAGGCATTCGCGCAGTTCGCGTCCGAGCTGGACGAGGCCACGCAGCAGCAGCTGAAGCGCGGCCAGCGGCTGGTGGCGACGCTCAACCAGCCGCAGTACAACCCGTGGCCGTTCGAGAACCAGGTGGCATCGATCTGGGCCGCCACCAATGGATTCCTCGACCCGGTCGACGTGCCCGACGTGCCCCGCTTCCAGGCCGAGCTGATCCAGTACCTGGAGGCGGGCGGCAAGGTGCTGACCGCCATCCGGGACAGCGGCGAGTTGTCCGACGAGACCGAGGCGGAGCTGCGCAAGGCGGCCGAGTCCCTCTCCGAGAGCTTCCAGCCGACCGAGGACGAGGCGACAGCGGCGGTCTGATGGCCACCCAGCAGGACATCAAACGGCGGATCAGCTCCGTCAACAACACCAAGAAGATCACGAAGGCCATGGAGCTGGTGGCGGGCTCCCGCCTGCGCCGCGCGCAGGCCCGGATCGAGGCGCTGCGGCCCTACGCCGACCGCATGCAGCAGCTGACGGTGGACGTTGCGGCCGCCACCGGGGATCTCAGCGACCAGCCGCTGCTGGCCCGCCGCGATGTGAAGAACGTGGCCGTGGTCGCGCTGACCGGCGACCGCGGCCTGGCCGGCGCATTCAACGCCAACGTCGTCCGGCGCTCCCTGGAGATCGCGCGCGAGCAGCGGGCCGAGGGCCGCGAGGTGGTGTGGCTGGTGGTCGGCCGGCGGGGCGCCTCGACGCTGCGCTTCCGCCGCCAGACGCTGACCGCCGACTACGCCGGCATCACCGATCGGCCGGCCTACTCCGACGCGCAGGCGATCGCCCAGCGGGTGGCCGACCTCTACGAGCAGGGCGAGGTCGATCAGGTGGTGATGGTCTACAACCACTTCGTCACGGCGCTGACGCAGCGGCTGGAGGAGGTCGAGCTGCTGCCGGTGCCCGAGGAGGCGGTCACGGGCGAGGCGGTCGAGATCGAGGGCTCCTACATCTTCGAGCCGGACGAACGCGACGTGCTGGCCGACCTGATCCCCCGTTACCTCGAGGTCACCATCTACCGCGCCCTGCTGGAATCGACCGCTTCGGAGCACGGCGCCCGCATGACGGCCATGCGCAACGCCTCGGACAACGCCGGCACCCTGATCGACGACCTCACCCTGAAGATGAACCGCGCCCGCCAGGCGGAGATCACCCAGGAGATCCTCGAGGTGGTCGCAGGTGCGGACGCGCTGTCTTAGTCTGGCGCTGATCCTGCTGGCCGCAGGCTGCGGCCAGGGCACCGCCGCCGCTCCCGCCCCGCCGGAGCCGCCGCCGGTGAACGGGGGCACGCTGGTCTACGCCCTGCCGGCGGATCCGGTCTCGGTGACCCCGCTGTACGGGGGCGACGCCGCCGGCCTCGTGATCGAGCGAAACGTGTTCGCGGGCCTGGTCGATGCGGACCCATCGACGCTTCGCACGGTGCCGGTGATCGCGAGCAGCTGGTCACGGACCCCGGACGCGCGCACCTACACGTTTCGGCTGCGGCCGCACGTCTCGTTTCCGGGCGGCGTCGGCGCGGTCACCGCCGCCACGTTCGTCGCCGACTGGAGCCTGCTTTGCAGCCCGAGCGTCGCATCCCCGAACGCCGCGGTGCTCGAGCCGGTGTCCGGGTACGCCGCCTGTGCGTCGGGGTCCGGCACGCTCTCGGGCGTGCGCGCCACCGGGCCTCTGACTCTGGTCGTACAGCTGTCACGGCCGGTCGCGGACTTCCCTGCGATGCTGGCGGATCCGGCCACATGGGCGTTCCCGCCGCGGCTGGCCGCGACCCCCGGCGACCGGGCCGCGTTCGAGCGGGCACCGGTCGGTGCCGGCCCGTTCCGGCTGGTCAGCCTGCGCAAGAGCACGCATCCGGCCGGCAAGGCGGCCGTCGCGGGGCTGGCCGTGCTCAGCCGCAATCCGGCCTACTTCGGCGCCCGTCCCCACCTCGACAGTGTCGAGATGCCGGTCGTGGCCGGGGCCGACGCCGGCTCGATCGCGGCCTACCGTGCCGGTCTCTACCAGGTGCTGCCCCTGCCGCCGGCCGAGGTGGACGTGGTGCGTGCCGACCCCGAGTTCGGCCGCCAGCTGCTGGACACCCCGCGGCTGAGCCTTGTCTTGCTGCAGCGACGTCCCGGCGCGACCTCGTCGCTTGCCGGCGGGCTGAGCGCATCGCAGGTGACCGCGCTGGCGGTGGGCAAGTCGGGGCAGACCGCCGACGCGCTGGTGCCGGTCGGCATGCCGGGCTATGTCCCCAACGTCGCCAACTTTGCGCCGTCGCCGGTGACGGGCGAGACGGTGACGCTGACCAGGCCGGCCGGCCCCACCGAGCGGTCGTACACGAACGCCGTCGCGCGGGTGCTGCGAACGGACGGCGCGCGGGTACGGATTGTCCGCTATGGAGACTGGGCGGTCTCGGAGCTGAACCTGCAGTCGGCCGCCCCTGCCACGGTGATCGCGGCGCTGGCGGGCCGCGAGGAGGCATCGCTGGTGTCGCAGGTGGAAGCGGCATCGCCGGCGACGGTGGGACGGACGCTGCTTCACGCACAGCAGACGCTGCTCGCGAGCGGCTCGATCGTCCCGCTCACATTCGGCCAGACGCAGCTCTTGATCGCGCCGGGCGTGCGCGGTTTGGTGGTCGATGCGCTGGGTGCGCCTCACCTGGCCGGAGCATGGGTGACAACCGGGCGCTAATTCTGCCGCGCTAGAATCTTTCGCTATGTCTGCAAAGGTGATCGCTCTGTGGGATCAACGACCGGTGCGACTCGCGTTCAGCGCCGTGGCCGCGGTGGTGCTGGTGGCCGGGCTGATCTCGTTCGTCGTGTCGCGCCAGTCCAGCACGCCCAGCTACACGGGCGGAGCGCCGTACACGGCGCCAAGTGCGACCCAGCAGTACGGTGCAAAGGTGAAGCTGCCGGCCGAGGCCCGCACGCTGGCCCGCTCGTTCGTCCGCGACGGGGTGCTCCGTCACGACCCGTGGGCTGCGCGATCGATGGTCTCGGCGAAGTTGCAGTCTGTGGTAACCAAGCAGCAATGGAAGGCCGGCACGATCCCGGTACCGCAGTTTCCCGACAGCGTGTTTGCCGGCGCCGCTTACAAGGTGTTGCGCTCGCGTTCCCGCGACATCCTGCTGGACGTTCAGATGGGCTCAACCGATCCGAGCGTGACCAAGAGTCTCGACCTGCTGATCGAGATGAAGCCGGTCGGCGGGCACTGGATCGTAGTTTCGGCAGCGCCGCGGAACTCGACCGCCGTGCCGTCTGCTTAACGCGTCACTGGGCACGTCCTCGGGATTGGGGTATTATCTAACCAGATGGCTACCAGCAGCGAACGCCCGATTCTCTCTGGTGCGACCGCCGGCGCTGCCGATATTGCTGTCGGCGGTGGTCTGGGTGCAGGTACCGAGCCGACCGCCGTCAAGGCACGAGGATTCTGGGAGCAGGCCTGGCGCCGCTTCCGCCGCGACCGCGTAGCGCTGGTCGGCGGCGTCGCGATCATCGTGATGATCCTGGTCGCGTTCGTGGGGACGCCGATTGCGAACCACCTGCTGGGCCGCACGGCTTACAGCCTGAACACGAACGCTCAGGGCTTCGAGCCGGCGCTGCCGTGGACGCACGCGCCCACCGCCGCCGGCAACTGCTGCACCCTGTACGTCCTGGGCACGTCGGACACCGCCGGCCATGACGAGTTGCTGGGCATGATGGCGGGCGCGCAGATCTCGTTCGAGGTGGCGATCCTGGCCACGATCTTCGGGGTCGCCATGGGAGTCCTGCTGGGCATGATCGCCGGGTTCTACGGGGGGGCGGTCGACATGTTCGTCTCGCGGGCCACGGAGCTCGTGATGGCGCTGCCGCTGCTCCTGTTCGCCATCGCCTTCTCGTTCACGGTCGGCCAGCGCCTGAACGCCTACACCTTCTTCGGGTTGTTCTCGCCCGGGGTGGTGACGCTCGTGATCGTGATCTCGGTGTTCTCGTGGTTCTACCCGGCACGGATCATCCGCGCCCAGGTGCTGTCGCTGCGCGAGAAGGAGTTCGTGGAGGCGGCCAAGATGGTCGGCGCGAGCAACCGCCGCATCCTGCGGTCGCACCTGCTCCCGCACCTGACCGGCACGATCATCGTCTACAGCACGCTGCTGGTTGCTACGAACATCTTGTTCGAAGCCGGCCTGTCCTTCCTGGGCGTCGGCATCCCGCAGGGCGAGCCCAGCTGGGGCAACCTGATCAACGAGGCCGTCAACTACTACATCAGCATCCCGTGGCTGATGGTATGGCCGGGCCTGGGCATCCTGTTCGCGACGCTTGCGTTCAACCTGCTGGGCGACGGCCTGCGCGACGCGCTCGATCCGCGCGGCACGTTCTAACCCAGTCCTCGCGTTCCGCAACTAACTTTGCGCCGCCCGTGTCGTCTACAGACACGGATAGGTGGGGCCTCGGTCAGCCATCGAGCCCCGGAAACGCAACGGGAGAGGAACCGCATGAGACGACCTGGAATGTGGATAGCGCTTGGCGCTGTGACGCTCGGGGTGGTGTTATTGGGAGCATCCGGCTGCGGCAGTAGCAGCAGCAGCGGCGGTGCCAGCAACGTCAGCACCGGCGCCACCGGCAGCACCAACGGCAAGCCGGGCGGCACCATCAAGGCTGCGTGGCATGGCGGCATCGACTTCATCGATCCCGCTCTCGCCTACTACCAGGAGTCCTGGCAGATCGAGTACGCGACATGCGTCAAGCTCCTGAACTACCCGGACAAGCCGGCCCCTGCGGGCTACCAGCTGCAGCCGGAGGCGGCGTCCGCGATGCCGACCGTGTCGGCTGACGGCCTCACCGTGACGTTCACGGTGCCACCGGGCAAGTACAAGTTCAACACCGGCGAGCCTGTCACCGCACAGACCTTCGCCGACTCGTTGATGCGCGACCTCAACCCCAAGCAGGTGTCTCCGTTCGTCAGCTTCGTGGGCAGCTCCATCGAGGGCGCCACCGGCTGGAACGGCAAGGGCACCATCCCGGGCGTCAAGGTGAGCGGCGATCAGCTGATCCTGCACCTGACGAAGCCGAACGGCACGATCGAGGCCGAGATGGCCACGCCGTTCATGTGCGCAATCCCGCACAACCTCCCGATCAGCCCCAAGGGCGTCACCGCGATCGCGGGTGCCGGCCCCTACTACATCGCCAGCTACAAGCCCAACCAGTCGCTGGTGGTCAAGAAGAACCCGAACTACACCGGACCTCGTCCGCACCTGATCAACGAGATCGACTTCAGCCAGTTCACGATCGATCAGAACCAGGGGCTGCTCGAGACCAAGAACGGCCAGCTGGACTGGTGTCCGGACTGCGTGACGGCGGCCCAGTCGCTGCCGCTCTCCCAGCAGTACGGCGAAGGCAGCCCTGCTGCGGCGGCGGGTAAGCAGCAGATGTTCATCTCACCGACGATCGAGGTGAACTACTACGCCATGAACACCGCGAACAAGACGTTCGCGAACCCGCTCGTCCGCCAGGCGGTCAACTACGCGATCGACCGCACGGGCATGACCAAGCAGCTGGGCTACAAGGCCGGCATCCCGACCGACAAGTACCTGCCTCCGCAGGTGCCCGGTGCGTCGATCGAGAAGGCCGTGTACCCGCTGACGCCTGACCTCGCCAAGGCCAACACGCTCATGAACCAGGCCAAGGCCCAAGGCGTCAAGACGCCGATCACGGCCCTCGTCTACTCGACGCAGGGCTGTCAGTCGTGCACCAACCGGATGGCACTGCTGACCCAGGAGCTGAAGCCGCTCGGCATCAACGTCCAGGTCAAGTACTACCAGCGTGCAGTGCAGTTCCAGGAAGAGGGTGTCAAGGGTACGCCCAACGACATCGCGGACGAGGGATGGCTGGCTGACTTCCCCGACCCGTACGACTTCCTGAACATCCTGCTCAGCGGTCACAGCATCCTGCCGAAGAACGGTGACAACTTCTCCTACTTCGACAACAAGACCTACAACGACCAGATGGATGCTGCTGCGGCCAAGACCGGCGCAGCACGTGCACAGGCCTACGGCGACATCGCCACGTCCATGAAGACGGACCAGGCACCGTGGGCTGCATGGAGCAACCAGACCAACTACGACTTCTTCAGCTCGAAGATTGGGTGTCAGCTGTGGGAGCCGAGTTACGGGATGGACATCGCGGCGCTCTGCGTCCGCTAGCTCACAGTTGAAGTGCCGGGCGGGGGTGCAAATGCATCCCCGCCCGGTATGCTTTCACCAGGATCAGTTTTCCGAGAGGGTGAGGGTTGCATGGTCAGATACGTGATTCGCCGGCTGCTCTGGGCAGTGGTGCTGTTTCTCGCGGTCACCATCCTCACGTTCTTGATGTTCTTCGTGATTCCGGTCGACCCCGCCAAGCTGGTGGCCGGGAAGGCCGCGACGCCGGCTCAGGTCCAGCACGTCGCGCACGAGCTCTACCTCGACCGGCCGCTGTACGTGCAGTACGGCCACTACCTGAAAGAGCTGGTCTGGAACCACAGCCTGGGCTACTCGTACGGCAACCGCCAGAGCGTGAACTCGATCATCTCGCAGGCGGCGCCGGTGACGGCGGCGCTCGTGTTCGGCGGCGCGATCCTGTGGCTGCTGGTGGCGATTCCGATCGGCATCTACTCGGCCCTGCGGCCACGCTCGAAGGGCGACCGCGTGGCGATGGTGGGTGTGCTGGCCGGAATCTCGGCGCACCCGGTGTGGGTCGGCTACATGCTGTCGCTGATCGTCGGCTACAAGCTGAACCTGCTGCCGATCCAGGGCTACTGCAACTTACGCGGCGCCAGCGAGGGCCAGACCTGCGGCGGGCCGTACGACTGGTTCATGCACATGCTGCTGCCGTGGATCACCTTCGCGATCCTCTATGCGGCCTTCTACGTGCGGATGATCCGCTCGAGCGTGATGGAGACGCTGAACGAGGACTACGTGCGCACGGCTCGTGCCAAGGGGGCGCCGGAGCGCACCGTGATCCGCCGCCACGCGCTGCGAAACGCGATGCTCCCGGTGGTCACCATGCTGGGCATGGACATCGCCCTGGCGCTGGGCGGCGCGGTGTTCGTCGAGATCGTGTTCGGGCTGCCCGGCCTCGGCTACTGGGCGATCCAGTCGGTGTTCAGCTTCGACCTGCCGATCATCGCCGGCACCGTGATCTTCGCGTCGATCATGGTGATCCTCTTCAACCTGATAATCGACCTCCTGTACGCGGTGATTGACCCACGGATCAGGCTGGCCTGATCCGGGCCCCCGTCGATACTGGCCCCGACCCGGTACAATTTCTTGCATGCCGCTGCTTGACGTCAAGGATCTGAAGACGTACTTCCGCACGGACGACGGCATCGTCCACGCGGTGGACGGCGTCTCGTTCAGCGTGGAGAAGGGAAAGACGCTCGCGATCGTGGGCGAGTCGGGCTGCGGCAAGAGCGTCACCTGCATGACGATCATGGGCCTGAACGCAAAGCGGAACACCATGACCGAGGGCCAGGCGATCTTCAAGGACCGGGACCTGCTGAAGATCGATCCCGATGAGCTGCGCAAGATCCGCGGCAACGAGATCTCGATGATCTTCCAGGACCCGATGACGTCGCTGAACCCGGTCTACACGATCGGCGCGCAGCTGCGCGAGGCGGTGCAGCTGCACGAGAACGTCAGCAAGCAGGTCGCCAACAGCCGCTCCGTCGAGATGCTGAAGGCTGTGGCCATCCCGCGAGCCGAGACGCGCATGGACGACTACCCCCACCAGTTCTCGGGCGGGATGCGCCAGCGCGTGATGATCGCGATGGCGCTCGTCAACAACCCCGATCTGCTGATCGCCGATGAGCCCACCACGGCGCTCGACGTGACCACGCAGGCCCAGATCCTGAAGCTGATGAACCAGCTGCAGCGCGACTTCGGCAGCGCCATCATTCTGGTCACGCACGACCTCGGCGTCGTCGCCGAGACGGCCGACGACGTGCTTGTGATGTACGCGGCCAAGGTGGTCGAGAAGGGCGGTTACGAGGACATCTTCTACCGCCCGGAGCACCCCTACACCTGGGGCCTCCTCAACTCGCTGCCGCGCCTCGCGGCCGAGGGCTCCGACCTGAAGCCGATCCCGGGCACGCCGCCTTCGCTGCTGCAGCCGCCGTCCGGCTGCCGGTTCCACCTGCGCTGCACGTACGCGATCTCACCCTGCATCCCCGAGGTGCCCGAGCTGCTGCCGGTGGGTGGCGAGTCGGCCGGCGATCATGCTGTCGCCTGCCACCTGGAGCCCGAGTTCCGGAGGCGCGAATCCCACGACCTGCTCCACGAAGTGATGGCGGAGCAGCAGACCTAGCGAGGAATGTTGGACGAGCCGCTGCTGACAGTCGAGAACCTGGAGAAGCACTTCCCGATCACCCGCGGGATCATCTTCCAGAAAGAGATCGGGCGTGTACGGGCGGTGGACGGCGTGTCCTTCGAGGTCAACAAGGGCGAGACGCTGGGTGTGGTGGGAGAGTCCGGCTGCGGCAAATCGACGATGGCCCGCTGCGTGATGCGCCTGCTCGACCCGACCGGCGGCAAGGTCATCTTCGACGGGCAGGACATCACCAACATCAAGGGCAACGACCTGTTCAAGGTGCGCCGCGAGATGATGATGGTGTTCCAGGATCCCTACGCGTCGCTGAACCCGCGCAAGCGCGTCGGCGCGATCGTGGGCGAGGCGCTGGAGGTGCACAAGATGGGCACCTCCGCCGAGATCAAGCGCAAGGTGCAGGATCTGCTCGAGGTCGTGGGACTCAACCCGGAGCACTACAACCGGTTCCCGTTCGAGTTCTCGGGCGGCCAGCGCCAGCGTATCGGCGTCGCCCGCGCGCTGGCGGTGCGGCCCAAGCTGATCGTGTGCGACGAGCCGGTGTCGGCGCTGGACGTGTCCGTCCAGGCCCAGATCCTGAACCTGCTGAAGCGGCTGCAGCGCGAGTTCGACCTCACCTACGTGTTCATCGCGCACGACCTGGACGTGGTGCGCCACATCTCGAACCGCGTGGCCGTCATGTACCTGGGCAAGGTGGTCGAGGTGGGCGATGGCACCCAGCTCTACAACCGGCCGCTGCATCCGTATTCGGGCGCCCTGCTATCGGCGGTGCCGATCCCGAACCCGAACGTGGCCCGTGGTCGCAAGCCGATCGTGCTCGAGGGCGATGTGCCCAGCCCGATCAACCCTCCGTCCGCCTGCCGATTCCACCCGCGCTGCCCGCGCTTCCAGGCGGGCGTCTGCGACGTCGATGAGCCCCAGCTGACCGAGCGCGAGGCCGGCCACGAGGTTGCCTGCCACTACCCGCTGGAGACATGGCCGATGTCCGACCTGCGCCTCGAGCCGGGTCGGGTGGCAGCCTCGTAGGGGAGGTGGGCCACAATGCTGGTCGCCGGGCTCAAGCGGCTGGCGCAACTGGTGGGACTGGTGCTGGCCGTGGCGCTGGTGGCGGCCGTGTTGGGAGCGCTGTTGCTGCACGTTCCCTTCCGCCGCTCGCTGTCGGTGACCTGCTACGGCCTGGGTGCCTTCTTCCTCGTATCGGGCTTCTTCCACGGCGTGCGCCCGGCGATCCGGGTCGAGGAGGACTCCGGCGTGATGAGCATGTTCGGCCTGCTCCTGACCTCCGGCAAGCTCCGCACAGCCTCGATGGAGGAGCGGTATGAGGCGATCTCGTCGTCGGCCCTGTTCGTGGGCGTGGGGCTGCTGCTGATCCTGATCGGCGGTCTCGTCGACCCGGTGCACCGTCTGTTCTGAGACCGGCGCCCTGGGATGTGCGCCGGGGCGTCGCTACCATCCATGCCATGGCATTGATCTCTGCCGTCTCATCGCGAGCTTGACATGTCGATCACGCCGCCCGTGTGGCGGTGGCGCTCGAGGCCCAGCGGCTGCATGCCGATCCGTCACGCCGGTCGCTGCGCGGGCGCATCGCGAGAGGGCTGCACCTGGGCGGCGAAGGGGCCCTCGAGGTGCCGCCTGCTGCTGCCGATGACGGATCCGGGAGCGACGGGCCGCAAACTTCGGGCCCAAAGCCACGTCTATCGTAGGTACTCATGAGCCATCCACATCGCATCTGGTTTCGCAGACTCGAGCGCCAATGTGAGGCGGTGCGCGAGACGATCTCGGCCGAGCTCGACGGCGAGGTCAGCGAGATCGAGGCGGCCCTTGCCCGCCGGCACCGCGCCGAGTGCGCGGACTGCGAGCAGTTCGCGCTGTCGGTCGCGCACGCGACCGACGTGCTGCGAGCGGCACCGCCGGTGCAGCCGTCGCGCCGCCTGATGCCGGCGCCGGCGCGTGTGGTCTCGCGCGGCCTGGCGGTGGCGGGCTTCGCCGCCGCGATGTTCGTCGCGGCGCTGCTCGGCGCCGGGCTGGCGTCCCGTGTCACCAGCACCCCGGCGCAGACTCACCACCACGAGATCGTCGTCGCCAAGGGCAACAGCCGCGATGCGCTGGCGCGCGAGCAGATGCTGATCCGCCAGATGCTTCACAACGTGCGCGCGCTGGATCGCCAGCCCGGCCACGAGCGCCTCGGTTAGGCAGACCCGCCGCGCGCGTCCGAGGCGTGTCACGAACTCCCGCTCCGAGTCGGCCGCCAGGTTGCTAGAATCCCTGTCCACGCGCCAAAAAATGCCGCTCATCCGCTCGAGCAAGGGAGTTACATGTCAGCCGCCAACGGCCACAACGTCGGGAAGATCGTCGAGATCAAGGGCGTCGTCATCGACGCGCAGTTCGAGGGACAGCTGCCCGCGATCTACAACGCCCTCGAGATCAGCGTCCCCGCCGCCGCTGGCGGCGCCGGCACCACGCTTGTTGCGGAGGTGCAGCAGCACCTCGGCGACGACCGCGTGCGCGCGATCGCGATGGACGCGACCGACGGCCTCGCCCGCGGCCTGGACGTGGTCGACACAGGGGCGCAGATCTCGGTGCCGGTCGGCGAGGTGACGCTGGGCCGGATCTTCAACGTGCTGGGCGAGCCGGTCGACCACGGCGATCCGCTGGCCGACAGCGAGCGCTGGGAGATCCACCGCAAGCCGCCCGCATTCGACGACCTGTCGTCGACCGTGGAGATCTTCGAGACCGGCATCAAGGTGATCGACCTGCTGGCCCCGTACGTGAAGGGCGGCAAGGTCGGGCTGTTCGGCGGCGCCGGCGTGGGCAAGACGGTGCTGATCCAGGAGCTGATCAACAACATCGCGCAGGAGCACGGCGGACTGTCGGTGTTCGCCGGCGTCGGCGAGCGCACCCGCGAGGGCAACGACCTGTGGCTGGAGATGACCGAGTCGGGCGTGATCGAGAAGACCGCGCTCGTCTACGGACAGATGAACGAGCCCCCTGGAGCCCGCCTGCGGGTCGGCCTCAGCGGACTGACCATGGCCGAGTACTTCCGAGACGTCCAGAACCAGGACGTGCTGCTGTTCATCGACAACATCTTCCGGTTCGTGCAGGCCGGCTCCGAGGTGTCGGCGCTGCTCGGCCGCATGCCCAGCGCCGTGGGCTACCAGCCCACCCTGGCCACGGAGATGGGCGAGCTGCAGGAGCGCATCACCTCCACCAACAAGGGCTCGATCACGTCCGTGCAGGCCATCTACGTCCCGGCCGACGACCTCACCGACCCGGCCCCGGCCGCCTCGTTCGCCCACCTCGACGCCACCACGGTGCTGTCGCGGTCGATCTCGGAGAAGGGCATCTACCCGGCCGTCGACCCGCTCGACTCCTCGTCGCGGATCCTGCAGCCGGGCAGCGTCTCGGAGGAGCACTACAGCGTGGCCACCCGGGTGCAGCAGGTGCTGCAGCGCTACAAGGACCTTCAGGACATCATCGCAATCCTGGGCATGGACGAGCTGTCCGACGAGGACAAGGTGATCGTGCAGCGCGCCCGCAAGATCGAGCGGTTCCTGTCGCAGCCGTTCCACGTGGCCGAGCAGTTCACCGGCACATCGGGCAAGTACGTGCGGCTCGACGACACGATCCGCTCCTTCCAGGAGGTGCTGGACGGCAAGCATGACGAGCTGCCCGAGCAGGCCTTCTACCTGGTCGGCGGCATCGACGACGTGCTGGCCCGCGCCGAAGAGTTGAAGGCCACCGCCTGATGGCGGACCACGACGCACAGCGCGTCGACGTGATCACCCCGGAGGGGCCGGTGTTCGAGGGCGAGGCCGAGATCGTGGTCGTGCCCGGTAGCGCCGGCCAGCTCGGCATCATGGCCAATCACGCGCCGCTTGTGTCGAGCTTGAAGCCGGGCGAGCTGCACGTCACCGACATGCAGGGCCAGCGCCACGAGTTCGCGACCGACGGCGGCTTTGTCGAGGTGCGCAAGAACGAGACGCTGGTGCTGGTCGGCGAGGCGGTGCCGCGCGACCAGATCGACCCCGGCGAGGCGCGGGCCCGGCTGGAGCGTGCCCAGGCCCAGCTGGAGCAGGCACGCGGCGGCGAGGGCGACCTCTACCGCGCAGAGCGCGAGGCGGCCTTCGCCGAGGCGCTGGTTCAGGCTTCCTCCTAGCGGGGCTGCCCGCCTACGGTCGTATCATCCGAGCCGATGGCCGTGAGCGATCCGATCGCACCCGCCCGCTTCTGCACCAACTGCGGCCGCCCGCGCCTGGGCGGCGCCCGCTTCTGCGTGGGCTGCGGGCGCGAGTTCGACGTTGCGGCTGTGTCGGGTGCCTCACCGCCCGGGCAGTTCCTGGACGAGGACGCGGAGCCGGCCCGCCCCTACCCGGTCACGTACCGGGCCTCCTACGTCGAGCACCCGTCCCGCGCCGGCACCATCTTCCGCCTGGTGCTGGCGCTGCCGCACCTGGTGGTCTGGCCGCTGCTTGCGGTCGTGTCCACCGTGCTCTCGATCGTCGGCTGGCTGTCCGTGCTGGCGTTGGGCCGTCTTCCCGTGCCGATCCACCGCTTCCAGGCGGCGACGGTGGTGTACGTGACCCGCGTGGCCGCCTACCTGGGTCTGGTCGACGACCGGTTTCCACCGTTCCCATGGCAGCGGCGCGACGGCCTGCCGGTCGATGTGTGGGTGGCGCCGCCCTCGCGGATGTCGCGGCTGCGGACGCTGGTGGTGGTGCCGCTGAGCCTGCCGGCCGTGGTCACGGCCTTCTTCTTCGGCATGGTCGCATGGCTGCTCGCGATCGGCGCCTGGTGGGCGATCCTGTTCACGGGCAGGATGCCCCGCACGATCCACGAGATGCAGGGGCTGACGTACGCCTTCCAGTGCCACACGCTTGCCTACGTGCCGCTGCTCCTGACCGACGCCTACCCCTGGTACGAGACCGGCCCGCTGGCCCTGCGTCGACCCCCGGAGACACGAAACCCCGAAGCGGGCCTTCCCCCGACGGAAGGGCCCGCTCCGGGCGATCGTGTCACGCAAGACGGACAACCCAGAGGATTTCTTCCACCGCCGCCGCGGTCTTAACAATTGTCGCTATGGCTGCGCGAGCGACAGCCGCAGAGCGTGCTCGCGGCTGCGCTGCTTCTCGAGCTGCGCGACCGGCGACGTGAGGTCGAACCGGCCGGCATCGAGCGCCGCCGCCTGCGGGTGAGTGCCGGTCGCGATCAGGTCGGCGGCGATGCCGCCGCAGAGGTGGCCGAGCACGTTCCCGACGCCGCTGTAGCCGCCGGCCACGTACAGGCCCGGGCTGTCCGGTACCGCTCCCACCACCGGCAGCAGGTCCGCCGAGAAGCCCATGATGCCGGCCCAGCGGTGAGTCACGCGGGCGGCTCCGAGCCCCAGCCACTCGGCCAGAAACGCGTCCAGCCGGGCCTGCACGCCGGCCGTGACGGCCTCCGCGTCGGTGTACTCGTGCTCGAGCTGCTCGAGCCGGCCTCCGCCGACCACGACCCGGCCGTCGTCGGTGGGGCGGTAGTACATGAAGCCGGATTGGGAGTGGGTGGGGTACACGAGCGGCCCCTGCCGCAGCGGCTCCGTGGCAAGCACCTGGCCGCGCACCGCGTAGACGACGCCGTCCAGCTGCGGCAGCAGTCGCGGGATCAGCCCGTCGCAGGCCACCACCACGGCCTGCGCGCGCACCGTCCCGCCGCCGGCGCGGACGATCCAGCCGTCACCCTCGCGCTCGAGGCCGCTGACCGGCGAGTGCTCGAACAGCGTTGCGCCGCGGTCGGCGGCCGCCGCCGCCAGCGTCCGCACCCAGGTCGCGGGCAGCAGCTCGGCGTCGCGCGGGAAGAAGGCGGCCGTCTGGCAGCGGTCGCGCATCGGTTCCGGAATCAGATCGGCGGCCGGTCGGCAAGGGACGCCGGCCGCCGTGGCCGCCGACAGCGCGTGCTCGATCTCGACCCGCTCGTGCTCGTCCTGTGCCACCCATAACGAGCCCCTGCGGCGCACCGCCCGCGGCACGCCCAGCTCGGCGGCCAGGGCGATCATCGCGTCCAGCGACCGCTCCGTCGCGGTCCGCAGATCGCGGGCGCCGGCCTCGCCGAGGCGGCCCTCCAGCTCGTCGTGATCGAGCCCCGTGCCGGCCACGGCGAAGCCGCCGTTGCGACCGCTGGCGGCGGCGGCGGCGCGTCGGCCGTCGACCACGGTCACGCCGACGCCGTGCTCGAGCAGCCGCCAGGCGCAGGATGCTCCGGTCACGCCCGCGCCGACCACGCAGACGTCGGCCCGCTGATCCGAGTCGAGCGCGGGAAAGGCCCGGCCCGGGTGCTGCTCCTGCCACAGAGACGGCGTACTCACAATGGCGCGCAGCCTACAATCGCGCCCGTGCCCGAAGCCGACGAACTCGCCCTCGCAGAGCGGCTGATCTCCTACGACAGCTCGCAGCCCGACGGCGTGAAGGCGGCCATGGGGTTCCTGAAGGGGTGGCTGGAGGGGCAGGGCATCGCCCACCGCACCTACGAGGTGAACGGCCTGCCCTCGATCGTGGCCGCGGTCGGCGAGGGCCCGGTCACCTTGATCTGGAACGCACACGTGGACGTGGTCCCCGCCCGCAGCGAGCAGTTCTCGCCGTGGCAGGTGGACGGCCGCCTCTACGGCCGCGGCGCCTATGACATGAAGGGCGGGCTGGCGGGGATGCTGGCCGCCCTGGCCGACCTGTCACAGGCGCGCGAGATGATCCCGGGCGTCAAGGTGAAGCTGCTGATCGTGCCCGACGAGGAGTCGGAGGAGGACTCGAACCAGCCCAAGTCCTCGGCGTTCCTGGCGTCCGAGGGGCACCTGGGCGAGTTCGTGGTCTGCGGCGAGCCGACCAACCTGGAGATCGGTGTGCAGGCCAAGGGCGTCCTGGTGGTGCGCGTCGACGTGGAGGGCCGGGCCGCGCACGGCTCTACTCCATGGCTGGGCGACAACGCGGTGCTGAAGGCGTTCGAGCTGTACCGCAGGATTCTGGAGCTGCCGTTCGCGTCCGGCAGCTCGGAGCTGTACGAGCACCCGTCCATCAACATCGGCCGCATCCGCGGCGGCGACGTGGTCAACATCGTGCCCGACCATTGCCGGATGGACGTCGACATCCGCTACCTGCCCAACCAGGCGCCGGAGGAGGTGCTGCGGCAGCTGCGGTCGCTCGGCGCCGAGGTGACGCCGATCTACGAGATGCCCCCGGCCACGCTCGATCCGGGCGAGCCGCATGTTCAGGTGCTGCGCGAGGCCGTGGGCGCGCTGGAGGGCGGCCCGGCGCCGGCGGTCGGTCGCCACGGGGCCTCGGATGCGGTGTTCTTCCTGGAGCGAGGCATCCCCGCGATCGAGTTCGGGCCGGCCGGGGGAGGGCACCACGGCCCGGAGGAGTACGTCGAGATCGAGTCGCTGCGGCGCTATCGCCGGATCCTGGTGGAATTCGCGCGGCGTCTCTCATCGACTCCCAATCGCGGGTAGGGAACCTGCACCTCAACGACGAATCGGGCGTTTATACTGCTGCCTTGCCCGCGCCCAGTCTGCGGGCGCTCGTCTGTCAGGGAGCTCTTTGCCGACCGAAACCCCGCCACAGCCCGCTCCACCCAGCACCGGTTCGGACGGCGGCCCGCCCCGGCGGCCCCCCATCAACATCTACGACACCCGGACGCTGAAGCGGCGGCGACCGCGGTGGGTGCGGATCGCGCTGTGGACGGGCGGCTCCCTCGTCGCGCTGGTGCTCGTGGTGGCGGCCGTGGTCGGCTGGTGGGCGCACAACCTGGTGAACGAGGTGGGGCACCTTAGCAAGGGCGTGATCGGTGCCCAGAGCGGCCTGCAGAAGACGCTGCCGATCAGCAACGCTCCCGCCGTCGCGCTGGTGATCGGCTCCGACTACCGGGCGGGGGACGCCGCCGGCGGGTCACGGTCGGACACGCTGATGCTGGTGCGGATCGACCCGCGCACCAAGTACATCTCGCTGCTGTCGCTGCCGCGCGACCTGCATGTCACCATCCCCGGCTACGGGGTCGACAAGATCAACGCCGCCTACTCCGACGGCGGCTACAAGCTGGCGCTGAAGACGGTCGAGGACGCCACCGGCGTCAAGCCCAACTACCTGGTGACGGTGGACTTCAAGGGATTCCGTGACCTGGTCGACAAGTTCCACGGCGTCTACGTGCCGGTCGACCAGTTCTACTACCACGTGAACGTGGCCGGCCAGGAGCAGTACTCGCAGGTGGACATCCCGCCCGGCTACCAGCTGCTGAACGGCACCAACGCGCTGGCCTACGCCCGGTACCGCCACACCGACTCCGACTTCTATCGCAACGCCCGCCAGCAGGTGTTCCTGCACGCCTTCTCGCAGCGCGCATCGAGCCAGCTGCACGGCATCGGGCTCGACCAGCTGACCACGCTGCGCGACGTGGCCGAGACGGTCGCGAAGAACGTGCAGGTGACCGGGCCCAACGGGCCGCCCAGCGTGCAGACCATGATCGAGATGGCGACCACGGCCTATGCGATCAAGGACCGCGTGATCACGTCGCGGCTGAACGCCACCGTGGCCGGCGACGCCGTCAATTCCTACGTGGAGGCGACGCCGGAGGCGATGCGCGCGGCGGTATTCGCGTTCATGCACCCGGAGAGCATGCGGCCGCCCACCAACACGCTTCCCGGCAAGGCCACGAACGGCCCCAAGGTGCCCAAGTTCAAGCCCAAGGTCGACCCGACCACCACGCCGTTGACCACGGTCAACGGGAACGGCACGCCCGGCGCGGCCGCCAGGGGCGGCGCCGCGCTGGGGACCTGGGGCTACCCCGTGTCGGTCTCGCTGAACCCGGCGCCGACGTTCACCTTCCGCCAGAGCGTCGTCTACTACCGGCCCAGCGACCAGCAGGCTGCCGCGGACGTGGCGGCGATCCTGGGCGGTGCCGTGGCGAAGCCGATCACCACGGCCTACAAGGCGTATGCCGCACATGGCCTGGTCGTGGTGCTGGGCAAGAGCTTCACCGGCAAGCTCGCACATGAGGCGTCCAAGAGCACGACCGGCCTGCCGTCGGACGTGACCCGGGACGCCACCACCTACCGCGCCGACTTCCAGACCGCGAACGGCCCCGCCAATTTCCCGGTGCTGTACCCGACCGTGCGCCAGGACGCGTCCACGTTCGTGCCCTGGGTGCACTCGCCGATCCGGACGTACAACATCAAGGAGGCGGGCGGCGGGAACAACTCGCTGTACGCCTACTGGGGCTACAACGGCATCGCCGGCTCGTACTGGGGGATCGAGGAGACCCGGTTCACCAACGCGCCGATTCTGGCGAACCCCGACCAGCGGCGTAGGCTTGACGGGCGCACCTACCAGTTCTACTTCAACGGCTCGCACATCAACATGGTCGCCTTCATCGAGCACGGCACCGCGTACTGGGTGCAGAACACGCTTCGCGATGACATGTCCAATGCGGACATGATCGCGATCGCGCGGTCGCTGAAGCCCGTCAAGTGAGCCCGCCGGCCAAAAGCGCCGTCGGCGTGATCGGGGTCGGTTACGTGGGGCTGGTGACGGCGACCTGCTTCGCCGACCTCGGCCACCAGGTGGTCTGCCGCGACATCAACCCCCAGCGCGTGGCCGACCTGCGCGAGGGCGCGGTGCCGATCTATGAGCCGGGGATCGAGCGGCTGCTGGAGCGAAACCGCGACCGGCTCACGTTCACGGAGGACAGCGAGGAGCTGTTCGGACGCTGCCGGGTGGTGTTCGTGTGCGTGGACACGCCGCCGACGCGCTCCGGGGACGCCGATCTGTCGCGCGTGCACCGCGTGATCGACGAGCTGCCGGCAGACGGCGAGCGGTTCGTGCTGGTGATGAAGAGCACGGTGCCGGTGGGCACCGGGGACAAGGTGCGTGCGGAGCTGGATGGGCGCGGCCGCGGGCACGTCGGCTACGTGTCCAACCCGGAGTTCCTGCGCGAGGGGCGCGCGATCGCCGACTTCATGGAGCCCGACCGGATCGTGATCGGCGCGCTTGACGAGGCCGACGGCGCGGCGGTGGAGGCGCTGTACGCGGACCTGGACGCGACCGTCGTCCGCACCGACCCGGCCAGCGCCGAGATGATCAAGTACGCGTCGAACGCGTTCCTCGCGACCAAGATCTCATTCATCAACGAGATCGCGAACGTCTGCGAGGAGGTCGGGGCCGACGTATCGGTAGTGTCCCACGCGATGGGACTGGACGAGCGGATCGGCACGCACTTCCTGCGACCCGGAATCGGCTACGGCGGCAGCTGCCTGGCCGGACACGAGCTGGTCACGGTGCGGCACCAGGACAGCGTCGAGGACGTCGCGCTGGCCGATCTGTACCGGCAGCACGAGGGTCCTGGCGACGTGGTGCGTCCGCAGGGTCTGGAGGTGCTGGCCTGGCGGATCGGTGACGAGACGCCCGAGTTCCTGCCGGTGTCGACGATGACGGTACGCGACTACGACGGGCCCGGCGTCACGGTGCACCTGCGCGACGGGGCGGCGGCCGTGTCGGCCACCGACGACCACCCGTTCGTGGTGTTCGACGAGATCGAGGGCACGCGGATCGTGCTGGGCGGCGAGCTGTCCGAGGGCATGCGGGTGCCGCGCGTGGTCAGCGCGCCGCTGCGGATCGATCCGATCCCGGGGCTGGGCGGTCCCACGTCGTCGCTGCCGGAGCCGCTGGTGCAGCGCGTCGCCTGGGTCTCGGTGGCGCGCGTGGAGGCGGGTGACCTGGAAGGACCCGTCTACTCGCTGGAGGTGCCCGAGGCGGGCACGTTCGTGACCAGCGGCGGCCTGGTCGTGCACAACTGCTTCCCCAAGGACGTGCAGGCGCTGAAGCAGCTTGCCGGCAACTCGGGGTACCACTTTCAGCTGCTGACGTCGGTGATCGAGGTCAACGAGCTGCAGAAGCGCCGGGTGGTGGGCAAGCTCGAGCGGCACCTCGGCCCGCTGAGGGGCCGCAGGATCGCGATGCTGGGGCTGGCGTTCAAGGCCAACACCGACGACATGCGCGAGGCTTCGAGCCTGGTGTTGTCGGCGCGGCTGCTGGCCGAGGGGGCGCAGGTCGTGGCCTACGACCCGGTGGCGATGGACGCGGCGCACGAGCACCTCAGCGCGGGTGTGACGCTGGCCTCGTCGGTGCTGGACGCGGTACGCGGTGCCGACGCGGCGGTGATCGTGACCGAGTGGGGCGAGTTCCGCACGCTGGCGTCGAGTGAGGTGCGACGCGCGATGGCGACGCCGCTGATCGTGGATGGGCGCAATTTGCTCGACCCGGACCAGGTGCGGGCGGCCGGGTTCCTGTACGAGTCGGTGGGACGGCCTAGCGTGGAGCCATCGGGGTGATCGCGGTGCTGCTGGTCGGCGGCGAGGGCACCCGCCTTCGCCCGCTCACCGAGTGGCTGCCGAAGCCGATGCTGCCGATCGCGAACCGGCCGTTCCTGGAGCACCAGATCGGCCAGCTGCGCGGGCACGGGATCGACCGGGTGGTGCTGTCCTGTGGGTACCTGGCGGAGTCGATTCGCGAGCACTTTGGGGACGAGCTGGAGTACGCGGTCGAGCCGGAGCCGCTGGGCACGGGCGGCGCGATCCGGTTCTCGGCCGAGAACATCGACGAGACGTTCGTGGTCTGTAACGGTGACGTGCTGACCGACCTCGACCTGGGCGGGCTGATAGCGGCCCACCGCGACCGCGGCGCGCGGGCCACGATCGCGCTGCACCGGGTGGCGGATCCCAGCGCCTATGGGCTGGTGCGCACGGGCGAGGACGGTGCCGTGAAGGCGTTCGTCGAGAAGCCGCCGCCGGGCGTTGCCGACGTCGACACCATCAACGCCGGCACGTACGTGTTCGAGCCGGAGGTGCTGGAGCTGATCCCGCCGGGACGGGCGGTGTCGGTGGAGCGGGAGGTGTTCCCGGAGCTGGTGGGAGCGGGGCTGTTTGCCTTCACCGGAGAGGGGCGGTGGCGGGACATCGGCACGCCGGAGAGCTACCTGGCGGCGAACATGGAGTGGATGCCGGCGGGCGGTCTGGTCGATGCGACGGCAGTGATCGAGGCCGGCGCCGACGTGACAGAATCGGTGATCGGGGCCGGGGCAAGGATCGCGAGTGGCGCGAGCGTTCAGCGCTGCGTCGTTCTGCCCGGTGCCGGCGTCGAGGCCGGGGCCGTGTTCCGCGACCGGGTCGTGGGCGGGGACGGGCGGGCCGTGTGGTAGACGACGGGGGCATGCGGGCGGCGATCGAGGGGATGGGCCGGCAGCTGCTCGAGGGCGACCGCATCGGCGGCGAGGCAGGTCGCGACCTGACCATGCCGACGGCGGTTGTGATCGCGGGGATGGGCGGCTCGGCCATGAGCGGTGAGCTGCTGCGGGCGCTGGTGATCGGCGACTGTGCGGTTCCGATCACGCGCGTGCGCGGGTTCGGAGTGCCCAGCTGGGCGGGGCCGAGCACGCTGGTCGTGTGCTCGAGCTACTCGGGCGACACGGCCGAGACGCTGGCCTGCGCCGACCAGGCACACGGCCAGGGCGCGAGCCTGCTGTGCGTGGGCATGGGCGGGGCACTCGAGCAACGCGCACGGGCGTGGGGTGTGCCGTTCGCGCAGGTGCCGGGCGGGCTGCACCCGCGCGCGGCGCTGGGGTACCTGTTCGGGGCGATGGCGGGGGCGTTCGCGGCCTGCGGCCTGTCGCGGGCGGGGATCGCCGGCGAGTGCGCGCAGGGTGTGGCGGCGGTCGACCGGGACGCGGCGGCGGCACTGGGAGGCAGGCTGGCGACGACGATCCCCCTGATCTACGGATCCGGCCCGATGGCGGCGGTCGCCTACCGGTGGAAGACCCAGCTGAACGAGAACGCCAAGATGCATGCCTTCAGCCACGCGTTTCCGGAGCTCGACCATAACGAGATCGTGGCCTGGGAGGGCGCTCCCAGCGGGACGTTCGCGGCCGTGCTGCTGCGCGACCGCGGCGAGCGCGATGAGACCAGGCGCATGATCGAGGCCACCGCCGAGTTGATCGGGCAGGACGCGGTGCTGGTCGAACAGGTCGAGGGACGCGGCGACACCGCCGCCGCCCGCGCCTTCTCGATGGTTGCCCATGGCGACTGGGTCAGCTACCACGCGGCCCTGGAACGAGGCGTCAACCCGACGCCGGTCGACCGCATCGGCACGCTCAAGCAGCGCATCGGCGAATAGCCCGCGACACCTGTGACGTCGGCGTCACGGAACGCTCACGCCGCCCGAGTGGGAGTCAAACACCGACTCGGGCGGCGTTCGAGCGCAGGGATGCAGATGTGACGGGTCGTGATCGGATCGATGCCGGTGCGCGGGCGTCCCCCGGCCGCTGACCCGGGCTTCTAGAGTCGGTGGGGACGGCGGTGGAAGAAATGCCGCGAAATCGTGATCACTGCCAACGCCACGCCGCGTCGCGCGTGAAGGGTCGCGTCGGTGATCGGCACGGATTCGGCGCACCGCTTTGCCCGCGGCCTATCTTGCGATCGTGTGTGCGGGCTGCTAAACGCCTGCTCAGCCTCCGTACCTGATCGGCTAGAGTCTGCGCGCCATGAGCACCACCACCCCCAGCGACGTCCGCGATCTCGCCCTTGCCCCGGAGGGGGTGCGGCGGATCGAGTGGGCGGACCGGCAGATGCCGGTGCTGGCCCTGATCCGCGAGCGGTTCGCGGCCGAGCGCCCGCTCGAGGGCATCCGCGTCGCCGCCTGCCTGCACGTCACCAGCGAGACGGCCAACCTGATGCGCACGCTCAAGGCGGGCGGCGCCGACGTCGTGCTGTGCGCCTCCAACCCGCTCTCCACCCAGGACGACGTCGCGGCCGGGCTCGTGGCCGAGTACGGCATCTCCGTCTTCGCCCGCAACGGCGAGGACAACGACACCTACTACTCCCACATCGAAGCCGCGGCCGACCACCATCCCCAGCTGACCATGGACGACGGCGCCGACGTGATCGGCGTACTGCACGCCAAGCGCCCCGAGCAGCTGAGCGAGATCCTGGCCGGCACCGAAGAGACCACGACCGGCGTCATCCGCCTGAAGGCGATGGAGGCCGACGGAACGCTCGGGTTCCCGATCGTGGCCGTCAACGAGGCCAACACCAAGCACCTGTTCGACAACCGCTACGGCGTCGGCCAGTCGACGCTGGACGGCATCATCCGGGCCACCAACGTGCTGCTGGCCGGCAGCACCTTCGTCGTCGGCGGCTACGGCTGGAGCGGCCGCGGCCTGGCCGAGCGCGCCCGCGGCATGGGCGCCCACGTCACCGTCGTCGAGGTCGACCCGCTGCGGGCGCTGCAGGCCGTCATGGACGGCTTCAACGTCTCGACGATGGCCGAGGCCGCTCGCCACGGCGACATCTTCTGCACCGCCACCGGCGACAAGAACGTGATCCGGCGTGAGCACTTCGGCCTCATGAAGGATGGCGCCATCCTCTCCAACACCGGCCACTTCAACGTCGAGATCGAGATCCCGGCGTTGCAGGAGATGGCTACCGCCGTCACCGTCGTGCGACCGATGGTCGAGCAGTTCGAGATGCCGGACGGCCGTCGCCTGTTCCTGCTGGCCGAGGGACGGCTGGTGAACCTGGCCGCCGCCGAGGGCCACCCCGCCTCCGTCATGGACATGAGCTTTGCCAACCAGGCACTGTCCGCCGAGTGGGCAGTCAAGAACCACGCCGACCTCGAGCCGAAGGTCTACGTCGTGCCGACCGACCTGGACAATGAGGTGGCCCGCCTCAAGCTGGCCAGCATGGGCGTTGAGATCGACTCCCTCACCGCGGAGCAGGAGAAGTACCTGGCCTCGTGGGACGAGGGCACCTGACGCCGGTCGGCGCCGCATCACCGCTCACCCCTGACGCGATCGTCCGGCTCGAGGACGGCCGCCTGGTGCTGCTCGACCAGACCCTGCTGCCCGGCGAGCGCCGCGAGAACAGCTACGACGACTGGCCGGAGATGGTCGACGCGATCCGCGCCATGGTCGTGCGCGGCGCGCCCGCGATCGGCGTGGCCGCCGCATACGGCACCGCCGTCGCCGCTCGGGGAGGACGCGACCACTTCCACGAGGCCTGCGACGGCCTGGCGGCTGCCCGGCCCACCGCCGTCAACCTGGCCTGGGCGATCCAGCAGATGCGCGATGCTGCCGCCGGCGCCTCCGACGAGCAGCTCGTCCCGCACCTCGAGCAGGCGGCCCGAGAGCTGCACCAGCAGGAGGTGGCCCGCTGCGTTGCCATCGGCGATCACGGCGCCAGCCTGCTCGAACGGGGCGCCCGCGTGCTCACCCACTGTAACGCCGGCGCCCTCGCCACCGGCGGCTACGGCACCGCCCTGGGCGTGATCCGCAGCGCTCACGGCCGCGACCCCTCCCTGCAGGTGTGGGTGGACGAGACGCGCCCACTGCTGCAGGGCGCCCGTCTGACGGCCTGGGAGCTGGCGCAGGACGGAATCGACGCCACGTTGTTGGCAGACTCGATGGCCGGCTGGGTGATGGCGCAGGGTCAGGTGGACGCCGTGGTTGTGGGCGCAGACCGCGTCGCCCGTAACGGCGATACCGCGAACAAGATCGGAACGTACGCGTTGTCGGTGCTGGCAGCGGCGCACCAGGTGCCGTTCTATGTTGCCGCGCCCACCTCGACAATCGACGTGTCGGCCGCCGACGGCAGCGCCATCCCGATCGAGCACCGCGACCCGGGCGAGCTGGCCGGCGCGTCCGCGGCCGAAGGTGTCGCCGTCTACAATCCCGCGTTCGACGTGACGCCTGCCGCCAACATCACCGCCATCGTCACCGAGCTCGGCGTGCACCGCCCGCCCTTCCGGTTTGCCTGACTCCTGCCTGGACGACGATCTGGCCGCCCTCGATCCGGCCCTGCTCGCCCAGCTCCAGAGCCAGGGCTTCGACGCCGCGCGCCTGCGCGGGTGGGAGCACGACCTGCTGCGGGCCGGCCCCGAGGTAAACCGCGTGGCCGGCGTCGTGGCTGCGCCCGCGGCCGGCGATGTGTCCGACCTGCCCGAGCGCGGCTCGCCCGAGGGCAGGCGGCTCGAGCGCCTTGGGCTCGACGCTCTCGGCGACGGCCGCCTGGCAATGGTGGTGCTGGCCGGCGGCATGGCCACCCGCATGGGCGGCGTCGTCAAGGGCCTGGTCGAGGCGATCCCACGCGCCACGTTCCTGGAGGCGCGCCTGGCCGAGCGCGAGTACTGGCAGCGCGTGGGCGGCGCGCAGCTGCCGATGTGGCTGATGACGAGCCATGCCACGGACGGCCCCATCCGTGAGTCGCTGGGCGACCTGATCGACGGCGACCGGGTCGGCGCCTTCGTGCAGAGCGCCTCGCTGCGGTTGACCCCGGACGGCTGCCTGTTCCGCGGTGACGATGGGCTGCCCAGCGTCTACGCCACTGGACACGGCGACCTGCCAGAGGCGCTGGCCGCGTCCGGGCTGCTGGACCGGTTCCTGGCCGCCGGCGGCCGGTACCTGTGGATCATGAACCTCGACAACCTCGGGGCCACGGTCGACCCGTTAGTGCTGGGCTGGCACATCGACCACGGCGCGCCGCTCACGGTCGAGGTGGTCGACAAGCAGGAGGGCGACCGCGGCGGCATCCCGGTGCGGCTGGACGATCGTCCGGTGGTGCTCGAGAGCTTCCGGCTGCCCGAGGACTTCGACGAGGACACGGTGCGGGTGTTCAACACCAACACCTTCATCGCCGACGCCGCGGCGCTGCGCGATCTGCGGATGGACTGGTCGTGGTTCCGGGTCGAAAAGACGGTCGACGGCCGCCCCGCGATCCAGTTCGAGCGGCTGGTGGGTGAGCTCACCTCGGTGCTCGAGAGCCGTTTTCTGCGGGTGCCGCGGCTGGGTGCGGAGTCGCGGTTCCTGCCTGCCAAGAGCTGGGAGCAGCTGGACGCCCACCGCGCGCAGATCGCCGCTCGCATCAAGCCGATGCTGGCACAGGTGCGCGACAGCCCGTGACGCCGCCGTGGCGGGCCGCGGGCGTAGCCTGGACGCGTGCACGCCCTGCTCGACCTGCTGGTGCCGCCGCGCTGCGCCGTCTGCCGACTGGCCGGCCCGCTGCTCTGCGCCGCCTGCCTGAGTGAGCTGCCGCTGCTGGACGGCTCCCTCTGCGCCCGCTGCGGTCTGCCCGCGGAGCGTCCGGTGGACGACTGCGCGAGCTGCCGCGGCCGCCGCGTGGGGTTCGAGTCGGCGGCCGCGGCGCTGCTGTTCGAGGGTGCCGCTCGTGACCTGGTGCATGCCTTCAAGGACGGCGGCCTGCGCGGTCTCGCCGTGCCGGCCGCCGCGCTGATGGCGCTGGTGCTGGGCCGTCCCGCGGTCGACGTCGTCACCTGGGTGCCGGCCGATCCGCTGCGCGAGGCCATGCGCGGCTACCACCCCGCGCGGCTGCTGGCCGAGCAGCTGGCGCAGCGCTGGGACGTGCCCGCGCGGCCGCTGCTGCGCGCACCGCTGTGGCGCCGGCCGCAGCGCGGGCTGACCCGCGCACAGCGGCGGGCGAACGTGCGCGAGGCCTTCACCGCGCCGGTCGCGGTCACCGGTCGGGTGGGCCTGATCGACGACGTGCACACGACCGGCGCCACCCTCACCGCCGCTGCGCTGGAGCTGCGCCGGGCCGGCGCCGGGGCGGTGGTGGCCGCCACACTGGCCCGAGCCGAGCACGCATAGGGGACACCGGGTAGTCTGTTCAGGAACGACGAAAGCGGGAGGTCATGCCATGCGTTTGCAGGTGAAAGGCAGGCACGTCGATGTCACCGACTCCCTGTTCCAGTACGCCGAGAAGAAGCTGGGCAAGCTGGCACGCCACCTTTCCGACGAGAGCCGCTGTGAGCTCGAGTTGATCGTGGAGCACAACCCGAGCATCAGCGACAGCCAGGTGGCCGAGGCGACGGTCTGGACGAAGGGCCCGGTGCTGCGCGCCCGCGAGTCGTCCACGGACATGTACGCGTCGATCGACCTGGTCGCCGAGAAGCTCGAGCGGCAGGTGAAGCGGTACCGCGAGAAGCGCACCCGCCGCCAGGCCGAGCACATGGCCCACCACCACACCCACCAGCCCGATCCGGCGTCGGTTGCCACGCTGCCCGAGGAGGACGAGGCGATGATCGTCAAGACGAAACAGTTCAACATGAAGCCGATGAGCGACGAGGAGGCGCTGCTGCAGCTGGAGCTGATCGGCCATGACTTCTTCGTCTTCGTGAACGCCGAGTCCGATGAGGTGAACGTGATCTACAAACGGCGGGACGGCAACTACGGGCTGATCGAGCCGACGCGCGCGTAGCCGGCCGCTCGGGTCGGTCCCATGGTGCCCCAAGGTCCGGTTGGTACCATCCTCGTACCATGAGCGTCTTCCACAAGATCCTGCGCGCCGGCGAGGGCCGCACCCTGAAACGGCTCGAGCAGCGCGTCATCGAGGTGAACGCGCTGGAGCCGGAGTACGAGGCGCTGTCCGACGACCAGCTGGCCGCCAAGACGATCGAGTTCCGTGAGCGCTTCGACCAGGGCGAGGATCTCGACGAGCTGCTGCCCGAGGCCTTCGCCGCCGTCCGCGAGGCCTCCAAGCGGTCGATCGGCCTGCGGCCGTTCGACGTCCAGCTGATCGGCGGCATGGTGCTGCACGAGGGCCGCATCGCCGAGATGAAGACCGGCGAGGGCAAGACGCTGGTGGCCACGCTGCCGCTCTACCTGAACGCCATCGCGGGCGTGAACGTGCACCTGGTCACGGTCAACGACTACCTGGCCCGTCGCGACGCCGCCTGGATGGGGCCGATCTACCAGGCGCTCGGCATCTCGGTCGGCGTGATCCAGAACATGATGCCCGACGACGAGCGCCGCGCCGCCTACGAGTCCGACATCACGTACGGCACCAACTCCGAGTTCGGCTTCGACTACCTGCGCGACAACATGGCGCCATCGGCCGAGTACACGGTGCAGCGCGGCCACTGGTTCGCGATCGTGGACGAGGTCGACTCGATCCTGATCGACGAGGCCCGCACCCCGCTGATCATCTCTGGTGAGCCGGAGCAGGCGGCAGAGACCTACTACGCGTTCGCGCGCGCCGTCAAGAACCTGGATCCGGGCGAGGACTACGAGGTGGACGAGAAGTTCCACACCGCGTCGCCGACCGAGTCGGGCGTCGACAAGATCGAGAAGGCGCTCGGCGTCGAGAACCTGTACGCGCCCGAGAACGGCCAGCTGGTCAATCACCTGATCCAGGCGATCAAGGCCAAGGAGCTGTACAAGCGCGACGACGAGTACGTGGTGATCGACGGCGAGGTCAAGATCGTCGACGAGTTCACCGGCCGCATCATGGAGGGCCGCCGCTGGTCGGAGGGCCTGCACCAGGCGGTCGAGGCCAAGGAGAACGTGCGCATCCAGGAGGAGAACGTGACCGTCGCCACGGTCACGATCCAGAACTACTTCCGCATGTACGAGAAGCTGGCCGGCATGACGGGTACCGCCGCCACCGAGGCGGCCGAGTTCCACGAGATCTACGGCCTCGAGGTGGTCCCGATCCCGACCAACGTCGCCGTCGCCCGCGTCGACGAGAACGATCTCATCTTCAAGACCGCCGAGGAGAAGTTCGAGGCCGTCGCGGACGACATCGAGGAGCGCCACGAGATCGGCCAGCCGGTGCTGGTTGGCACCATCTCGGTGGAGGTGTCCGAGTACCTCTCCAAGCTGCTGACGCGGCGCGGCGTCGAGCATGAGGTGCTGAACGCGAAGAACCACGAGCGCGAGGCCCACATCGTCGAGCAGGCCGGGCAGCTGGGCGCGGTCACGATCGCCACCAACATGGCCGGCCGCGGCGTCGACATCAAGCTCGGCGAGGGCGTGGTCGATCTCGGCGGCCTGTACGTGCTGGGCACCGAGCGCCACGAGTCGCGGCGCATCGACAACCAGCTGCGCGGCCGTTCCGGGCGCCAGGGTGACCCCGGCGAGACCCGCTTCTACCTGTCGGCGCAGGACGAGGTGATCCGCCTGTTCGCCGGCGACCGCATCTACTCGATCCTCGACAAGCTGGGCCCCTCCGACGGCGCGCCGATCGAGCACGGCATGCTCACCAAACGGATCGAGTCGGCCCAGAAGAAGGTGGAGGAGTTCCACTTCGTCAACCGCAAGAACGTCGTCAAGTACGACGACGTGCTGAACGAGCAGCGCAAGCAGGTGTACGCGCGCCGGCAGGAGATCCTGCGTGGCGAGGACATTCGCGACAGCGTCCTGGAGTGGCTGTGGGACGTGATCGAGGCGGCCGTCGACGCCCACGCCGGCGGCGACTACGCCGAGGAGTGGGACTGGGACGGCATGTGGGTGGCGCTGGGCTCGATCTATCCGATCCGGATCCCGCAGGCCGAGTACGAGGGCGCCGCCACGCCGCGCGAGGAGCTGATCGAGGTCATCTACAACGATGCCGTCGAGTACTACGAGGAGCGCGAGCGGTCGTGGGCCGCCAACAACCCGGACCTGCCGCGCGACCTCGAGCGCTGGATCACGCTGCAGGTGACCGACACCCGCTGGCGCGAGCACCTCGACAACATGGACTACATGCGCCAGGGCATCGGCCTGCGCGGCTACGCCCAGAAGGACCCGCTGGTGGAGTACCGCCAGGAGGGCCAGGAGATGTTCAGCGAGATGAGCTTCCTGATCAAGCAGGAGGCGGTGCGGGTGCTGATGCACGCCGAGGTGGAGGTCGACGCCGGCACCGGCAACGGCGCCCTCCCGCAGTCGCAGGCGCCGCGCGGCGACCTCACCTACCGCCACGAGGACGCGGCCACGCTGGAGGCGATCGCGGCCGGGTCTGACGTGGGCGACCAGGAGGTCGACATGATGATGCCGGTGGTCGAGCAGCGCCAGCTCGACCCGGAGCGCGATGTCGGCCGCAACGATCCCTGCTGGTGCGGCAGCGGCAAGAAGTACAAGCGGTGCCATGGCGCATAGCGAGGCCGCCGCCGGCGAGCCGCGGTCGCTGGAGGATCTGAAAGGCGCCGTCGAGGAGATCAGAGCCCAGCTGCACTGGGTTCGTGATTACCTTTGACCCGGGTGCTCTGGCCGCGCGCCTGAGCGAGCTCGACAGCGCCATGGAGTCGCCCGGGTTCTGGGAGGACCAGCGGGCGGCTGCGAAGGTGGCGGCCGAGCGCGCCCGCACGCAGAAGAAGATCGAGACATTCGAGCAGCTGCAGGCCGACTCCGGCGAGCTGGACTTCATGTTGGAGCAGGCCGCCGAGGACCCCGCCTGGCGCGACGAGCTGGACGGGGCACTGGAAAGGCTCGGGCGTGAGATCGGGATGCTCCAGGAGCAGGCGCTGTTCACCGGCGAGTACGACTCCGGTCCGGCGGTGGTCGGCGTGCACGCCGGCGCCGGCGGAACCGATAGCCAGGACTGGGCCCAGATGCTGCTGCGCATGTACGAGCGCTGGGCGGACGGGCGCGGCTACAAGGTGGAGCTGCTGGAGCAGACGCCGGGTGAGGAGGCGGGCCTGAAGAGCGCCACCTTCACGCTGACCGGCGAGAACGCCTACGGCATCATGCAGGCCGAGAAGGGCGTGCACCGGCTGGTGCGCCTGTCGCCGTTCGACTCCGCGCACCGCCGCCACACCAGCTTCGCGCAGCTGGAGGTGTCGCCGCTGGTCGAGGACGACGTCGACCTCGAGATCGACGAGAGCGACCTTCGCATCGACACCTACCGCAGCCAGGGCGCCGGCGGGCAGCACGTCAACAAGACCGATTCCGCCGTGCGCCTGACGCACCTGCCCACCGGGCTGGTGGTGCAGTGCCAGAACGAGCGCTCCCAACTGCAGAACAAGGCTCAGGCGATGCGCATCCTCAAGAGCAGACTGATCGAACGGGAAGAAGAGCTACGACGTGAAGCGCTCGCGAAGGAACGCGGGGAGGCGCAGGATATCTCCTTCGGAAGTCAAATCCGCAGCTACGTCCTGCATCCCTATACCATGGTCAACGACCATCGCACCAACATCAAGATAGGCAATGCCCAAGCGGTGCTGGACGGCGACCTGGACGAGTTGATCCACGCCTACCTGCTGAGCAAGGCGGCGGATGCCTGATACCCCGCGAATGCGCTCCCAAAGCGGCACAAACCGGCCTGTGCGGGCCGGGTCGCCGTTGCGTGGTTTCCACCGGCCAGGTACCCTGAATGCCTTCTCGCACGCGCCCACTGAGGCGCCAACTGATCGCAGATGACCGACCAGCCTCACCTCCCCGACCTCGCTGCGTCGCCTGCCACCGCCCCGCTTGCGGTGAGCGAGCCGCCGCTGGATCCCGCCGTCGCCGCCAACGGCGCCGAGCCCGCCCGCCAGCCGGGCGCGGCGATGATCCTGTTCGACCAGGTGACGAAGGTCTACGAGCCCAACATCGCCGGCCTCGAGGAGGTCTCGCTGCAGATCGACAAGGGTGAGTTCGTGTTCCTGGTGGGGCCGTCCGGCTCCGGCAAGTCGACCTTCATCAAGCTGCTGCTGAAGGAGCTCGAGGTGACCTCGGGCAACCTGATCGTGGGCGGCCGATCGCTGCCGAAGCTGAAGCGCTCCAAGATCCCCGTGCTGCGCCGCAACATCGGCTGCGTGTTCCAGGACTTCAAGCTGCTGCCCAACCGCAACGTCTACCAGAACGTGGCCTACGCGCTGCAGGTGCAGGGGAAGTCGCGGGCGGAGATCCGGCGCAAGGTGCCCGACATCATCGGGCTGGTGGGGCTGGCCGACAAGAGTGACCGGTTCCCGAACGAGCTGTCGGGCGGCGAGCAGCAGCGCGTCTCGGTCGCGCGCGCGTTCGTCAACCACCCGCCGCTCCTGATTGCAGACGAGCCCACCGGCAACCTCGACCCCGACACCTCCGTCGGCATCATGCAGCTGCTGTACCGCATCAACCGCGCAGGCACCACCGTCGTGATGGCAACGCACGACCGCGAGATGGTGGACAAGATGCGCCGCCGCGTGATCCAGCTCGAGAACGCCAGGGTCGTGCGCGACGACCGGCGCGGGGGCTACCAGGCGTGAGGTGGCGCTTCTTCGTCTCGGAGGCGTTGAACTCGATCCGCGGCAACGTCGCCACCACGGTGGCGGCCAGCGTGACCGTGCTGATCGTGACCTTCCTGCTGGCGGTGTTCGCCTCGGTCGGGCTGTTCCTCTACGACAAGACCCAGGGCGTGCGCAACGACATCACGGTCAAGGCCTACATGAAGGTCGGCACCGAGAGCGATCCGGCCACGCTCGACAAGGTGCACAACCAGCTGGTCGCGATCCCGTACGTCAAGTCCGTCACCTACGTGTCGCCGGCGGAAGCGCTGAAGCAGCTCAACAAGGACCTGCAGAAGGACGCCGGCTCGCTCACGGAGAACCCGCTGCCGCCGGCCTTCTACATGAAGCTGACCAATCCGGACAAGGCATCGCAGGTCTCCACCGCCGCCGGCCAGATCCCCGAGGTGCAGAACTGCGGGTCGGCCCCGTGCGTCACCTACGGCAAGGAGATCGCCGACAAGGTGCTGTCGGTGACCAAGTGGGTGCTGGTCGTGCTGGGCGCGCTGATGGCACTGCTCGGCATCGCCGCGGTGGTGCTGATCGCGAACACGATCCGGCTCTCGATCTTCTCGCGACGGCGGGAGATCGAGGTGATGAAGCTGGTCGGCGCCACCAACTGGTTCGTGCGGGTGCCGTTCGTGCTGGAGGGGATGCTGACCGGGTTCGCCGGCGCCGCCGGGGCGGTCACGCTGCTCTCGATCGCCTACGTCGGCCTGACCAATGTGAACGGCGGGCTGACCGACCCGGCGCGCAGCTTCCCGGCCGGCGTGGTCGGCCTCGGCGCCGCGCTGATCGCGTTCGGGATGTTCCTGGGCGCGTTCGGTTCCGGGCTCACTCTCCGCAAGTTCCTGAGAATCTAGCGGCCGCGAATCGGGGTAGAGTACAAGGTCGTCATGGGGCGTCGCGGACTCATCTGGCTCGTGGCCGTGGTATCGCTTCTGATCGCGTTCTTCGGCAGCTTTGAGCTACATTCCCGCGGGGTGTCGACGGTGGGCGGGGACGGAACCGCGCAGGCCGCGACCGTGCGCGAGCAGGTCGTGCGGGCGCTGCAGCAGTCCTACTACCTGCCGATCAACAAGGCTGTGCTGCGGGCGCACGGCCTGCACGGCGTCCTGCGGGCGCTCCACGACCCCTACACCCAGTATCTGTCGCCGCACGCCTACCAGCTGGTCGTGACCGAGGAGCAGTCGCGGTTCGTGGGCGTCGGCATGGCGTTCACGCACGCGCCGGGTGGCCTGGCCGTGACGGCGACGCTACCGGGGCTGCCGGCGGCCGCGGCCGGCCTGCGCCGCGGCGACTTGATCACGCAGATCGGACTGGAACCGCTCGCTCGGCTCAGCTACCGCAGGGACCTGCGGCTGCTGCGCGGGCCTGCCGGCAGCAGGGTCTCGCTGGTTGTACGCCGCGCCCATCAGGCGCCGCGCACCGTCACGCTGGAGCGGACGGCTCTCGACCTGCCCAACGTGTTTTCGCGGTCGATCCGCTACCACGGCCGCGTGTACACCTACGTGCGGCTGCCCGGCTTCGTCGCGGGCGTCGCGCAACGCATCCGGGATCTGGCCGAGCGCGCCAGCAATGACCACCGGGCCGGACTGATCCTCGACCTGCGGGGCAACATGGGCGGTCTGCTGGACGAGGCCGTCAGCGTCGCCGACGTGTTCCAGGACTCAGGCATGGTCGTGGCCACGCACGGCCTGCACCAGCCGCGGCACGTCTACTCTGCCGACGACCGCGCGGTCGCGCACCTGCCCGTGGCGGTGCTGGTGGACAGCTCCACGGCGAGCGCAGCCGAGGTGGTCGCGGGGGCGCTGCAGCGAGCTCACCGCGCGGTGGTCGTGGGCACGCGCAGCTTCGGCAAGGGAACGGTGCAGGCGGTGCAGCCGCTGCAGGGCGGCGGAGCCCTGAAGCTGACGGTCGCGGTGTTCTCGCTGGCCGGCGGTGAGCGCGTCAACCGGCGCGGCATCCTTCCGGACGTGAGGGTCGTGAACCGGCCGTTCACCCGGGTTGACGAGGTGCTGCGCAGGGCGCTTGGCGTGCTCGCCCAGAAGTGACGGATCACGAGCGGCCGCCACCGGCGGTCTGTGAGGTCGCGCGGCGCGGCAAGCTGCTGGTGGCAGAGCCGTTCTTCGAGCCGGGCCTGCCGATCACGCTGGGCCGGCGGGGATCGCTGCCGGCGCGGGAGGGCGACCTGGTTGCCGTCGAGCTCGAGGGGCGCAAGGCGCGGTTGCTGGAGGTGCTGGGCCGAAGCGACGAGGTCACGGCCGTGCTGCGCGGGGTGCTGGTCTCGGAGGGCGTGGCAGCCCCCTGGTCGCGGGAGGTGGAGGATGAGCTGGCGGCGTTGCCCGCCGACCCGCTGCCGCCCGACCCGGCCCGTGCCGACCTGCGCGACCGGCTCACGTTCACGATCGACCCGCCGGACGCGCGCGACTTCGACGACGCCATCTCGGTGGAGCGGGAGCCGGACGGCCTGCGGGTGTTCGTGCACATCGCCGATGTGTCGGCGTTCGTGGTCGCGGGCGGGCCGATCGACGAGGAGGCATCCTGGCGCGGCTGCTCCGTGTATCTGCCCGGCCGGGTGGAGCCGATGCTGCCGCACGCGCTTTCCAGCAACGTCTGCAGCCTGCAGCCGTGCGTCGACCGCTACGCCGTCACGATCGAGGTGGCGCCCGACGGTGCGGCGACGGCCTACCGCAGCACCATCCGCAGCGACCACCGGCTCAGCTACCCGCAGGTAGAGCGGATGCTGGCCGGGCACGAGCCCGCCGCGGACGACCTGCTGGACGCGTTGAGGGACGCGCGCGACCTGTCCGGCCGGCTGCGGGATGCACGCTTCGGGCGCGGCGCGGCGCGCATCGACTCCCGTGAGGTCGAGTTCACCTTCACGGAGGGACGAGTGGTCGGCGCGGTCGCGGCGGCCGAGCACGAGGCGCACGCGCTGGTCGAGGAGCTGATGCTGATGGCCAACCAGCGGGTCGCGGAGATGCTGGCGGAGGCGCGCGTGCCGGCCCTCTACCGCGTGCACGAGGCTCCCGACCCGGATGCGGTGGCGCTGCTCTCGGCGCGACTGACCGAGCTGGAGGTGCCGACGCCGGCGTTGCCCGACCTCCACACACCCGCACAGGCCGCCGCCCACGCGGCGCGCATCAGCGGGCGCGTCACCCAGTACGTGGCCGGCGCCGGCCGCGGCCGCGTGGCCTTCCCCACGCTGGTGCTGCGGGCGTTGGAGCGGGCGCGCTACGACCCCCGCAACCTCGGCCACTCGGGGCTGGCCAGCGCCGCGTACTGTCACTTCACCTCCCCCATCCGCCGCTACCCCGACCTGGTGGTGCACCGGGCGCTGCTGGGACTGATGGGCGCGGCCGAGCGCCCTCCGGACGACCCGGAGCTGCTCCAGCACGAGGCTGTCGTGAGCAGCGAGCGCGAGCGCGAGGCCGCGCGCATCGAGCGGCGCGGCGACGACGTCTGCCTGGCCTTCCTGCTCGAGCAGGAGCTTTACCGCAGAGGCTGGAACGAGCCGTTCGAGGGCGAGCTGGTGGGCATGATCGAGGGCGCGCTGTTCGTCCGCTTCGCCGAGGTGTTCGAGGGATTGCTGCCGGTGCGGCGCCTGGGGCGGGAGCGGTTCGAGATCGACCGGCTCGGAGTCGCGCAGGTGGGACGCACCACCGGCCGCCGGTACCGGCTGGGCGATTCGATCGGTGTGCGCGTGCAGTCGATCGACCGTGCTCGCGGCCGCGTGTTGCTCGATCGGGTCGATCGGCAGCGCGGCTGAGGCACACTACCCCGGTGGCCGGCGCGCGAAGCATCGAGCGGAAGAGGCCACGGCGATCGCTGCGCCGGCTGTTTGTCATCGCCGGTGGGGTGCTGGCCGTGGCCGCGGTCGGCGGTGTCGCGTTTCTGGTTTTTCACGACGACGCGGTGCCGCTGATCAACTCGGGGCCGAACCCGAGGACGCCGGTGGAGGCGTTCACTGCCGCCTGGGTGGCCGGCGACTACCACGCGATGTACCGCCAGCTGTCGCCGCAGTCGCGAGCGGCCACCAGCTATCGCGCCTTCCGGCGGGCCTACGGGCAGGCAGCGACGGTGTCGACGCTGAAGTCGCTGAAGGTAACCGGGCCGGGCGTGATGGCGGCCGGGGTCGACACGGTGCCGATGGCGCTTCGCACCCGCGAGTTCGGGCGGCTCGAGGGCGAGCTGCAGGTGCCGGTGGTGCTGGCCGGCAGCCGCTACCTGATCCGCTGGGCGCCGGAGCTGGTGTGGCCGGGCCTGCAGCCGGGTGAGCAGCTCGTCACCACGGCCAAGCCGCCCGACCACCGTGGGGCGATCCTGGCCACCAACCGGATGGTGCTGGCCCGCGGGCCGGCCGACGATCGGCAGTACCCGCAGGGAGCGCCGTTCTACACGCTCACCGGGTTCGTGCGGGCGCCGCAAACGGTGGCCCAGCGTAGGCAGCGCGTGGCGCTGGGCTGGCCGCCCGACTCAAAGTACGGCCAGGGTGGCCTCGAGCAGTCGCTGAACCCGGTGCTGGGCGGCATCCCGTCGATCACGCTGCGGGCGCGGAGCGCCACCGGTACGCGGTTGATCGCCCACCGTCCCGGGCGCCGGCCGCGCGACGTGGTGACCACGCTCGACCCCACCCTGCAGACGGATGCGACCGACGCGCTGGAGGGGCGCCTCGGCGGGATCACGATCATGGATCCCCGCAACGGCGCGGTGCGGGCTGCGGCCGGCATCGCCATGGACGCCGTGCAGCCCCCCGGCTCGACCTTCAAGATGGTGACCGCGTCCGCCGCCCTGACGAAGGGCGTGGTCACCCCGGAGAGCAGCTACGCGCCGGCCCGCTACGCGCTGGTCGGCGGCTTCAAGCTGGTCAACTTCCACCACGAGCTGTGCGGTGGCACGCTGGTGCAGGCGTTTGCCCAGAGCTGCAACTCGGTGTTCGGGCCGGTCGCCGTCGCCACCGGCGGCAAGCAGCTGGCGCGCACGGCGGTGGCCTTCGGGTTCAACACCCGCTCGCACATGGCCTACCCGCTGGACGAGAGCGTGATGCCGTCGCAGAGCGCGCTCCAGAACCCTGTCAACCTGGGCGTCGCCGGCATCGGCCAGGGCGGCGTCTCCGCCACGCCGCTGCAGATGGCATCGGTGGGACAGGTGATCGCCAGCCGGGGAGTGCTGCATCCGCCGTGGATCGCGCGCTCACCGTCCAGCATCCACGATCATCGCGCCAGCCGCCGGGTGATCACCAAGCACGTCGCCGACGATGTGGCCGAGATGATGCGGGCGGTCGTCGCCTACGGCACCGGCACGCTCGCGTCCAGCTCGATAGCCACGGTCAACGGCAAGACCGGCACCGCGGAGCTGGGTCCGGGGATCAAGACCGACGCCTGGTTCGTCGGCTACGCGCCGGCCGAGGCGCCGCGGGTGGTGGTCTCGGTGCTGATCGTCCACGGCGGTGTGGGCGGCCAGACCGCGGCGCCGATCGCGCGGCAGATGATCGAGGACGCGCTGCAGTGAGGGGCCTGCGCGGCATCGTCCTGGACATGGAGGGCGTGCTGCACGTCGGCTGGTCGCCGATTCCGGGCTCGCCGGCCGCCGTCGCCGAGCTGGCGGACGGCGGCATCGAGTTGGGCGTGCTCACGAACACCACGGGCAAGACGCGGGCGGCGATCGCGGAGCGGCTGTCCGGCATCGGCTACGAGCTGCCGGTCGAGCGGATCACGACGGCCGCATCGGCCGCCGCCGAGCACCTCCGCGCCGAGCACGCGGGCGAGCGCGTGTACGCGCTGGTCGAGCAGGACGCCGTGGGCGAGCTGGATGGGATCGAGCTGGTGGATGACCCGGCCACCGCCGAGGTGGTGCTGCTGGGCGGGCCTGACGAGAGCTGGACGTACGGACGGCTGAACGCCGTCTTCAGGGCGCTGCTGGGCGGTGTGCCGCTGGTGGCGATGCAGCAGAACCGGTGGTGGCCGACCGCCGACGGCCCGGCGCTCGATGCGGGCATGTTCGTGGTCGGTCTGAGCTATGCGGCCGCGGCCGAGCCGGTGGTGGTGGGCAAGCCCTCGACCGAGATCTACCGCAGTGCCTGCCGCCTGCTGGGCGTCGATCCGGCGGAGGCGATGATGGTGGGCGACGACCCGGAGTCGGATCTGGCGCCCGCCGCCGGGATCGGCATGCGCACCTGCCTGGTGCGCACCGGCAAGGGCGCGTCGTTCGGGGAGGTCGACGTCGACCTCGATCTGGCCGACCTGGCGGCGCTGCCGGCGGCGTTGCACGGGCGGGCCTAGCGCCGGTGCTTCAGCCCGGCCAGGCTAAGGCCGGATCCGGATCGCTGGTATCCTGCTCGCCGATGCACCACCGCAGCCCCAACATCGAGTTCGCCACGTCGGTGATCCGCCGGCTGCGCTTCAGCATCTCGCGCGTCTCGCACTGACGAGACCGGGTCCCAGGGAGTGGTGCGCCCAGAATCGGCGTGCCGCTCAGCTGATCAGTCCGGCTTTCCGATCACTCGAGGGGTTCCATGCACGCGCGCACGCTGACAATCTTCAGGCTCTACCAGCTCTTCAACGGCATCATCTTCACCGGCCCGGTGTGGGCGGTGTACCTGCTCTCGCGAGGGCTGACGTTGACCCAGTTCGGCCTGGTAGAGGCCGCGCTGCACGTCGGCATGCTGGTGGCGCAGGTGCCGACCGGAGCGCTGGCCGACGCGCTCGGCCGGCGCCGGCTACTGGTCGCTGCCGGCTTCTTCACCGCCGCCGGGGAGCTCGGCTACGTCTATGCGCCCGGGTTCGGGCTGATCTGCCTGGCCGGCGCCATCCACGGCGTGGCATTCGCGCTGCGCACTGGTGCCGACGAGGCCTACCTGTTCGACGCGCTCGCGCATGACGATGCCCAGGCGCAGTTCCCCCGCATGCTGGGCGGCCTGTGGGCCGTGTTCCAGTTCGCGAGCGCGATCTCGTTCCTGGCCGGCGGCCTGATCGCGACCTGGTCGCGGCCGGCCGCGTTCTGGCTGACCGCGATCTGCGCGCTGATCGCGAGCGGGATCGCCAGCCGGTTGCCGGACGATGCCCGCGGCAGCGCCGGCCAGGGCCTGTCGGTTGCGCGCAGCGGGCTCTCGGCGCTTCGTCGCTCGCCCCGGCTGGCGGTGCTGACGATCGCCTGGAGCATCTACTGGGCGGCCTTCACAAGCGCGTGGTTCTACGCCGCGCCACTGTTCGCCGAACGCGGTGCCTCGGATGCCATGCTCGGGTTCGCGCTCGGCGGCGGGATGCTGGTGGGCGCCCTGTTCAGCTGGGTCGGTGGCCGCATGCACGACCGGGCGTCGCTCACCGCCACCGTCGGTGGCACGTCGCTGTTGGCCGCGGTGGCGCTGGTGCTGGGGCCGGCGCTGCCCGGCCTGGCGCTGCCGGTGCTGATGCTGCTGGTGGTGGCGGGCCTGCCGGAGCTGGTCTACGTCACGCTCTCGACCTACCTGCAGCACAACACCCGTTCCGAGTTCCGGGCCACGTCGATGTCGATCGCCGAGGGCTTCTTCTCGATCCAGATGCTGTGGCTGTTCCCGCTGGTCGGCTACCTGATCACCCGCGACGGCTACGTGACCGGGTACGCGGTCTGCGCCGCTATGTCGCTGCTGGCGGCCGGCCTGTTCATCGGCTCACAGCGGCTGGCCGGCCTCGATCAGGCGACCGAGCCGGAGGCGGCGACCGCGTAAAGTCCACCTGATGTCCGCGCCCGCCCGCAAGATGATCGCCGAGAACCGCAAGGCCCGACACGATTTCCATATCGTGGAGCGGGTCGAGGCCGGCATAGCGCTGACCGGCACGGAGGTGAAGTCGCTCCGCGACGGTGGCGGCAACATCCGCGAGAGCTACGCCCAGCTGCGAAACGGCGAGGTGTTCCTGGTCGGGGCGAACATCGCCCCCTACCGGCAGGGCAACCTCCAGAACCACGAGCCGGTGCGTGACCGCAAGCTGCTGCTGCACCGCCGCGAGATCCACCAGCTGGGCGTGAAGGTGGCGCAGCGGGGCATGACGCTGGTGCCGCTGGCGCTGTACCTGACGAACGGCAAGGTCAAGCTCGAGCTGGGACTGGCCCGGGGCAAGGAGGGCGTGGACAAGCGCCACTCGATCGCCGAGCGCGACGCCCGCCGCCAGATGGAGCGGGCGGTCAAGGAGCGCAACAGCCGCTGATCAGTGGACGCGGACTCGGGCCGGCCGCGGCCGGTCGTGAGGGCGCGCCGCAGGAGGTTTGCGGCGATCACGGGCACCGGTTGGGTGCGGTCGAGGGGCCGGCGGGGCCGGCCGCCGCCACCATCCGCCGCCACCACCACCGCCGTCGGACGGTCCGTCATCGGACGATCCGCGATCGGTCAGCTCGACCACCCGGGCCAGCAGCGCCGTCAGTACGCCTGCCACACCCAGGTCGACCAGGAAGTGCACCAGCGTCACAGGCGGAATCTACCCCTGATCGCACGCCGGTATGCTCGGCCGATGCGAGCTGTACGCACCATTACCGTCGTCGGCTGCCACGCGGGCGGCGAGATCGGAAACGTGGTTGTGGGGGGCGTGCTGCCGCCGCCGGGCGCAACCGTGTTCGATCAGATGCGCCACCTGCAGCAACACGGCGACGGCCTCCGCAAGCTGCTGCTGCGGGAGCCTCGCGGCAGCGTCGCGTGCCATGCCAACCTGGTGGTGCCGGCCACGCAGCCGGGCTGTGACGCCGGCTTCATCATCATGGAGCCGACCGAGTACCCGCCGATGTCGGGCTCCAACACGATCTGCACCGCCACGGTGCTGCTGGAGACGGGTGCGGTGCCGATGCGCGAGCCGGAGACGCTGCTGCGGCTGGAGGCGCCGGGCGGCGTGATCGAGGTGCGCGCCGCCTGCAGGGATGGCCGCTGCGAGAGCGTCGAGTTCAGCAACGTGCCGTGCTTCGCCGACCGCCTGGACGCGCCGTTGGAGGTGGATGGGCTGGGCACGCTCACCGTCGACGTCGCCTACGGCGGCATGTGGTACGCGATCGCCGACGCGCGCGCCCTGGGGTTCGCGATCGAGCCGTCGGAGGCGCGCGAGCTGTCGCTGGCGGGCGAGCGGATCCGCGCGGCGGCTCGCGAGCAGCTGCCCTGCACGCACCCGGAGAACCCCGAGATATCCGGCGTCAGCATCGTCCAGATCGCCGAGCCCTGGCGGGGGGTGGGGGAGGTCACTCGAAACGCCGTTGTCGTGTCGCCGGGGCGGCTCGACCGCTCGGCGACCGGCACCGGCCTGTCGGCGCGGATGGCGGCGTTACACGCACGCGGCCAGATGCACGTTGGCGACACGATGTCCCACGCCTCGGCGATCGGCTCGGCGTTCGAGGGCCGGATCGTGTCGGAGACCAGCGTCGGAGACCGCCCTGCGATCGTGCCCGCGATCCGCGGCAGCGCCTGGCTCACCGGTGTCACCCAGCTGATGGTGGATCCAAGCGACCCGTTCCCGGAGGGCTACATACTGTCGGACACGTGGGGCGTCAGCGGCCGCGACGGTCAGTGACGCTTGGGGATGACGACGGTGCCGGCGATCTTGTCCTGCAGCGTCTGTTTGCGCTTCGTCCAGATCATCATCAGGTAGCCGATGCCGAAGGTGAGGCTGGTCAGGAACGTGGCCAGGTAGCGGCCGCTGGCGCGGGCGAAGCTGATGCGGTTACCGTCCAGGTCGGTTATGACCAGCCCCAGCGCCCTCTGGCCGACCGTGGCCTGGCGCGACGAGCTCTGCAGGATGGACGAGTACAACCAGGTCGTCACCGACGAGGCCAGCAGCAGTAGGCCGAGCGTGAGCCAATCGCCGTGCCAGTGAATGTGGACGTTGTTGCCGGCATCGGTGGTGGTGGTCACCGTGGGCTGGTTGTAGGACACGAGCAGGTCGGTGACGATGTTGAACGGAATCGCGATGATCAGCTGGTCGATCAGCCAGCCACCCGCGCGCGGCCAGAAGCCTGCATAGCGGGCGGCGGCGACTGGGGTGGCCGGCAGGCTGCCGACGCTGCCCACCCAGGAACCGCACTGCGGGCAGAAGGTGGCGTCGTCGAGGTGTGGGCTCCCGCAGTGCTGGCAGTAGGGCACGCCGCGACCCTACCAGCGGTCGCAGATGTGGCCGCCGGTCACGCCGGCGCCTGTGACGGGCGCAGGTGGATCAGCCCGGCAGCGGTCGGTTCGAACTCGCAGGCCTCGAGGTAGAAGGGCCGCAGCTCGTCGTCGAAGTCGACGTGCAGCCATTCGCAGCCGGCCGCCCGCGCGTGCTCGGCCGCGAACGCGACCACGCGGGTGGCGATGCCACGCCGCTGGAAGGCGCCGCGCGTCTTCGTGTCGATCAGGAACGCGTGATCGCCGCCGTCGGTGACGACGTTGACGAAGCCGACCACGACGTCGTCGGCCGCCCGGGCCGTGACCCAGCCGAAGCTGTGCGGACGGATCGTGTCCCACCATCCGGGTATCGGTGTGCCGCCGTATGAGGCCACCAGATCGGTCATCTCCGCATCCGACAACGGCCCGCGCCACCGCAGGACAACACCGTCGGGAAGGCTGGTCGATTGCGCGGCCATGTCGGGACGGAACGCTAGCTGGGCCACCCCGCATGTGATAGGTGTTGCCCATGACTGAAACGCTGCCCGTCTCCGAAGGCCGCATCCCCTTCGGCGGAGCCGAGACCTGGTACCGGATCGTCGGCGAGGGCGAGCGCCCGGGGGCGCTGCCGCTGCTGCTCCTGCACGGCGGGCCGGGCGGCACGCACGACTACATGGAGCCGATGGCGGAGCTGGCGCGGGGCGGCCGCCGCGTGATCTTCTACGACCAGCTGGGCTGCGGGAACTCGCCGCACCCGAGCGACCCCGACAAGTGGACGGTGCAGCTGTTCCTGGACGAGGTGGCGGCGGTACGCGACGCGCTCGGCCTTGACCGCATCCACCTGCTTGGGCAGTCGTGGGGCGGCATGCTGGCCTTCGAGTACATGCTGACCCGCCCCGGGGGCGTCGCCAGCCTGATCATCTGCGACTCGCTGTCGAGCGTGCCGCTGTGGATCGCCGAGGCTGACCGGCTGCGAACGCTGCTGCCCGAGGGGGTGCAGGAGACGCTGCTGGCACACGAGCGGGCCGGGACGACGGCGAGCGACGAGTACAAGGCCGCCTGCGACGTCTACTCCGACGAGCACGTCTGCCGGGTGCGGCCCTACCCGGACTACGTGGCGCGGTCGTTCGACCAGCTGCCGAACGAGGTCTACCTGACGATGTGGGGGCCGAGCGAGTTCTTCTGCACCGGCTCGCTGCGCGAGTGGGACGTGACCACGCGGCTGGGGGAGATCGACGAGCCGACGCTGATCGTGTCGGGCCGGCACGACGAGTCGACGCCGCTGGTGTCGCGCACCATCCACCAGGGCATCAAGGGCTCGGAGTGGGAGGTGCTGGAGAACAGCTCGCACGTCCCGCACGTGGAGGAGCCGGAGCGGTTCCTAGAGGTCGTCGGCGGCTGGCTCGAGCGGCAGGAGCGGCAGGGCAAGCAGGCGGACGCGGACGCTCGCGGCTAGAATGTGAGGGTACCTCCAAGGGGGCGACCTGGTTTCGACACGGTCGATTTTCGAGGAGGGTTGCAAGCCGAGGTTCCAGGTGGCCTCGTAAAATCCCTGGAAAACCGCAAGTGCGGAATCTGATCTCGCACTCGCTGCCTAATTAATTAGGTAGCGCATCGGCCCCTCCAGCCCGCGGGAGGGATTCCCGGTGTCAGCCAGCGGGCTCGCCGTGAGGGGGAGCGCCTACGCCGCCGATCGGGACTTCAAAGAGGGGCTAGTTCGTGTGGTGGCCCGTCCGGGGGCAGCCACCGGGCGAAACTCAATCCCGGACTACGCTTGTAGACGCTCTCTTCGTGCGGTCGTGGACGCGGGTTCGATTCCCGCCGCCTCCATCAAACGGCTTGGTTAGGCCAGAACTCCTCATCACGATCAAGTATCTCGCGACGGGATCATGCTCCGACCGAGCGGCGAGAGGTTACGCCGACTCGATGTGCGGATGGTTCGAAAGGGCGCGGGCGCACAGCTCGCAGTAGCCGAGCCAACGGGGCGAGAAGGCCTCCACCCGGATCGGCTGATGACAGTGCGGGCAGAGCTTCCGCGGTGCGCGGGCCCTGGAATGGGTGTAGGTCGTGTTCACGTCTGTAGATACTGCTCGCGTGGGTGGACGGATTGCGCCGAAGCGGCGTCCCGTACGCGGGCGCCCGCAACCGACCACACCTGCGAGATCGCCTTCGCGGCCGCAGGCGTCGAGGCCTACGTGTTCACGTTCGGTTAGGCTCGTCCGAAACAGATCACAACCAGGGAGGGGTCAGTGAGCGCGCCGGATGGGTTTCCGCGGCGACTCGTCGGCAAGGTCGGTCTGGTCACGGGCGCCGGCGGTGCGATCGGCCGAGAGAGTGCCTTGCGGATGGCCCGCGAGGGAGCGTCGGTGGCGGTCGCCGACCTGCGACTGGAAGCGGCGCAGGAGACGGTGTCCCTGCTGGAGGGCGAGGGCCACGAAGCCCTTGCCCTTGAGTGCGACGTCCGCGATCAGGTGAGCGTCGAGCGCGCGGTCGACGCCTGCGTCGGGCGGTTCGATCGCATCGACCTGCTGCACAACAACGCCGGTGTCCTGATCCCTGGCACCGCCCTCACGCAACGGCTCGAGGATTGGGATCTTCACTTCGCCGTGAATGTCAAAGGTGTGCTGCTGGTCTCGCGCGCCGTGATACCGCACATGCAGCGCCAGGGTGGGGGAGCGATCGTCAACACCGGCTCGACGGCATCGCTCGTCGGCGAGCCGAACTGCGTCTCGTACGACTCCACCAAGGGCGCCGTCCTGCAGCTGACCCGGCAGATGGCGATCGACTTCGCCAAGGACGGGATCAGGGTCAACTGCGTCTGCCCAGGATGGATCGACACCGGCTTCAACGATCCCATCTTCGACGACGCCGGGATGTCGGCCCAGGAGATCGACGATGCCGTGAAGCTGGCGATCCCGCTGAACCGCCAGGGTATGGCCGCCGACGTCGCACCCTCGGTCGCCTTCCTCCTCTCCGACGACGCCTCCTATATCACCGGGACGTCGCTCGTCATCGACGGAGGCTTCGTTGCGCAATAGAGAGGTGACATCATGGCCGCTATGGATCTGAGCCACCGACACCGAGACACGCTCGAGCACATCTTCGCGCACAACCGCAACGTGGAGTGGCGCCACGTGAGGTCGCTGCTCGAGGCCACCGGCACCGTCGTCGAGGAGCCGAACGGCAAGCTGCGCGTGACGCTCGGGCACGAGACCGAGGTGTTCGTGCCGCCGCACGGGAAGGACGCCGATGTCCAGCAGCTCGTGGATCTGCGGCGCATGCTGAAGAACGCGGGGTTTACGCCCTGATCTAGCGGGCGGGCGTCCTGGCAGGTTGCGCGTCGATCCGCCCGACGCGGCAGCGCTGCTAGGCGGCCAGCTCGACCGGGCGCACTTCCAGCTCGATCACCGCGCCGGAACGCACGACCGTCAGCGACTGGGGGTTGCCGATTGCCTCTGCCGACAGCTGGCGCTGCAGTTCCTCGACGCTCTCGATCGGCTTGCCGTTGACCGCGACCACGATGTCCTCGGGGAGCAGCCCAGCTGCGCCCGCTGGGCTGTCGGGAGCGATGTCGATCAGCTCGATGCCGGCAGAGCGGCCCAGCGCCGCCACCGCCTTGGGAGGCAGCGGCCGCGGAGCGGCGCCCACTCCGATGTAGGCCCGCCGGACGCGCCCGTCGCGCATCAGCGTCGCGATCAGGCCGCTCGTGTGCTCGTTGATCGGCACGGCCAGTCCCAGCCCCATGCCGGCCAGCGCGGTGTTGATCCCGACGACGCGGCCGTCGCTGGTTGCGAGCGCGCCGCCGGAGTTTCCGGGGTTCAGGCTCGCGTCCGTCTGGATCACGTTGTC
>Ga0075424_100000130_pt1 | contig 48027 bp, 40 predicted proteins | sample SoiMethybrSBSTD3_FD_75301 | JGI IMG/M metagenome (GOLD analysis project Ga0075424, IMG submission 75301) | Bulk soil microbial communities from a Populus tree surrounding site in Tennessee, USA - Soil MetaG P. TD hybrid SBSTD3 | ecosystem: Environmental > Terrestrial > Soil > Tree plantation...
ACGCCGGCCAGGCCCTCGAGCCGCGACGATTCGACATGCCCGTCGTTCCCGACCAGACCGACGGCGGTCCGCTGCGCCCCGGGCATGGGACGGGCCTGATAGCCCATCTCGCGGATCACGCTGACGACCTTTTGAATCTCCTCTTCAGTCGCCCCGGAGCGCATCACGATCAGCACGACGTCACACTCCCCTCAAATGGTGAATCGGTCGCCGTCGGCGGCCGCGGTGACCGGTCCGCCGAACCGTCCGGCCGCGATCTTGGCCGGGTCAGTATTCTCCACCGGTGGATAGAAGTGCGTCAAGACGAGGCGCCGCGCCGCGGCGGCCTTGGCCAGGTCTCCGGCCCGTTCCGGCGTCAAATGGATGTCGATGGCCATGGATTCGGGCAGGGAACACTCGGCCAGCAGCAGGTCGCAGCCCTTGGCCCAGCGCGCCAGCTCGGCCGATGGCCCCGTGTCTCCGGTATATACCAACCGGCCTTCCGGGGCGGTCAAGCCGAGCGCCACGCTCTCTTCTGTGTGCGGAACGGGGAAGCTTTCCAGTGAGAGCTCGGCGTCGATTGGAAAGGGCTCTCCTGGCTGGACGTCCATGATGAGGATCGGAAACCCCGGGTCCAGCAGCCAATCGCCGTACCCCTCCGCCAGCCCGCGGAACAGCCGCACCACGCCGCGCGGTCCCAGCACTACGAGCGGCTCGCGTCGGGCCGGCACGGTCGTGTGTTTGAGCGCGTACACGAGCATCGGCACGTCGGCGAAATGATCCGGGTGGAAATGGGTGAGCGCGATGTGCGTGGTGTCCGGCCAGGGCAGCTTGAGCTTCGCCAGCCGGTGCAGCGTGCCCGGTCCGCAATCCAGCAACATGCGCACGTTGCCGCGTTGCACGAAGTGGCAAGGCGAGCTGCGCTTGGCCGATGGCGCGACCGATCCAGTGCCGACGGTAATCAGTTCCACGAGTCTAGGTCGTCCTTCCGCGGAAGACGATGCGTTTGAACTGAATTACGCCCCCGACCTTCAACTTGTACAGATATACGCCGGCCGGCAGCCACCGGCCGTCGTCGCTCTTGCCGTCCCAGGTGAGCCGCGGGTCGCACAAGCCGCCACCGGCGCTGCCGCGACCGTACCGTCCGGCCGGGAGCACCACGGGGAACGCGTTGTTCGGCAGCAGGCGTCGGACGAGACCGCCGCGGAGGTCGAGCACCTCGAGCTGGGCCGCGCCGGGCTGCGACAGGTCGAACCAGATACAGGTCGCGCTTTGCGTCGGCGTCGGGAACGGGTTGGGGAAATTCTGATACAACACGGTCGCGGGCGGCGCGGTCGCGTCGAGGACCACGAAGGGCGCCGGCGCCCGCACCAGGGACGTGTCGGAGCCCGCGTGGACCACCAGCTCCCAGCGATACGTGGCGTTGCTCTCGAGTGGCTGCACCGGTTGAAACGTCGTGTCGGTGAGACCACCCGCCCCGTCCACCGGGATGTCGCTGTTGCTGCGACGCACGATTACATCGTAGCGGAACGGCCCCGGCGGGCTGGTGATCGGGGTCGGGGACCAGGTGAACACGGGCCGGGTCGAGGCCGTGGACGACCCGGCCGAGTCGGCGAGCGTCGTGAGGCGAGCCCATGGCGGCACAACGATGGGCCCGACGACACCGGTCGAGGCGGTGCCCACGGCGCTGCTGGCGTCCACGCGCCAGAACAGCGGCGCGCCCGGTTTCAGCGCGAACGTGAGCGAATAGTTGGTCGCCATGAGGCTGGTATCGAGGCTCGGGGCCAGGAAGGCCGAATCCCGGGCGATCCGCAACCGGTAGGTCACCGACTGAGCGAGGGGCGACACCGATCCTGGGGTCCAGGAAAAATCAGGCGTCACGCTCGTGAGGATCGGCGGCAACGGCGAGAGGGGCGTGATGCCGTTGGGGAATACCGCGGCCGCGCTCACGTTGGGGCGCCCCCAACCACTCGTCGAATCCGGGTTGGCCCGGTTCGTGGCCTGCGCTCGCAGCGCCGCGCGCAGGGCGATCGGGCCCAGCGTGGGGTTCAGCTGCTTGACGAGCGCGGCCGAAGCGGCGAGCAGCGGCGTGGCGAACGACGTCCCGGACAGGCGGCCGAGCGAGGATCCGGTCAGCGTGCAGACGTCGACCCCGGGTGCCGTGAGGTCCGGTTTGAGGCGGCCATCGGCGGCCGGCCCGCGTGAGGAGAAGCCGGCGATCGACCCGAGCGAGTCCTCCGCGCCGGCCGTGATCACCGAATCCGCGTCGCCGGGTGTGACGAGGGTACGGAATCCCGGGCCTTCGTTCCCCGCGGCGGTCACGACGAGAATACCGCGCGCCGCGGCCGAATCGGCGGCCGCGGTAGTGACGGCCACGTCTCCGTTCAGCTCCGACGGGGTGTACGTGAACCCGTTATCGAACCGCAGGTACCCGAGGCTCGAAGACACGATGTCGACGCCGATCGAATCGGCCCACTCGAGCGCGGCGACATAGTTGTCCTCTTCAACGCGGGTCTCCGAGCGGATGTCCTCCGTTTTGGCGAGGAGGTAGCTCGCCCCCCGGGCGATCCCCACCAGGCGTCCCGGCACGAGGCCAGCGAACAGCGACCACACCGCGGTGCCGTGAAATTGCGCGCCGAGCGCGTCATTGGCTTCATCGCGAACTACGGAATCGCCGAACACGAAATCGCGTTGCGCGGTCACGGTGACTCCCGCGAACACCGGTGAGAGCGTGTTGAACCCCACGTCCAGGATGGCGATGCGGACGCCCATCCCGTTGACGCCGGCGTCGGCCAGCGGCCGCAGCTGCAGCTGGCGGTAGGGCATCTCGGATGATCCGTAGGTCGGGTCTCCGAACGCCGGGCAGGTGTCGATCGCGATGGAGGAGAATTCCGCGGCGCGGTCCGGCTGGGGCCGGCGCCGCCAGCGGCCGACCGGTTGCAGCCGTCGCAGATACGGCTCGCGCGACAACGCGAGCACCACGCCCGTTCGCATTCGCGCGCTGACCGCATGCAGCCAGCGACTCGACACGCGAACGGTTCCGCCTGCCTGGGTAATGCGCTGGACGGCGTCGCCGAGCGGGATGCCCGGGCGGACAAACAGCCACACGGTGACGGTCGTATCGCGCTGCAGGATCCCGGCGAGTGGAGGAGAAACGGAAGGCCGTTGCGCCTCGAGCGCGGCCGGCACGACGACCAGCGCCAGCAGGACGGCCGCCCAACGCCGGCGCATCGCTCGGACTACGCCGACGCCAGCTGGCCGAGCCGGACTCCCACGATCGTGGAAACGCCCGGTTCCTGCATCGTCACCCCGTACACCGCGTCCGCCGCCTGCATGGTGCGCGGGTTGTGGGTGATCACGATGAACTGCGTCTGACTCTTGAACTCCGCCAGCAGCCGGACGTAACGGCCTACATTGGCGTCGTCGAGCGGCGCGTCGACCTCGTCCAGCAGACAGAATGGGCTGGGCATGGCCAGGAAGATCGCGAACAGCAGAGAGACCGCGACGAGCGTCCGCTCGCCCGAAGAGAGCAGATGGATGCGCTGCGTCCGCTTCCCCCGTGGCGCGGCGTGGATCTCGATCTCGCTCTCGAGCGGCTCGTCTTCGTTGGCGAGCCGCACGTCGCATTCGCCGCCGCCGAACAGCGTCTGGAACACCGTGCGAAAATGCTCGCGCACCTTGCCGAACGAATCGAGGAACAGGGCCTTGGCCGTCTGGTCGATCTCGCGCGCGGCCTGCTGCAGCGAGCCCCGAGCGGCGACCAGGTCATCGCGCTGCGTCATCAGGAACTCGAGCCGCTTGACCTCTTCGGCGTGCTCCTCGACCGCCAGCGCGTTGACCGGGCCCACGGCGTCGATGGCCTCCCGCAGCCGGTCGTTCTCCTGACGCAGCCACTCGAGGTCCCCGGTGACGTCCGGGGCCTCCCGCAGCAGCTGCGCGAGCGGCCTGCGCCATTCGGCTTCGACCCGCTCGGCCGTCCCCCGCTTCCGGCCCTCGAGCTCGGTGCGCTCGACGGTCAGTCGATGCTCTTCTTCGCCGAGGGTGGCGAGCGTCACGCGCGCGGCTTCGACGGCCGCCTCCGCGTCCTGAACGGCGGTTTCGGCACGCTCGACTTGAGCGGCAGCTTCGGTGGACGCCGTTTCCAGTTCGGCCTGCGCCAGGCGGCGTTCCTGCAGCGCGTCCTGCCACTGGCCGCGTTGCGTCTGGAGCTCCGTGTTCGTCGCATCGATCCGCAGGACTTCCTCGGCCAGCGCCGCCGCATCCTGTCGCGCGGCCTCGGCCTCCGTCGCCGCGCGCAGCGTGCGCTCGCGACCCGCCGCCAGCCGGGCTTCCATCTGGGCGGCTTCCACCTGCCAATGCACCCGCTGCTCGCGCACCCGCTCCTGCTCGGCCTCCAGGCCCTGGAGTACGGCGCGCTCGGCGGCGAGCCGCTCGTCGTGCTGGTGACGCTCGCGCGTGTGGGCCTGCAAATCCGTTTCGAGCGCGCTCTGCCGCGCCTCGACCTCTTCGACACGGCGCGTCAGCCGCTCGACGAGCGCACTTCCCTCCGCGACCAACCGGCGGGCATGCGCCACGGCGCGCTCGGCGTCTCCCTGGCGCGCGCCGGCTTCGAGCTCCTCACGTCGTTGCTGATCCGCCGCCAGCGAGGCGTCTGCCAGGGCGGATTGCGCCTGGGCCAGCTCACGCACGCATGTGTCGAGGGCGCCCTGGGTTCTGGTGCGAGCCGATTCCGCCTCGGCGAGGTCGGCATCCAGCGCTTCGAGCTCAGCGCGGCGCTGTAGCGGGCCGGCTTTGCCGGCCGCGCCGCCGTCCAGGAAGATCGCGCCGTTGGCGCGCCGCAAGGTGCGGCCGTCGTCGAGCACCTGGTGTCCGGTCAGGAGGGCGCGCACCCACGCGACCGCCGGACCCTCTACCCGCAGCTCGTCCTTGAGCGGGTGACCGTCCGCCGCCAGGCTCGGTCCGGGGCTCGCGGGCAACAGCACGAGTGGACCGGGTTGCTCGGTCGCATGCCAGGCGCGGACCGCGTTGGCCGTGTCGGCGTCTCGAACCAACACGGCGTGCAGCCACTCACCCAGCAGCCGTTCGGCGAGCTCGGCATCACGGCGGCTGGTGCGAACGAAGTCGGAGAGTGGTCCGAGCACACCGTTCCCGAACCGGTCTCGTACCCTGAGGAGCGCCTGGGCGGCCGGCGCCAGACCCACGCGCCCGCGCTCCAGATCGCCCAGGGCATCTCGCCGCGCGGAAACCTGCGACCACGCCTGTTCGGCCTGGCGACGCGCCGTGCGGGCCGCCAGCTCCTGTTCTTCGAGCCCGCTCACGCGCCGCCGGGCTCCCTGGACCGCCTCGACCGCCCGCAGCGCCGCCTGTCCCGCGCCGGCGGCACCGCGCGTCACGGCCGTCAGGGTCTGCTCCGCGGCCGCCGCAGCCTGCTCACGACTGCTCAGGTCGGCGATCGCGCGCTGTCGCTCCTGCTGCAGCTCGACCGATTCGCGCTCCAACGCCGCCCGCTCGATTTCGAGCGCCCGGACGCCTTCGGTAGAGTGCTGCAGGTCTGCTTCGAATCCGCGAACGGTTTCACGCAGCGCGGTGAGACGCCCCCGAACCTCGGCTTCCTGGTCGGTCCGTCCCGACAGCTCGGCGTTTACACCGGTGAGCTCTCGCTCGGTGCCGGCCCGCTCCGCGTCCGCTTCCGCGCGCTCACGATCGGATTGCGCCGCACGCCGCTCTTTCTCCGTGCGCTCTTCCAGCGCCCGGGCGCGGCGTTGCGTCGCATTGGCGAGGCGCTCGGCGGCCAGGGCGAGGTCGCCCTGCAGACGCTCCGCATCGAGCTTTGCGTCGGCCAGACGCCGCTCGACCCCGGTATGGCCCGATGCCGCCGCGTGCCGCGCCTGCACCCGGGCCTCGCGCGTCCGTTCGGCTTCTTCGAACCGCGCCCGAGCCGCGGGGACGCTCTCGCCCAATTCCCGCGTCCGAACGCCGAGCGCGCCCAGGGCGAGATCGAGGTCCTCGAGCTCGCGGCGCACCAGGCTGATCGCCACACCGAAGCGCTCTTCCACCATCTTGGTGTAGCGCTCCGCCTTGCCCCGCTGCCGCGCCAGGCTGCGCACCTGGGTCTGGACTTCGGCGATCAGGTCTTCGAGCCGGGCCAGATCCGCGGCCGTTTCCTCGAGCCGCCGCTCGTAGCTCTGCTTGCGGTTGCGATACAAGCCGATCCCAGCGGCTTCTTCGAACAACGCCCGCCGTTCCTCGGCCTTTTCCGAAAGCAGGGCGTCGATCATCTTGGCTTCCATCACGACGGCCGCGTCGGCGCCGAGTCCGGTGCCGCGCAACAAGTCCTGAATATCCCGCAGCCGCACCGGCGATCGGTTGAGCAGGTAATCGCTTTGCCCCGAGCGGGACAGCCGGCGCGTGATGACGACTTCCTGGTAGGCGATGGGCAGGGAGCCGTCCGCGTTGTCGAACACGAGCGATACCTCGGCAACGTTCACCGGCCGGCGTCCTGTCGAGCCCTGAAAAATCACGTCCTCCATCTTGCCGCCGCGGAGCAGGCGGGGGGATTGCTCGCCCAACACCCAGCGCACGGCGTCGGAGATGTTCGACTTGCCGCAGCCGTTCGGTCCGACGATGGCCGTGACGCCGAGGTCGAAGGGCAGATCGACCGATCCGGCGAAGGATTTGAAACCCACCAGCTCGAGCCGGCTCAGTCTCATGGCGTCCGTTCGGTTCGGGTGAACACCGTGGTGGGAATTCCCGCTCGATCGAGCTGCGCCTGCGCGACGACGGCCTGCTCGGGATGCTCGTACGCGCCCACGAGGACCGGGCCGGTTTTGCCCCAGCGCAGACCGGTGAACCCGAGGTCGCGCAACCGGGCGCCGTCGCTGGCGCGCAGCAACGCCAGCGAGTACGGGGCCTTCAGCGGCTTGCCTTCGCCGCGCTTGGCGATGTGCTTGCGCCAGTAGCTCGCGCGCGCGGTCAGTGCGGCCGCGCGCGTCGCGTACACGCCGGTCTGGACTCGATACCACACCGCGCCCGACGCGTCTGGCGCCAGAGCACTCACGATCGCCGACACGCCGGCGGCGGTGAGCCGGTCGGCATGGGCCAATGCCCGCTCAGGCTCGCCGTACGCCGCGAGCTGCAGGGTCCACGCTCCGGAATCCTGCGTCTCGAGGATCGGCAACAAGACCGCGACAGCTTCCGGCACCGGAACCGGCGCCGCGGGTTGAGGGGGCTTGGCGACCGGCGCTGTTTGCGGCGGCGGCGATCCCCGGAACGCTCCCTTGGCGGTGGCCACGATCGCGGCCCCGCCGATGGCGATCGCTGCCACCGCGGCGACGACGAGCGGCCGCGAGGGCCATACCGAGCTGCCACCGTTCGGGGCTGGAGTCGTCGAGCTCCAACGTTCGCGTACCGTACCGAGCAAGTCGACGCCGCGGTCGCGCGCCGCCAGCAGCGCCCGTCCTTCCGGCGACCCGAGGTCGACACCATTCGGTGCCAGGGCCATGACCCCGTCGGGCGAAGCCCCGAGCTCCGACAGTCGTTCGGCCGGGAGATAGACGAGCAGCAGCGCCCCTTCATTCCGGAAGCCGGCTTGCAGCCGCCCCCAGCGCGACGAGCCGAGCACGACCATCGGGTTTGCGACATCGGTTCCGCTAGGGACGAAATTCACGCCCTCGACGTCCTGCGCGACCTCGGTGAGGTCAACGTCCGCCGCGATCGCCTCGGCGATGCCCGGAGCGGCCGCGAGGTGCTTCGTCTCGTGCAGGATCGGTGATTCGAGGCAGAGATCGACCAGGGCCACCACGCGACGGGCGCCGGGGGACGCGGTCGCCGAAGCGCGGGCCACGCTCCACGCCACGTCGGCGGCCCAACTGGAATCGCCGGCCACCGGGACCAGGGCAACCAGCGCGCAATCCCGCACCAGGGGCGGAACGACCCGGTCGAGCCGGGAGCGGGGGAGGACGCGGAGGGTCACTGGCCGGGATGGTAGATCCAGTAGGGACGTCCGAGCTTGCGGCCGATCGCCTCCGCCTGGTCTCGTGAGCCGTACGGACCCAGGACGACGCGGTAGCCCTCGTCGATGGTCGCGGGCGGAAGGACTTTCGCCGCCAAACCGGCCCGCGTCAGCTCCTCGGCCATTTGTTGCGACCAGGTCGCGTTGCGGGAAACGGAGACCTGGACGTACATGTTGCCTTCGCCGCCGAGCGAGTCACCCGACGCCGTCGCGCCGGCATTGGCTTCCTGCGCCGCACCGCGCGGTGCCCAATCGGTAGCGACCCAGAAATCGCTGGCCGACCCCGGGACGCGACCGATGGCGATGAGCGAGTCGGGCCGCATCGAGACGACGTCGCTTCCGCTGCGCACCAGCAACGCCCCGTCGGGAGACACCGTCGGCAGATCGGCGTACCAGGCCGTGGGCAGGCCGCCCACCAGGCGTTTCACTGGAAGATCGACGACCCACACCGTGTCCCCCATGGGCGGCCGGGCCAGCAGCCACTGCCCATACGGATCGAGCCGCAAGGCCGCGACCGGCGTGGGCAGCGCCACGCCGTCGATCTCCTTCAGGGCGTAGCGGTCGATCACCGCGAGCCCCATGCCGCTGCGGCTTCCCACGTACACGCGATGGCCCGAGGGCGAAAACACGAGCGCGCGTGGATGATCCGCGATGGGGACGAAGCCCGCTTCACGTCGGCCGAGCGGATCGAGCAGGTGGACGCCGGAATCGCTCGCTACCGCCACGAGATCCGCCCAGCGGCTCGTGGCCACGTCGCCGTCGGCGGGAAGCGGACGTGTCACCGGTGGTTGGTCCGCTGCCGCGACGATGATACTGGCGTGATCACCACCGATCACCGCTACTAGTCGTTCGTCCGCACCGCCGAACAGCTCGCGTGGCTCTCCTTCCAACGGACGGGACCAGGTGAGCCGCACGCGGTGCGACAGCGTGGCGACGCGGTGTCTCGCGTCGATCGCGTACACCGTGCCGTCAGGTCCGAGCGCCGCGACGCTCGCCTCGGCGGTCACGGTATCGACGCGTCCGCTTTCCAGGTCGAGAGCGAGCAGCTCGTGCTTGACGGTGCGAACGAACAGCTCGTTGGCCTCCGGATCGACGCCGAGCACCGCTTCGACGGCCGGCAGCTTTCCGCGGAGGGGAGTCGGCCAGAGCGTCAGGCCCGGCATGCGGTACAGTTGGGGTGTACCGCCGTTCTGGGGTACGCGGATGGCGAAACCGCCGCGCCGCCCGGGCGGGCCGGTGCGCGGCATAAGTGTCGGTGCCGCAACTGATTGAGAAGACGATCCACCCGGCGCCTGAGCGCGGCAGCCCCACAGCATCAGCGCTATGAGGATCGAGACGGAGCGCGTAGGCAGCAAATGGCCTCGCCGGAAGATAGAAACCCGGCGAGGCCAATGCAAGTGGCTCAATTGTAGCGAGTTAGAACGTTGGACCGAGACTTACGGTCCAATAGGCCTTGTTGTAGGTCCGATCCAGGGGTCTGGTGATGTCGAACCGCAGGATGACGAAGCCGAGCAGGTTGGCGCGGATCGATCCTCCCCAACTGCGGACCACGGAGCGAACCAGCAGCGGATCATCAGTGGCGGCGCGTTGCCATTTGACCTTGTCACCGGTGCTCCACGCCACACCGGCGTCGTAGAACAGCGCGCCTTCGATCGGCGGCAGGCCGACGGGCAGGAACCCGAGCACCAGGCTCCGCGTCAAAGGAAACCGCAACTCGACGTTGCCGACGGCGATTTTCGACCCGATCAGTTGATCGAGAACCTGACACCCCGTGTATCCGGGAGAGCCCGGACCGGTGACGCACTCGTGCTTCAAGAGTGAGCCGGACGTATAACCGCGGATCAGCTCGGTGCTGCCGAGGAAGATCGGAAACAGTGCCGCATCCCGGCCCGTGTTGCCGTAGAGCAGCGTGCGGAACGCGAGCGTGAAGGGTCGGGCGAACAGGTATCGGCGATAGTCCGCGACGTAGTTCAGGAACTTCTCGTTGCCGAAGCTCGGGGAGAAGCCGAAGCGCGAGCGGCTGCCGGCGAACGGGCCCACATAGCTGAACAGCGCGTTGTCGTGCACGAACGCAATGCGCGGCGACACGTAGCCGATGGAGCGCTGGTTCGAGTCAGTCTCAAAGGATTGGATATACTGCCCGTTTGCCGTGCAGTTGCAGAGATAGTAGGCATCCGAGATCGTCAGAGTTGCCACGCTGAGGGCGACGCCGTGCACGCCCAGCTCGATGCGCGTGAACCGGCTCAGCGGGTAATACGACTCCGCGAACAGGTCCCGAACCACGTAGCGCTGCAGTCGCAGGTTGTAGAGCACCGCGCTGTCGCTCTGGTACGGCACAACATCGATCGTGCTCGGGATGTAGAAATAGTACGGGGTCTGCGAGCCCCCCACGCCCCAGTTCACGCGCCGGCGCTGATTGATGTAGGCCGCGAACACCTGGGCTTCGGTAATCCGCCCGTTCACGGACGCCGCGAACTGCAGCGTATGGTCGCCGAGGATGTCCGACAGCGACACCGCCGCACCGCCGAAGAAGCCGCGCCCGAAGTTGTCGCGCGCGTAGCCGATGGTGGGCCGCGCAGTGTAGTCGGGCGAGAACCGCACCTTGTACGGCCGCACCGAGAACTCGGTGGTGTCGGGGAGCGAGAGCGTAGCGGAGTCGAGCAGCGAGCGGACCGAGATCGCCGCCGCCGTCGCCGTGGATTCGGCGGTCTGCGGCGCATCGCTCGACGGCCGGAATCCGCCCGACGGCGGCCGGTAGACCGACACCGAGCTGTCGTTGGTCGCCGGCGTGATGGTGTGGATCGTATCGGGGCGGGCCGCCGCGGGACCCATGCCGACCCGTTGCGTGCTGTCGCGGCGCGCCGGACCGGCCAAGAGCATCACGGGGCCCGGGGCCGGGACGTCCTGGTAAGGTTGGCGCCGCAGCGAGCGCGGGTTGTCCACCGAATACACGTTGTATTCGCCGTCTTCGTAATACGCGAACGCCAGGCGGTCGGCCTCGCGCGCCCAGGAGAGGGCGGGGGAAGACGGGGTGATTCCCGAGACGCCGGTGAACACGTCGGTGAGCTGGTACAGCGTGCCGTCCCCCAGCTCGTACAGGAACAGGTTGCTGATCCCGGTTCGGTCGGAGACGAACGCGATGGAGCGGCCGTCCGGCGCCCAGACCGGGTTGATGTTCTTGCCTTGATCCATGTGCCCGAGCAGCTCGATCGACCCGGTCTCCAGGTGATACAGCGCCAGGCGCATGTTGCCGAAGCGGAGCTGATCGAAGTCGGTCGCTCCGCCGCGATCGGTGGTGAACGCGATGGTCTTCCCGTCCGGCGACCACGTGGGTTGGAGGTCGGCGAACTTGTCGTTGGTCAGGCGGCGGAGGCCCGTGCCGTCGCGATTGATCACGAACAGGTCGGAGAGGCCGCCGTCGAATCCGGTGAACACGAGCTTGGTGCCGTCGTTGGACCAGGACGGCGTTTCGAGCCCGTTCAGGGGCACGTGGATGCGCCGCTCCTCGCGGCCCTTCTTGACGTCCAGGATAACCAGGTCCTCGTGCTGCTTGCGCTTGGCGGTAATGGCGAAGAAACGCCCGTCGGGGGAGAATGACCCGGACGAATTGATGAACCGCAGACTCTCGTAATTGGAATTGATCGTCGACTTGACGAGCCGCCGGAGCGAGCGGCCGCTCTCGGCGTCGGCCAGGTACAGGTCGATGAAGAACGAGTTCCGCTCGCCGAAGAAGGCGATCGTGCGCCCGTCGGGCGCGAGGGCGGGAGCGAGGTGATACCCGCCCCCGGTCCGTTTCTCGGTCAGCAGCGGCTGGGCGATGCGGCGGGCCCGGTAGTGCTCACCCAGCTGCGGCAGAAACGTGGTCTGCACCGCGTCGCGCCACTCGTTGGACAGCTCGTCCAGCGACAGCCCGAGGGCCCGCTTGATTGAGCCTTCGATGCCGGACGTGGCACTCGCCTGCAGGATCTCCCCGATGACCTCGTCGCCCCACTTTTCACCGATGTAGGACCAGATCGAGTGGCCGAAGCGGTACGGGAAGATCCGGGGATCGTAGGTGAGCTGCTCGATCGTCGGGAGGTTGCCTTCCAGCGACGCGTCGCGCAGCCACATGGCGGTGGGCGCGTCGATCGGGCCGATCGACAGATACTCAGCCATGCCCTCCATGAACCAGAGCGGTGGATTGACGTTGACGAGCGTCTGCACGCCGCCGCCGATGCGCCCGCTCGAATACACGTCGTACTGGAACTGGTGCACCATTTCGTGCTGCATCACGTGCTCGAGATCGGCGTAGGAGCCGGTGAACGGCAGCACCATCCGGTGTTTGAAGAACTCGGTGACGCCGCCCGTCCCTTCGCCCAGCTCGCCTTCGATGGCGTTGGTCTGCTCGAAGTCGGTGTGCGAGGCGTACAGAATGATCGGCTTGCGCTGCTGGAACTGGTGGTGCAGCACGCGCGACAGCCGGGCGTAGGCCCGTTCGGCCATGCGCGCCGCGTCGAGCGCCGCCGGCCGCTCCTCGTCGTAGAAATAGACTTCAAAGTGGTCGGTGCGGATGATCTTGAAGGGGAAGGACCGGTACTGCACCTTGTTCTGCCCGAAATACTGGGCCGCGGCGCGCGGCGCGCCGCCCAGGATGGTGGTGAGGGCCAGCGCCGCGAACGCGAGTTTTGTCCCCGTGCTCATACTGCTCCGATCCTTTCTTCGGTGGGTCACCCGGCCGTGCCCACTTCATCGAGGGCCACCGGCGGGGCGTCTCCCCACAGCCGCTCCAACTGGTAGAACTCCCGCAACTCCGGATGAAACAAATGCACCACTATATCAACATAGTCGAGCAGTACCCAGCGTCCCTGGGTGAGCCCCTCGACGTGATGCGGAGCGATGATCCTCATCAGGTGCTCCGCCATCCCGCGCACATGAGCATCGGAGGTTCCCGAGGCGATTACGAAATAATCCGTCGCTTCGGAGAGGCCATGCAGGTCCAGCACGATCGGGTCGACGGCCTTACGATCCGCCAAGGCGGCGGCAATGGATTTCAACCCGGTGGGAGGAAGCCGCGTCCCTCCACGCGTGCTGCGCCCGCTTCTCCTATTCATAGCGCGGCGCTCCGGCGTTTGTTCCGTCTTCGACCTGATAGAACACACCCCACGCCCCGATGCCGGCGTGAGCGGCGATCACCGGTGTGATCGGGCTCACGACAATCTGCTTCGGGCGATAGCGCTCGACCAGCTCGACCCGGAGGGTTTCGGCAAACTCCGGGATGTCGCCGTGCGCGATCCCGAGACGCAGCTCGGCGGGGCGCGGTGTCAACAACCCATCGAGCCTCGCCAGCACGCGTGCCCGCGCCGCCTCGCGCCCGCGCGCCCGATCCACGGGCTCGGCGCGGCCGTCCAGCGTGAGCGCCATGATCGGCTTGAGATTCAGCCGCTTCCCAAGCCAGCCGCGCAACCGGCCGACCCGGCCCGAGCGGATCAGCCGTTCGAGATTGTCGACGGTGAAGAACCCTCCCGACTGGTCCCGCACCCGCGTCAGCTCGCGAACGATCGCCGGGGCGTCCCACCCGCGCGCGGCCAGCTCGAGCCCCCGCAACACCAGCATGCCTTCGGTGAGCGACGCGCCGCGGCTGTCGACCAGATGAATCCGGGCGGAATCGACGACCTTCGCCGCGCGCTCCGCGTTGCCGTACGTCCCCGAGAGCGCCTTGGACAAGACTACGGCGACCACTTGCTCGGCGTTGCGCAGCGCATCGGTGAAGCTGTCCTCGAATGCCTTGGGTGCGGGCTGCGAGGTGCTCGCGTCTTCGCCGCCGCGCAACCGCTCGAAGAACTCCGTGGTCGTCATCTCCAGACGGTCCTGGTACACCCGGTCGCCGATGATGAGCTGGGTCGGCACCAGACCAATGCCGTGCTCGAACACGAGCGGGTCGGGAAGGTCGCAGGCGGTATCGGAGACGAACGCGAGGACGCGTTTCTCCGCCAGCGCGCGATGCTGCGCCCGCATGTCCTCGGCCTTGGTCGACTCGACAATGCCCCACGTCGCGCCGAGGGCGAAGACCTGGTCCGGCGTGTCGGTGTGCACGTGGGCCTTCAACAGGTCGCCGGTTTGCAGGACGACGATCGAGCTCCCCAGCGCCCGCAGCGCGCCGCGGGCCGTCCCGCTGTTCGGCAACGGTGCGCTCCGGGCGCGGACCAGGATTTCGGTGCAGTACTGGTAGTCGCGCTCGTCGGCCACTTCCGTCATGGCGGCCACGTTGGGCGACTCGAGGCGATCGACCGCGCCCTGGGCAAGCGCCCCTTCCTCTATTAACCGATTGACGCCGTCCAGGAGGCGCACAAATCCCTTGGCACCGGCGTCGACGACGCCCGCGGCCTTGAGGGATTGCAGCAGCTCGGGGGTGCGGGCGAGGGCGACCTCGGCCGAGGCCACGAGCCGCCGGACGAACACGCGGACATCGCGCTCGCCGGCGGCGCGCTCCGCTTCCTGCGCCGCCTCCCGGGCCACGGTGAGGATCGTCCCTTCCACGGGATCGTCGAGCGAGTCCTGCAGGCGCTCGAACCCGGCGCGGATCGCCATCGCGAGGTCGGCGCTGGAAGCGGTGAGTCGTGGCCCCAGGCCTTCCTGCAGCCCCAGCAGGAACTGGGACAACATGAGCCCGGAGTTGCCGCGCGCGCCGCGGATGCTCGCCTGCGCCATCGCGGCCGTGACCTGGGGGAGGGAAGTGTCCCCGAGCTCGCGCAACGCGTGCGCCACCGCGCGAAGCGTGAGACACATGTTGGTCCCCGTGTCGCCGTCGGGGACCGGAAAGACATTGATACGGTTCAGCTCGTCGCGGCCCGCCGCCACCCAGTCCGCCGCCGCCAGCAACGAGCGGCGAAACCGGGGACCATCAACGTAGGCGATGCCGACGGTCACGGCCGGCCGCTACTCCTTCACGACCACCACGACGATCTCCGGCCGTACCTCGGCGTGGTATTTGATACCGACCCGGAACTCCCCCAGCGCGCGGATCGGCTCCGGCAGATCGATCTTCCGTTTGTCCAGGTGAATGCCCTGTTCCTCGAGACGGCGTTGAATGTCGCCGGCCGTCACCGAGCCGTACAGCTTTTCTTCCTCGCCCACCTTCATCGGAAACGTGAGGCTCAACCCGGCGAGCTTGGCCGCCTCGCCCTCGGCCGTCTGCTTCTCGGCGGCCCGTTGCCGCGCGAGACGGTCGGCCTCGAAGGTGATGCGCTTCTTGTTGCCTTCGGTGGCGGGATACGCGAGCCCCTTGGGCAACAGAAAATTCCGGGCGTAGCCATCCTTCACCTTCACGACCTCTCCGGCTTTGCCCACGTGCTGCACGTCTTCCCGCAGAATGATCTCCATCGTCCATGCCCTCGTTTAGCGCACAGGGGACTGGCCGGCCCGGCGTTGCCGAAAAGCCAGCCAGGTATCGAACACGCCGAGCGTCCACAGGCCCGGGATCAGGAGCAACAGCGGCAGGACCAAGGCGACCGCGATGACGGTCACGACCAAGAGCGTCCATACGGGAACGCCCACGCCGCCCGCCAGGGCGGCCACGATCGCGGCGCCGCGCAAACAGTACAGCACGCTCAACACGAGACCGAGGTTCAGCGCCACGCCCTTCAACGCGGCGAGCTTCGGCACCGCCCATACGAGCAGAGTCACGACCAGGCCCCACACCCAATGGTCGCCGAACCGAAACTGCCGGAAGGGCGCCAAGGGAGGACCGAGCGGATTGGCCGCAAGGCGCTGGTGCCATTGCCACGCGAGCGCCAGGGCGGCCAGGGTCTGCAGCATCACGAGGGCCGGAAAGGCGGTCCCGAAGAATTGCACCAGGGGATCGTATATCGGGAAGCTGTTGGGCCAGCGTTCGATCACCTCCCGCACCACGGTCGACGCCTGGTGCATCACACTCCACTGCAGCTCGGACCAGAAACCGGTGCCGCGCAGCGCCAGCCCCAGCGCGCCGGTCGCCGCGGCCCCCCACGCGGTCGCGCGGACCGCCTGACGCCACACCGGCACCGGGGCGAGCACGGCCCCGCCGGCGAATGCGGCCGCCACGACGCCCGAATACGCGCCGACCGCGGCGTCGAACGGATCGACGGCGTTCAACACGACGAACGCCAACCCGGCAGCGGCGGCGACGCCGGCGAGGGTTAGCTCGCGCGCTCCCTTCCCGGCGACGAGGAGCAGCGCCGCGAGCGCGAGCGCCGCCAGCCCGAACATGTTGTAGGCGAACAGCGCGAAGCCGACGCTGGCGCCTCCGAGAAGCCAGATCCGGCCGCGGGCCGGCATTGTCAGGCGGCGGATCCGCTCTTGATGTACGGGATCAGGGCGAGCTGCCGCGCCCGCTTGATCGCCGTCGCGAGCTGCCGCTGATGCCGCGCGCACATGCCGGACAGCCGGGACGGCAGGATCTTGCCGCGCTCCGTCAGAAACCGGCCCAAGGTTCGGTCATCCTTGTAGTCGAGCACGCGCACTCCCGATTCACACACCGGGCACGTCTTGGCGGGCCGTCTCATTCTTCTTCCTCCTCGATCTCCAATTCATCGGGCACGGCAGGCGCCGGTGTAGCGGGCATCGGCTTGGCCGGCTCGCCTTCATTGAGCACGATCATGTACCGCAGCACCGACTCGTCGAGCTTGACCGCGCGCTCGTACTCCGGCAGCAGGTCCCCGGCCGTTTCGAATTGCGCGATCACGTAGTAGCCGGTGTCTTTCTTCTTGATGGGAAACGCCAGCGTGCGCTTCCCCCAGTGGCTGGCATTGGTAATCGACCCTTTGCCGTCCCGGGTGAGCAGGCCGTGAAAGCGCTGCAGCTTTTCGGTGATCGCGGGTTCTTCCAGAGCACTATCGAAGATGTAGACGGTCTCGTAGCGACGCGTCATGGCACCTCCCTTTGGTCGTGGGCGACCCGGCGCTGGTGTGCACCGAGTAGGGGATTTGGGAGGCGGGAAGATAATGACGGGCGCCGTTCGCGGCCACCCCGTCCGCCGCAGCTGCTCCAGATTTCCGCGCCGGCCGTGATCGGGGCTGGTGAAAAGGCGCCACGGCGTCGATCTTTATCTGTTGGATACCGCCCCTCACGTCGACCGGGAGCTGTCTATTTCGACCACCGAATTCGTCGTTTCCGCCGCGGCTGAACCGCATCGCGCCCGTACTCGCGACATTCTCCGTCGTCACCCCGAAATGCGTGAGCTGATCGGGCCCAATCCGGCCACCTTCTGGTGGACGACCGGAATCGTGGCGCTGCAGCTCGTTCTGGCGTGGGCGGTACGGGATACATCGTGGTGGGTGGTACTCGCCGTGGCGTACGGCGTGGGGGCGTTCGCGAACCACGCGCTGTTCGTGATGATCCACGAAGTCGCGCACAAGCTGGTGTTCAAGAAGAAGGTCCCGAACATCCTCACCGGCCTGCTCGCCAACCTGCCGCTGTTCTTCCCGAGCTCGGTGTCGTTCGCCAAGTACCATTTGAAGCACCACGCCTTCCAGGGCGTGTACGAGCTGGACGCCGATCTTCCGAACGAATGGGAAGCGAAGCTGATCGGGCACTCGTGGCTGGGGAAGGCGCTGTGGCTGCTGCTGTATCCGTTCTTCCAGATGACCCGTCCGCTGCGGCTCAAGGAAATCCACCTGTTCGACGCCTGGAGCATCACGAACATCGTCACGCAGGTCGGGTTCGACGTGCTCGTGTGGCAGCTGTGGGGCCCCAAGGCGCTGGCCTACTTCGCCATGTCGCTGTTCTTCTCGATCGGCCTTCACCCGCTCGGCGCCCGCTGGATTCAGCGGCACTACACGACCGGCGAGGACGACCAGGAAACGTTCAGCTATTACGGTCCGCTCAACCGGATCGCCTTCAACGTGGGGTACCACAACGAGCATCACGATTTTCCCTCGATCGCCTGGACCCGGCTGCCGCGGATCCGCTCCACCGCGCCCGAGGCGTACGACTCCCTGATGGCCCACACGTCCTGGACGCGGCTGTTGTTCCGGTTCCTGTTCGACTCCAGGCTGTCCTTGTATTCCCGCGTGGTACGGCGGGAGCGGAACAAGGTGGCGCTCGACGCCGAAGTGAAGCCGGACCTGGACCTGCTGACCGAGGTGGGCTCGGCGGCGCATTAGATTGAATTCGATGACCACTGCCTCTGCCGTAGCGCCCCCGCCTTCGCGCGAATCCCGCGAGCGCGTCGTCATCCGGTTCGCCGGCGACTCCGGCGACGGGATGCAGGTCACCGGCTCTCAGTTCACGCTCGAAACCGCGTTGGCCGGCAACGACCTCGCGACCTTCCCCGATTTCCCGGCGGAGATCCGGGCGCCGGCCGGCACCACGTTCGGGGTCTCGGCGTTCCAGATTCACTTCGGCGCGAACGACGTGCTCACGGCGGGCGACGAGCTCGACGCGCTCGTGGCCATGAATCCCGCCGCCCTGACGATGAACGTCGACGATTTGCGGCGTGGCGGAACCCTCGTGGTCGACACGGCGGCGTTCACCGAGCGCAATCTCTCCAAGGCCGGGTATGCGGCGAATCCACTCGAGGACGGATCGCTCGCCGACTACCGGCTGCTCAAGGTGGACATTACCCGTCTCACCGAGGAAGCGGTCAAGGCGTTCGACATCACGTCGCGTGACGCGCATCGGTGCCGCAACATGTGGGCGCTGGGCTTGATGCTGTGGATGTTCGACCGCGAGCGGCAGGCGACGGTCGACTGGCTCACGAAGAAATTCGCCGCGAAGCCGGCCATCGCCGCGGCCAACGTCGCGGCGCTCCACGCGGGGCACGCGTTCGGCGAAACCGCCGAGCTGCCGAGCCAGCTGGGCGCCTACACGGTGCCCCCCGCGCCCGTCGCCCCGGGCCGCTACCGTGCCGTGAGCGGGACCGAGGCGCTCGCCTGGGGATTGATCGCCGGCCTCAAGGCGGCAGGGCTCGAGCGGATGGTGTTTGCGTCGTATCCCATCACGCCCGCGTCGCCCATCCTGCATACCTTGGCCGCCCTGAAATCCTACGGGGTGATCACGTTCCAGGCCGAGGACGAGATCGCCGCGATCTGCGCCGCGATCGGCGCGTCCTATGCCGGAACACTCGGCGTGACCTCATCGTCGGGGCCCGGGATCGCCCTCAAGACCGAAGGGTTGGGGCTCGCCATCGCGACCGAGCTGCCGCTCGTGGTGATCGATTCGCAGCGCGCCGGTCCCTCGACCGGCATGCCCACCAAGACCGAGCAGTCGGACCTGTTCCAGGCGGTGCTGGGCCGCAATGCGGACGCGCCGCTTCCCGTGCTGGCCGCGGCGACTCCGGCCGATTGCTTCGCGGTGGCCATCGAGGCCGTGCGCCTGGCCACGACGTACATGACGCCCGTCATGCTGCTGTCCGACGAGAGTGTGGCGAACGCTTCGGAGCCGTGGCTGCTCCCCGACGTGGCGCAGCTGCCCCGGTTCCCGGTGCGATTCCGGACCGATCCGGCCGGCTTCCACCCGTTCAGCCGCGACCCGAAGACGCTGGCGCGCGTCTGGGCGCGTCCGGGAACCGCGCACCTCGAGCACCGCATCGGCGGCCTCGAACGCAGCTACGACACGGGACACATCTCCTACGAGCCCGACAACCACGAGCGCATGACCAAAGTGCGCGCGGCCAAGATCGCCGGCATCGCGCAGGACATTCCACTCCAGACGGTGGCGTTGGGGGAGGATCGGGGCGCGCTGGCGGTGGTCGGCTGGGGCTCTACGTATGGGGCCGTGCAGCAGGCCGTGCGCGAGGTGCGCGAGGAGGGTCGCGCGGTGTCCCATATCCATCTGCGCCATCTGGCGCCGATGCCGCGCAACCTGGGCGAGCTGTTGCGGGGATTCGAGCAGGTGCTCGTGCCCGAGCTGAACAACGGCCAGCTGGTTCATCTGCTGCGCGCCGCCTATCTCGTGCCGGCGGAAGGATTGAATCAGATCACCGGCAAGCCGTTCAAGGTGTCGACCGTGGCAGCCGCGATTCGGGAACGCTCATGACGGCGACGCTGCCTCCGCCCGCGCGCGCGCCATTGTCGCCCAAGGACTACGCCTCCGATCAGGAAGTGCGCTGGTGCCCGGGCTGCGGCGACTACGCGATTCTCAAGGCGGTGCAGAAGACCCTCGCCGAGGTGGGCGCGCGTCCCGAGCAGACCGTGTTCGTGTCCGGGATCGGGTGTTCGTCGCGGTTCCCGTACTATCTCGCCACCTACGGGTTCCACACGATTCACGGGCGCGCGCCCGCGATCGCGACCGGCGTGAAGCTGGCGAATCCGGATCTCGATGTCTGGGTGATCACGGGTGACGGGGACGGCCTGTCGATCGGCGGCAATCACCTGCTGCACGTGCTGCGGCGCAATGTCGACGTGCAGATCCTGCTCTTCAACAACGAGATCTACGGACTCACGAAGGGTCAATACTCCCCGACGTCGCGGCCCGGGACGAAGTCCCCATCCACGCCGGGCGGCTCGCTCGACCATCCGGTGTCTCCGTGCGCGTTTGCCCTGGGGGCAGGGGCTCGGTTCGTGGCCCGGTCCATCGACACCTTGCAGGCGCACCAGGTGGACGTCCTGAAGCGGGCGCACGCCCATCGAGGGGCGTCGTTCGTCGAGCTGTTCCAGAACTGCGTCGTGTACAACGACGGCGTGTTCGACGACTTCACGGCGAAGGCCGTGGCGGCCGACATGCAGTTACCGGTGGTGCACGGCCAGCCGTTGCTGTTCGGGCCGGGGGGCGAGGGCCGCCGCGGCCTGCGTCTCCTCCCTGGCAAGCTCGAGCTGGAAGTGGTGACGATCGGGGAAGGTGGGATCACTGCGGCCGACGTGCTGGTCCACGACGAAACCAACCGCACCCTGGCCAACCTGCTCGTGGCGCTCGCCCCGTCGCGGTTCCCCATGGCGATCGGGGTGCTGTACTGCGATCCGGCGCCGAGCTACGAGCGGGAAGTCCATCAGCAAGCGGCGGCCGCGGGTCCGCCGGGCAGCCTGCACGATCTGCTACAGAAGGGAAATACCTGGACCGTATAGCAGCGAGGGCGTAGGCATCACCGCACCAGCCACGGTGCCAGCACCAGACTCACCACCGCCATCAGCTTGATGAGGATGTTCATCGCCGGACCGGCGGTGTCCTTGAATGGATCGCCGACCGTGTCCCCGACGACCGCGGCGGTGTGGGCCGGAGAGCCTTTGCCACCGTGGGCGCCGCCCTCGATCAACTTCTTCGCGTTATCCCAGGCCCCGCCCGCGTTCGCCATGAACAAGGCCAGCATCACGCCCGTGAGTGTGGCGCCCGCCAGCATGCCACCCAGCGCGGTGACGCCCAGCAGCTTGCCGACGGCGATCGGCGCGACGACCGCGGTGAGGCCGGGGACGATCATTTCCCGGAGCGCGGCGCGCGTCGAGATATCGACGCAGGCGGCCGAATCGGGCAGGGCGGTCCCTTCCATGAGGCCGGGGATTTCCGCGAACTGCCGCCGCACCTCCTGCACCATGCCCGCCGCGGCTCGTCCGACCGCGGTCATGGTGGTGGCCGCGATGAAAAACGGGATGCAGCCGCCCAGGAAGAAGCCGATCACGACCATGGGATTCTGGAGATCGAGGCCGCCCGCGGGGAGCCGGACCGCGGTGGCGTAGGCGCTGAACAGGCCCAGGGCGGTGAGTGCGGCCGAGCCGATGGCGAACCCTTTGCCCATGGCCGCGGTCGTGTTGCCGAGCGCGTCGAGGCTGTCCGTGATGCCGCGGACCTCGGGCCCAAGACCGCTCATCTGGGCGATGCCGCCCGCGTTGTCGGCGATCGGCCCGTAGGCGTCGACCGACATCGTGATGCCTACGGTGGCGAGCATGCCGACGCCCGCGATGGCGATGCCGTACAGGCCCGCCGCGCGGTACGCCACGCCGATCGCCGCGGCGATCATCAGCACTGACGGCACTGCGCTTTTCAGCCCGACCGCGAGCCCGGCGATCAGATTGGTGGCGGGGCCGGTGCGGGACGCGTCGGCGATAACGCGCACCGGGGCCGCGCCCGTGTAGTACTCGGTGAGCAACCCGATCGCGACGCCCGCGATCGTCCCCGCGAAGACGGCCGTGAAGGAGCCCATCTGGGAGAGCGGCGACCCCTGGGCCCCGACGATCACCGGGTCGAGCCGCCGCGACATGAGCCAGGCTACGAGGAGAAACAGACCGGCCGCGAGGATCGAGCTCCAGCGCAGGGCGGCCGCCGGCGCTCCGCGCGCCAGCCAGCGGACCGCCGCGATGCCCACTAGGCTCGCGCCCAGTCCCGCGACGCTGAACCACAGCGGCAGTGCGACGGCGTCGACGCGGTTGGCGACCGATTCGGCGGTCGCTCCGATGACGACGGTCGCGATCACCGCGCCGACGTAGCTCTCGAAGATGTCCGCCCCCATGCCGGCCACATCGCCCACGTTGTCACCGACGTTGTCGGCGATGGTGGCGGGGTTACGGGGGTCGTCTTCGGGAATCCCGGCTTCGAGCTTGCCGACCAGGTCGGCGCCGACGTCCGCCGCCTTGGTGTAGATGCCGCCGCCGACCCGGGCGAACAGCGCGATCGAGGAGGCGCCCATGGCGAATCCCGAGATGATCTCCGCGAATGCCCGCCAGCTCGCGTCGACGATCCCGGCTTCGTAGAACAGGCCCAGCACGACCCCGATCCCGAGCAGCCCCAGACTCGCGACCGCCAGCCCCATGACCGCGCCGCCCGAGAACGCGACGCGCAGGGCCTGCGCCTGACCGGTGGCCCTGGCCGCCTCGGTGGTACGGACGTTGGCGCGCGTGGCGGCGCTCATCCCGAACAGCCCGGCGAGCACGGAGCAAAGTCCGCCGCCCACGTACGCGGCGCCCGTGCGCCAGCCGATGGCGAGGCCGAGCAGCGTGGCCACCACCGCGACGAACGGCAGCAGGATCGTGTATTCGCGACGCAGGAAGGCCAGCGCGCCGACGCGGATCAGACCGGCCAGCTCGCGTTGCTTCGCCGATCCCTCCGGCTGGCGGCGGATCGCGAAGTACAGGGCGGCGGCGACGAGCAGGCCGATCGCCCCGGCGATCGTTACCAGCGCGGCGAGCGTGAGGGGGGCGGTCATGACGTGGCACCGCCGACCCAGGCGTCCACCGCATCGAGGATCTGCGGCATGAGCTGTTCGAGCTGGTCGTCTTCCGCGGCAGAAAACGGCGCCAGCACGAAGTCCTCCCACGGCTCGTCCGCGGGCAGGGGGCCGATGCCGACGCGGAGGCGCGCGTAGTCCTGCGACTGCAGCGCGGCCTCGATGCTCTTCAATCCGTTGTGGCCGCCCGCGGAGCCGGACGGCCGCAGCCGGAACGTGCCGCTCGGAATATTGAAATCGTCGACCATGATCAGCAGATCGGTGGCGGGCACGAATGCCGGCTCCGCGCGGAGCGAGGCGAGCGCCGCGCCGGAGCGGTTCATCATGGTGGTGGGTTTCAGGACGCGGACCGGCTGGCCGTCGCGTTCACCGGTGGAAACACGAGCGCGCTCGCCGCGCCGGAAGGGAGGAAACCCCCACCGCGCGACGAGCGCGTCCGCCACCCGGAATCCCGCGTTGTGTCGCGTCGCCGCATACTCCGGGCCCGGATTGCCCAGCCCGACGACGGCACGCAAGGACGTCAGCCTTCTTTGCCGCCCTTGGGCTTCTCGGCCTTTTCAGGCTTGGCAGCGCCTTTCGCTTCCGCCGGCTTGCCCTCGGCTTCGGCTTCGCCCTCTTCGCCTTCCTCCTCACGCACCTTCCGGATCAACTCCGGCTCGGCGACTTCCACCCCGGTCTCCGCGGCCGGCGCGACCACTTCCTCGGCGCGCGGCGGCACGACCGTGGCGATCGTCAGATCGGCCTGCGTGAGGATCGTCGCATTGGGGACCTGCAGGTCCCGCACGTGCAACGAACGCCCGATGGTGAGGGTCGTGACGTCGAGCTCCACCCGGTTGGGGATGTGCTCCGGCATCACTTCGATTTCCACTTCACGCGTCACCTGGTCGAGCACGCCGCCGGCGTTGCGCACGCCGTCCGGGGTGCCGACGAGGTGCACCGGTACCCGCAGCGTCACCTTCTCGTCAGCGCGGATCTCGTAGAAATCGACGTGGATGATGTCGGGGCGCACCGGATGGCGCTGGATCTCGCGGATCAGCGTGCGGGCCTTTTTCCCGTCGAGCGTCAGCTCGATAATGGTGCTGGCCGGCTCGATCCCGGTGAGCGCTTTCTCGAGCGCCTGGGCATCGACCTCGAGCGCCTGGCTGGTGCGGCCGTGTCCATAGATGACGGCCGGGACCTTCTTCTGGAAACGGACCTGGCGCGCCGCGCCTTTGCCGCGAACCGCGCGCGGGCTGGCCGTGAGCGAAACGAATTGTGCCATACGAAACCCCTACCTAATCAAAGAGAGAACTGACCGACTGATTCGAATGCTCGTAGCCGATCGCCTTCGACATCAGCGCCGCGACCGACAGCACCTTCAGTTTGTCGAACTGCCGCTCCGCCGGGAGCCGGATCGTGTTCGTCACCGTCACTTCCTCGATCGGCGACGCCTTGAGGCGCTCCACCGCGGGACCCGAGAGCAGGGCGTGGGTCGCGAAGGCGAACACCCGCCGGGCGCCCAGCCGCTTCAACGCCGCCGCCGCCTCGGTGATCGTCCCCGCCGTATCGATCATGTCGTCGGGGATGAGGCAGTCCCGATCTTCCACTTCTCCCACCACGTTCACCACTTCCGCGATGTTCGCCGACGGGCGCCGCTTGTCGATGATCGCGAGCGAGGCGTCGAGCCGTTTCGCGTACCCGCGAGCCATCTTTGCCGACCCCACGTCGGGCGCCACGACCACGGGCTGATGCAGCTGCTTCAGCCGGTAGTGAGAGACGAACGCCGGGGCGGCATACAGATGGTCCACCGGGATGTCCCAGAAGCCCTGCACCTGGTGGGAATGAAAGTCCATTCCCAGCACCCGGTCCGCGCCGGCGTGCGTGATCAGGTTCGCCATCAGCTTGGCGCTGATCGCCACGCGCGGCTGGTCCTTGCGGTCCTGCCGCGCGTAGCCGAAGTAGGGCAGCACCGCCGTAACCCGTGCCGCGCTGGCCCGCCGCGCCGCATCCATCAGGAGCAGCAACTCCAGGTAATTCTCCGCCGGCGGATTGGTAGGCTGGATGATGAACACATCCCGCCCGCGTACGTTCTCGTCGATCTTCACGAAGATCTCGCCGTCGGCAAAGCGGCGAATCGTCACCGCACACAGCGGCTGTCCCAGATGCTGCGCCATCTCCTCGGCGAGCGGCCGGTTGGCCGTGCCGGCGAGCAGCAACAGCTGTCCGCGCGAGAACATGAAATCCGCCATTCGGGCCCTCCAAGGTAGTGGGCAAAGTGGTCAAAGCCAAGGGGTTGGGGCACGCCGACTTCGCTTGACGGCGGATTGACGGCGGCCGTCTAACCTGTTGCTGGCGGCGGGGGGAATCGCCCGGTAGCGTCAAGGCGGCCACTGGAGGGAAGTCGATTGGCCGATCTACGCAGTCGTCTGGAAGCAGCGCTCCGCGAGCGGTATCGGGTGGTGCGGGAAGTCGGGCGGGGGGGAATGGCAGTGGTGTTCCTCGCGCACGACCTGCGCCACGATCGCGACGTGGCCTTGAAGGTCCTCCGTCCCGAGCTGGCCGCGACGCTGGGACCCGATCGCTTCCTGCAGGAAATCCGGCTCGCCGCGGGTCTCGCCCATCCCAACATCCTGCCGTTGCACGATTCCGGCGAAGCGGACGGCTGTCTCTACTACGTCATGCCGTTCGTCACGGGCGAATCGCTGCGTGATCGGCTGGAGGCGGAAGGGCAGCTGCCGCTCGTCGACGCGCTACGCATCGCGCGCGAGGTAGCAGACGCTCTCGAGGCCGCGCACCGCGCCGGCGTCGTGCATCGCGACATCAAGCCGGAAAACATTCTGTTGCTGGCCGGGCACGCCGTGGTGAGCGATTTCGGTATCGCGCGCGCCATCAGCGCCGCCGGCTCGCAGCGCAAGCACCACAGTGGCGGCTCGCGATTCGAGACCGGGCACGGGATGGCGGTCGGCACACCGGACTACATGAGTCCGGAGCAGGCGGCCGGCTCGGCGGCGGCGCCGATCGACGGACGGAGCGACATCTACAGCCTCGGCTGCGTGTTGTTCGAGATGCTGACCGGTGAGCCTCCGGCTGCGCTGACGCCACCGGAGGGCCCCAGTGCCGGACCGCTGCGGCCGCGCGATCGGCTGGCGGAACTCGTGGCCATCCGGCCGTCGGTGCCCGCGGAAGTCGCGAGTGTGGTGGCCCGCATGCTGGCGCCGCTCCCCGCCGATCGATTCGACTCGGCCGCGGATCTGATGGATGCTCTGGCGCAGCCGAGCGGTGTGTGGACGCCGCGCAGCCTCGCCGCGCGCCGGCGCCGGCGTGCCGGGTTCGGCGCCGTGGTCGTAGCGCTCGTGGCCCTGGCCGTCATCCTGTTGCCCAAAGTCTTCGGGGCCGGGTTGGACCGCTCGTTGTATCTGGTCGCTTCGTTCGAGCACCGCGGCGCCGCCGCGCCTGCTCTGCTGGACGGCGACAAGTGCGAGCTGCTGCTGCACTCGGCTTTCACGCGCTGGGAGGGCGTGACCGTCATTGGCCAGCCGCTCGTCAACGACTCGCGGGCGCGTGACGACTTCCAGCCTTCGACCCTCGAACGCGCCCTGGCGACGGCCAGGGAATACCGGTCCGGTTGGCTCGTGTGGGGGCAGGTGTGGCAGTTCGAGGATTCGAACGTGGTGCGCGCGGGTTTGTACGACGTGCGCCGGGGCCGAGCCGTTCGGGAAGTCACCGTTAAGGTGGCTCTCGATCTCTCCGATGCCGACGTGAAGTTCACCCAGCTCGCCGACTCCCTGCTGCTGGGCGTTGCCGGTCAGCCTGCATTGCGCTCCGGCACGATCAGTACCCGCAACCTCCCCGCGTTTCAAGCCTACGCCGATGGGCACGCCGCGTTGGCGCGATGGGAGCTCGAGCTCGCCGCCAAGGCATTCACGCGGGCGCTGGTCGCTGATCCACAGTTCCCGCAGGCAGCGTTGTGGCTTGCGCAAGTCCAGCAGTGGGCGGGCCGGCCGGCCGGCGCATGGCGCAGACCTGCCGCCCTCGCGGCGGAGGCCGGCGAACGCCTGGGGCCCCAGGAGCGGTTGATGGCCGCAGGCATCGTGTCGCTGGCGGATCGGCATTTCCAGGAAGCATGCAGCGCCTATCACCAGATGGTCGCGCGTGATTCAACCGATTACGTCGGCTGGTACGGTCTTGGGGAATGCCGGATCCGTGATTCGCTGGTGATCCGCGACCCAGAGAGCCCGTCCGGGTGGAGCTTCCGGGCGAGCTACGGTGCGGCGGCCAACGCTTATGCCCGTGCGCTGCGACTCGTTCCATCGACCCATGTTGCGTTGGGCGACACCGCGTTTTGGCGGCTGTCGCGGCTGCTGTTCACGGATCGATCCGCATTCCGGCAGGGGCATGCGGTCGCGCGGGACACGATCCGGTTCGGTGCGTTCCCGTCCCTGGAGCACGATACGCTGTCGTTCATTCCCTATCCTCTGGACGAGGTTCTCTACGACCCTCGGCGCTTTCCCGCGACAAACGCCGAGGCCGTCCAGCACAACCAGACGGCACTGCGGGCGGTAAGCGAAGCCTGGTTGGACGCGTTCCCGGCCAGCCCGACTGTGCTCGAAACCCATGCGCTTGCTCTTGAGACGAGTGGGGCAGTGCAGTCCGCCGGATCACCGCAACGATCCGCGCTCGACGCTGTTCGAGAGGCGCGGCGCCTCACTCGCGACTCAGTCCAAGCTGTTCGCCTGGCGGTCGCCGAGGCGCGACTTCTTTTAAAGCTCGGGGATTACCGCGGCACCCGCGCTATCATCGATTCACTGCTCTTGGCCGTGCAGGATCTGACTCCGCCACTTGCAGCCCTGCTCGTCGGTCCGGCGCTTCTCGTCGGGCGCGTCAATATCGCGGCGGCCCTTGCGCCGATCGGGTTTCGCGACTCGGTGATGGAGTTCGATGTACGGGAGGGCGCTGCGGTCATGACGCCTGCGTGGTCATTGCTTGCCTATAGTTCCATGGGCGGTCCTGCGGACAGCATCATCGCACTTCGGCGGCGCGTTCTCAATGCGATCGACAACTACGTGGTACCGGCGCGCCGTGACGCCGTCAGAGCGGGAACCCTGAATGTCGCCGCAGTGCAGGCCTTCCCCACGATGGGGATCAGCGACCGACATCGCCCTAGTGCAGAGCTCACGTACCTCCTCGCCACGCAAACGGCCTTTGCTCGTGGAGACAAAGCGGCAGTTCGCGCGGCGCTGGATAGTGCGTGGATTCCGCGACGCGCGTGGCGGGCGTGGACCTTGACGATCGACGGGACATTCCTTGAGGCGTCCCTTTACGCAGGTGTGGGGGATACGGCAGCGTCGGTAAGAGTGCTCGACGCAGCGTTGAACGCGCCGCTCAATCTGGACACCTATACACTCGCCTGGATTACTCTGCCCAGCAGTCTCGTGCGAGCCATGATACTTCGGGCGCGGCTCGCGGCAGCGACTGAGGACCGCCCAATGGCCGCCCGGTGGGCGAGTGCGGTTGTGGACCTGTGGTCGAACGCAGACGCGGAATTCCGTCCGGTGGTTGATAGCATGCGCGCGTTGATGGACAGTCATCGCCCGCGCGAGTAGCCCCTAAGAACTCCTCACGAACGGAGGGTGATTCAATGACTCGCCTCAAGGGCTTTCTCGCAGCCACGGCGGCGTTCGCCTCCCTTGTCTCTGCCGCGCAGGGTCAGGGGAAGGCGCGGCCAGGATTCAAGATCGATTCTGTTTCGAATGAGGAGTTCCGCGCGTATCTGCGAACTTTGAGCTTCTCTCCGGACAGTGAGTCCGGTGATCGTCAAGCTCTCTTGGTGGGGCATTATCCCGATTCCGCTCAGTTGGGGCCGCTCGCAACGATCCTTCCAGAGGAACGGTCGCATCTGATCTCCGCCGTTGAATTCTCGCGGGGAAGAGTGATAGCCCGCATTAACAACGAAAGTGCCGATACTTACCCGAAATTGGGTCTGTTACCGCATGCGGCCACGTACTGGTGGGTTGAATTCCCGCAACGTGGCGATAGCGGCCGATCGGTGTTCGTGGCAGTCGACGCGGACAGCAACATCATCAGCCGCGTCATTCACGGGCTGGAGATATATCGCTACCACAAGAGTTTTCGAGTTATGCAACCACTGGCTCGGTTCGTGTGGACCGAGGCTGATGACTTGGCCTGGGGATCGTGTGGAGGGGCCTGCTGCAAGAGTCAGGCGCAGGACTAGTCACGGCCCTACGCAACCTTTGGAGGGCGCGACGCGTAACATTCGAGACACTTTGAGGAGACTCGATGCTGCGTCGCACCCTTGCTGTCTTCGCCTTCGCCCTTTTCGCCATGCCGCTCTCCGCTCAGCAGCCGGGCAACGGCTTCACCCCGCCTCCACCGCCGCCCGATCACTGGCTCACACTCGACTCGTTGACCCGAATCGTCGGTCTCGATTCCACGCAACGTCGAGCCGTGCGCGATCCGTATACCGCCCTGAACGCCGTGTTGAAGCAGGCGGCCGACCGCCGCGCCGAGATGCGGCGCCGGTTTTCGGGTCAGCCCCGGCCGCAATCGTTCCAGGATATCACGCCGGAACAGCGGGCGCGCTTCGACAGCGTCCGCGCCGAGTTCCAGGGGATGCAGGAAGAGGCGGATCAGTGGTACCAGATGATCCGGGTTCAGCTGCGCGCCGATCAGCTTGCCCGATTCGACGCATTGCCCAAACCGGTCGTGGCTCGGCGCGTGAGGCAGGGAGGTCCGTAAGCAGCGATTGGCCCCGAAGGACTCGCCATTCAAATTATCAGGATGTCACGCTACCAATTCGCCCTTGCGGGCTCGCTCCTCGTTTTGCTCTTGAGCCGACCCGCTTCGGGACAGGGCATCCCGTTCAGCCAACACGGCACCGTCTCGCAGCGCGTCGGGTTCACCGACATCAGCATCTCCTACAACCGTCCCGTGGCGCACGGACGAGTGCTGTTCGGAACACTGGTGAAATGGGGAAAGGTGTGGCACCCCGGTGCGGATTCGGCCACGACCATCACGTTCAGCAAAGGGGTCACGATCGAAGGCCAGGGGCTGGCCGCCGGACAGTACACGCTGTGGACGATTCCCGACACGACACGCTGGACCGTGATCTTCAGCCGCGCCGTCCACGTGTTCCACTTGCCGTATCCCGGCGAGTCATCCGACGTCCTGCGGGTAATGGTCGCGCCGACCCAGGGAAGCCACATGGAAGTGCTCGCGTACTACTTCCCGATCGTCGGTCCCGACTCGGCGGTATTGAACCTCCATTGGGGCACGACCATCGTGCCGTTACACATCCACACGAGGTAGTTGGCCCCGAAGGATTCGAACCTTCATTCACGGATCCAAAGTCCGTTGTCCTGCCATTGGACGAGGGGCCAAAGTGTTGGGAATACTAGCCTCCTGAGACGTCCCCACCAATGGTGGGGCTGGAGTGTGCCGCAAGTGTGCCAAACGCGCGGCCCACGGACTCCTCGAGGTGGCGCTCGTCGGTGATGCAGTAGCGCTTGAACATCTCCCGCGTTTCCCAGCCGCACAATTCCATAATGTCGGACTCGGCGAGGGTCCGGCGCAATTCCTGGGCACGGGTCGGCGCAGATCATCGAGCAGGCGCCCAGTGAGGCCCGCCCGTTTCGTTGCCCGGGCCCAAGCAGACCGAAGCGCCCCCACCCCAATCGGGTGGCCGTCCATCTGGAACACGTACAAGCCGTCGCGGGCTTCCCACCGACGTTTGAACGTGCCACCAGCTCTGGGGGGTAGCGGAACGGGAAGAGCCGGCGGTGGTTGCTCGAGAGGGAACAGGTTTGTCTTGATTGGGCTGGTTAGACAAGGGCACACTGTGACTAGGGCGTCGTGAGGGGCCGTTTGAAATACAGCCAACCGACATCTTTAGTAGAGGACCCGTTGTAGCTCCGCGCGTGAACAGCAACCAATTCCCATCCGTCGCGCCCAATGGCGTTGAGCTTCGTGGTATCCGTTTGGTCCCAAACAGTCCGGTATTCCCACTGCTGCTGAGGAGCGGGTGCGGCTGGACGCTTGGCAGCTAGAAGCACGGCGGCGGCTCCCGCCATCGCAAGTACAGGCCAAGGGCTTCGCATGATGTACCTCCAAGTTGAGAGTTCATCGATAGACATCAGGATTGGATCGGTTCTCCAGCAGTTTGGGTGGAGTTAGCTACACTTCGGCTCTCTTTCTTTCGAAGCCGGTGCGATGGCGGTGCTGCCGATGAAAATGGCGCAGGTGACCAGTGGGTTCGTCATGTGAATGTTGGTGATGGTCGCCGTCCAGCCGTCCGCCGTCAGCGCGATCACCGGATTGGTGTTGCCGGTCGTCATGTTGATCATCAAGCCACCCGCACCGACTATGGTCGTGTATTTCACGGAATCGGCGAAGTAGGCCTGTTCCGCCGTCACCAGGTTACGGAGGTCTGACTTCATCGAGGCGATGCTGGGGTCTTCCAACAGATGGGTGACGTCGAGCGGATAAGAGGTCTTTTGCGCTAGGTTCAGATTCCTCCGCTGGGTAGCATATCCTGGCTTCGAGAAGATGATTTCGAGGTCGCCGGGGGCATAATCCAGAAGGTATCCCCCCTTGCTGTCCGTCAGAGACTTGAATTCGCTATTGGCCACCTGAACTAAGACTCCCTCGATGGGAAGACCGGAGCCATCTACTACGCTTCCGGTAATACGTTTTGGCGACCCGCAACCAGCCACAGTCACGGAAACAAAAGCTGCGAACACTGAGACCAACTTGATAACCCACCGAAGTGGACTGCTCATTGGAGTTTCCCTCTAGCGAGTGGGCTAGCCGGTTGAAACAAGTCATAAGAAAACGCCGAGCTGCACAACTCGGCAGCTCGGCGGTCGTGGGGTCCTTCGTGGCGTCAGGAGGCGGCGTCGCGGAGGAGAGCGAGGACCCGTGGCTTTGCGCCCCCGGCTTTGGCCGGGTTTGCCCTGGTCGATGGTGTGATTCTAATCCATATACGACGGTGCGTGTGTCCCGTATGGGGCCGTGGTGCCTCAATGAGTCAGGTGGTGACCACGGCCGCCAGCGCATCCAAAGTCCGGTGTCCTGCCATTGGACGAGGGCCAGTGGTGTTACTGCGGATCAACTTAGCAGAGTCCGAGGAGTGATCAACAGGCGCTGGACGACAGTCCAGCGTCTTCGAGGTAGTTCGTGCAACTCTGGTCCGGCTCGACGACAGCGGATTTCTGCTCGCCCGCTCTCAGCCCCGCGGAAACCTCACCAGCTTTCGCTCCCGCTCGTCCCAGAGGGCGAGCCGGACGCACCGGAAGCTTTCCCGCAGCGTCAGGGTGGTGACCCGTTGCAATTCGGGGATCGTGTCGAGCACATGTTGCAGCCGGTAATTCGGGATGCGGGCGTTCAAATGGTGGACGTGGTGCAGGCCGATGTTGCCGGTCGCCCACTGGAGCAGGCGGGGGAGGCGGTAGTACGAGCTTCCGGCGAGCGCGGCGTCGTCGTACATCCAGCGCTCATCGTGCTCCCAATAGGTCGGCTCGAACTGGTGCTGAACGTAGAACAGCCACACGCCGATCGACGCCGAGAGGGTCATCAACGGGACGTGGACCAGCGCGAACTTCCCAAACCCGACCAGCAGCCCCATCACCACGATGAACGCCGCCAGCCCCACGTCGGTCCACAGGATGCTGCGGCGCTCCCGGCTCCACTCCCGCGGCACGATCGTCGGAATGCGGTGTCGCACGAAGAAGTGCAGCACAGCCCCGATGCCGAACAGCACTACCGGATGGCGGTACACACGGTACTTGAACCGTTTCCAGGGCGACAGGGCGAGATACTCGTCCACGGTGAGCGTATCGATGTCCCCGAACCCACGGTGCTCGAGATTGCCCGAGGTGGCGTGGTGCATGGCGTGGGTCTTCTTCCAGTAGTGATACGGGGTCAGCGTGAATACGCCCAGAATCGAGCCCACGATGTCCGCCGCACGGGACGACCGGAAAAACGCGCCGTGGCCGCAATCATGCTGGAGGATGAACAACCGCACCAGGAGAAAGGCCGCCGGCACGGCGAGCAGCAGGGTGAGCCAGTATCCCATACCGAGGCTCAGGTACATGAGCGCCCACGCACCGGCAAACAACACGGCGGTGCTCACGAGCTGCCATACGCTACGTTTTGTGTCTGGGTCCTTGTAGGCCGCGAGACGCGTTCCCCAACTCGGGCTCATATCGATTGCACTCCTCGAGGAGAGTCCAGACCTTCTGGTCCTCGGTGAGGCCATCGGTCAGGTAGTGGTACATGCCAGCACGGAATAGCCACGAGAAGCAGCTACCCGTGCTGGTGCATGTACCAGTCAATATAAGCGTTTCGACCCGCCCCGAGGTTGGTTCGCCCGATGTTCCTTCCAACATCCATCGGGGCCACGACTTGGCTACAACGTTTTCAGGAACGCGACGACCGCCGCCTGCTCCTCGGCCGAAAGCTGCAGGAACCCGTCACGCGCCCGAGCAGCCTCGCCGCCATGCGAGCGGATCGCCGCATCGATCGTCGTGTCACGGCCATCGTGCATGAAATTCGTCTTCACCCGCAATCCGACCAGCGGCTCGGTCCGAAACTCGGCCGGATTCGTCTCCCCGAGGCAAATGTCGGCGAGATCGGGACCCATGTCGTGCAGCAGCAGGTCGGTATAGGCCTCGAAGACCTGACGATTCAACGCCACCACGGGGGACGGTCCGGTCGTGAGCGTCGGAATGTGACACGCGGCGCAACCGATGTCGCCGAACAGTTGCCGGCCCCGTTTGGCCGTCTTGTTGGCCTTGAGCGGCGTCGGGGGAGCGAGGAAGCGGACGAACGCGTTGGTGCGGTCGAGGGTGAGCTGCGGGATTTCGGGCTCAGGGACGGGATCGACGCCCGCGGGAATCGGCTTGCCGCCCACCGTCTCTTCGGTCGGCACCGCTGGGCTCGTGATTCCCATCTCCGCCGCGTAGGCGCCGTCGTTGAACTCGTCCAGCGTCGGCACGATCCCCTTGCGGCCGAACCGGCCCAGGCGCCCGTCCAGGAAACGCCCCGGGCGTCCCGAAATACCGTCGCCGTTGGCGTCGGCGGAATCGGCATACGAGAGAATCACCGAATCCGGCACCAGGTCCAACAGGCCACGGCCGAATAACACCGGAGTCGTGCGCGAAGCCCGATTCGTGGCGCTGGGCGGGAACGGCTCGGAGTCGATCCCCAGCGCCGTTTTCAGCGCCGGCGTCGTATGGAGCTGAATCACGAACCCGCCTTCGCCCACCAGGGGGTCGCACAGGGGCGGATGAAACGCGCTGGCGTGTAACTCGACCTCGTCACCTGTTCCGCCCGATGCCGGATCCTCGTGGCACTCGCCACAGGACGCCGAATTGAACAGCGGCCCGAGTCCCGTCTCCGGCGTGAATACCTCGTCGAAGGTGACACGGCCCGAGTCGAACGTGGCGCGTTCCGCCTGATTCAGATTGCGCAACGGGTCGCCAGGCATGATGGGCTTCTGGCAGCCGACGAGCGCCACGCATCCCACCACGACGAGCACCCGAAGGGCCGGCCCGCTCATGGCGCCGCCTTCGAGCCACGGGGCTCGAGCTTCGCGATATGATCGGCGACGAGACCCGTGGTTGATGCGCTGCAATCCACGCGCACGTAATCCCCCCGCTGAATGTGCGCCATCGGGATCGTAGTGCCGGCGCTGTCCACGACGGTGGCGGGCACGGTCGACACGTGAATCAGCCGGAGCGCAAACCCGACGCCGGTGACGACATCGACGGCCGGCGGATGGGCCTTCAGCGCCTGCACGGTTCCTTCATAACTGGCGGCGGGGATTCTCGGCTGAACCAAACTCAGCAGCAACAGGATCAGGGCAGGGTAGGCAGACATGGGACTCCCCCTTGGATGGCTTCTAATCTCCCGAAACAGGTCCTCCAGCCGCAACCGCCATCGTCGTCGTCGTGATCAGTGTCACCGTCTTCCGGCCCACGGCGGCGGCGGCATCGTCGCGATCTCGCGTCGACTTGTACACCGCTGCCACCGCGCTGCCCGAGCCGCTCAACCGGACCCACAGGGGCCGAGTGGCTGCCAGCCGTTCGAACAGCTCCCGCAGCTCGGGGTGTTTGCCGAACACGGGCAGCTCGAAATCGTTGCCCCCCAGGCGACCGACGGACCCCCATCCGGAGAATGCCTCGGCGTCGAGCAGGACCGGCCCTCGGGGCCCGGGATCCGGATTGTTGTCATCCCACCACCGGTACGCATCCGGGGTCGCGACGCCGACGGCGGGCACGGCGACCAGAGCGGGCGCGGCGGGCAACGGAGGCAGCCGGAATTGCCGCTCCCCCCGGCCCCAGGCGAGGGCGGTGGGCGCCCCGCCGGCAAAGAAGGACACGTCGGCGCCGAGTTTGGCCGCCATGTGCAGGACTTCGTGCCGGGGGACCGCGTTATTGGCGAGTGCGTTCACCGCGTGGAGGGCCGCCGCCGCGTCACTCGATCCGCCCCCCAGTCCCGCTCGAACGGGGATGCGCTTCGTAAGGGAGATCGCGACTCCGAATTTGGCAGCAGTCGCCGCGAGCACGGCGCGCGCCGCACGCACCGTGAGGTTTTCCTCCGAGGGCCCGAGATCCGGACCCTGGACCTCGAGCGTCACGCCACCGTCGGTTCGCGTGACGACGAGGTCGTCCGCCAGCTCGAGCAGGGCGAACGCGGTTTCGATCTGATGGAAGCCGGTGCTTTCGCGCGCGAGGACACGCAGAAACAGATTCACCTTGGCGTGCGCCGCGATCTTCACGCGCGTCGTCGTCACGTCGCCGGCTCGTGCGAGGAGCTGCGCAGATCCCCCAGACGCAGATGGGCGCGCGACAGGGAGCGGAGACCCAGCAGGGTAATCGGAATGAAGCCCGCGACATGAAACACCACGGCATAGGCGAGGGCGGCCTCCGCCGCGATGCCGTAGAACTGCAGCGTGAGGCGCGTTGCACCCTCGAACACCCCCCAGTAGCCCGGCGCGGACGGGATCGCCACGCCGAAACCGATCAACCCCTGCAGCAGCAGTGCGCCTTCCGCTGGGACGGTAAGGTTGAACGCGCGGAAGCAGAGGGCGAACGCCGCCGCGTTGACGAGCCACAGGACGAGCGACCAGAGCACCACGGCGACGAAGCGCGCGGGGCTCTTGAGCACCGCGAGCCCCGCGACCAACCCCTCGGCGGCCGACCGCAGCCTGGTGGCGAAACGAGTCGGCAGGACGGCACCGGAGACCCGGTCGAGCACCGCGAGCCAGGGCGCCGGCCGGAGCGCCACGACCAGGGCCAGGAGCAGCAGCGCGCCGAACCCGGCGGCCGCGATGGTGGCGATGCGGGAGAGCGACGTGCCGCGCACCATCGCGTGGCTGGGGAACGACGGCGCCGCGATCGTCACGGCCATCAAGGCGAGCATCATGAGCCCGTCGAACACCCGCTCGACGCCGATCGAGGCGAGCGCGGTGCTGAAGCGCACCGGGAGTCGGCGGCTCGCGACCCAGGCCCGGGCGAATTCCCCGGCGCGCGCCGGCAGCAGGTTGTTCGCCATGAAGCCGATGGCCGTGGCATCCCACAGCGGGGCAACGGGGAATGGCTTCTCGTGGACGTCGCGCAGCAGCACCCGCCAGCGCAGGGTGCGGATCGGAAACGTCAGGGTGGCGACGATCCCGGCCAGCGCTACGAGCCAGAGTTTGGCGCGTCGAGCCCCGGCCGCGACTTCCCCCAGGTCGACGCCATGCACGGCCCACGCGAGAAACGCCGCCGTGACGATGAGCCCGAGCGGCCAGGCCCAGCGCGAGGGGTTAGGCGCCCGGTTCGAGGGCGAGGACAACGAGATCGCAGACTTCGTCGAACAGCGCGGGCAGCGCTTCGGGGGGGGTGCGCTTGGCCAGCTCGCGCAGCTCCTGGGCGCGCACCAGCGCGCGGCGGCCGCGATAGACGAGCTCGGTGACGTCGACCAGGGGCAGCTCCACCGCTAAAGGAGGTGGTGGAGGTGGTGGAGGTGAAGCCGCGAAAACGGGCTCGGGCACTTCCAGCGGCATCGGGGGACGCGTCGCGGGCTCGGCCAGCCCCATCAGCTCGTCCAGCGACGCCGGCCCGATGCCACCAGCGATCATGCGCTCATAGGCGACCCACGACCCCACCAGATCCGGCGTCTCGTCGGGGACCTCGGACATCTCCGTGATGACGAGCGGTGGCATCGGCGGCTTGACCAGCTCGAAGACCTCCGGAGGCGCCGGAGGCACGGGCGCGGGTGCCGGTGGTGGGGGTGGCGGAGCCTCCACGGGTGCCAAGGCTTCGATCGGCATGATCGGCAGCTCCATGTCGGCCACGAGATCGACGATCGAGGCGAATCCCCCTGCCGGCATGGGGACGGGCGGCGCGCCCGAAGGCGCCATGGGGGCAGCCGGAACGGAGGCCAGTGTGCGCAGCTGCAGCGACACGTCGGCGAGTCCGGCCGCCAGGCGGATATCGTCGGCCCCGCTGGATTCCGCCAGCAGCTCGCTGGCACGCCGCAACGCCGCGGCGAACCTGGCGGGATCCTGCACGGCGTGTCCCATCGCGACCGCTTCACGCGCGGCGTCCACAAACAGACTGAGGCTTCTGGGGAGCGGTCCTTCACCCGCGACGGCGAGTGCGCGGAACGTGCCGGCGAGGGTGTGGACCCGCAGCTCGCGCTGCGTGGAGCTCGGCGCCCGCTCGATGGCATCGGCCGCCAGGCGAAGGTGCTCGCCGTGGCTCACGAGCTCCACGCGCGACAGCGGCGCGGCCTGGGCGGCGCCGGCCCCGCGCTGCAGGATGTGTGGTCCGCCATCGTCGAAGTAGAGATCGCTGATGGGCACCACGGCGGGCTCGCGCTCGAAGTACCGTGCCAGCTGGATCGCGAACGCGCGGAACGCCTGTCCTTCGGGATCCGGTCGGCCGCGGTCGGCCACCTCGCGGGCGGCCTGCGTGATGGCGCTGGCCGCACTCTGGAAAAAGTCGGCGGCCAGCGTTCCCGTGGCGGGGGGCGTGCGGAGCACTTCGTTGACGGCGCGCTCGATCCCCTCGAGTACGTCCGGCAGCGGCGGCAGATCGTTGAGCGCGGCCAGTCCGCGCAACGGTTGCAACGTTCGCAGCACGTTCTGCAGCGGTTCGCGCGCCGGCATGCCGGCACGGAGCGCGGTCGCGGCGCGATCGAGCGCGCTGCCGATGGCCGCCCCCTCGCGCGCGACGAAAGCCCGGGCCCCCGCGTCCAGCTCCATCGACCCCGAGGCCCGCGCCGGCGGTGAGGGGCGGCCCGAGATCTGTTCCAGCTCGGTCGCCAGCGCTTCGGCTTTAGCGGTGTCGGCGTCACTCCAGCCGGCGACGCGCCGCACCAGGATCTTGAGGTCGTCGATGGCCCGTACCGCGACCTGCCGCGTCCCCGGATCCCATCCGCGCCGCCCGTCACGCAGCGCGCGGGCCAGCGACTCGAGTCCCGCCGCGGCACGGGCGATCAGGCTCTGACTCGCCATCAACGCACTGCCGCGCAGCGCGCGCGATAGCCGCACGAACTCGTCGACCCCGGGCGCTCCCTCGGGTCCGAGCAAGGCGTCGAGCCGCTCCAGGTACTCCCCCGCCTCGAGGGCGAAGAAGTCGGCCATCGCAAGCGGTTTGTTGGGCTGGGTCATGGCGTACGCAACATAAGATAGCTACCAGTATTCAGCCATTAGCGATCAGCCTTTTCCTGCGGACGGGCCCCGTCGACGAGGATCCGCATCCGTCGCACGGCTTCTTCCATGCCCCAAAACACCGCGTTGCTGACGATGCTGTGGCCGATGTTCAGCTCTTCGATCTCGGGGATGGCCGCCACCGGCCGCACGTTCGCGTACGTCAGCCCGTGCCCGGCGTGCACCGCGAGCCCGCGCGCGCGGGCATGCGTGGCCGCCCGCGCCAGGGCGGCGAGCGCGGCGCCGCTCTTCGACCAGGTGTGCGCGTAGCGGCCGGTATGAAACTCGACCGCCGCGACACCCATCGCGGCGGCATGGTCGATCGTCCGGCGATCCGGATTAATGAAGAGGCTGACGCGGATTCCCGCCGACTTGAGGCGTTCGGCCGCGCCCGTGACGCGTCGGTCGCGCGCCCCGCCGTACAGCGCCAATCCTCCCTCGGTCGTGATCTCCTGGCGGCGCTCGGGGACGATGGTGGCCTGAAACGGCCGCAGGCGAACGGCGATCCGAAGAATGTCAGGGTGCGCACCGAGCTCGAGGTTCAGGACCGTGCGGACATGTCGCCGCAGTCCGCGCACGTCGGCGTCCTGGATGTGCCGCCGGTCTTCCCGCAGGTGCACGGTGATGCCATCGGCCCCGCCGCGCTCGGCGGCGGCCGCGGCCGCGAGGGGGTCTGGCTCGTCGGTGCGACGCGCTTCACGGATCGTCGCGACATGGTCAATGTTGACGTAGAGGCGCATGCGTTCTTACCTTCGGAATGATCCGTTACCAGGAGCTTCCTGCTGATGCGACAATTGCTGGCGTGGGGTGTTGTGCTAAGCGCAGCCTGCGGGGGCGGTTACCATGCTGGCAACCTGCCGGAGCCCCAAACACCGAACTCCGCACTTGATCAATTCCTCGCTGCCGTGAAGGCTAAAGATAACAATCGAATGGCCCAGCTGTGGGGAAACGATAAGGGATCCGCCTCAGCGGTCGGAAAACTCCCGGCGGGGTACGTAGACAGCGTCGTACAAGTTTTTCAGATCTACCTCCGCCACGAAGGATATCGCATCATCGACGGCCCCACCCCGGTTCCGGGCTCGCCGAAGATAGTGATCTACCACGTGGAGCTGCAGCTGCGGGACTGTAACCGGATTCAACCGTTTGACATGATCAACACGCGGAGGGGCGGTTGGCTTGTAAGGGACCCGCATATTGAGGCGTCGGCCGCGACGATTCCCCATTGTCGACCGAGGCAGGGGAACAACGACTAGCTCAGGTTCGTTTCAACCGTCAGTGAGCTCGAGCAGGATGCCGGCCGTCGCCTTTGGATGCAGGAAGGCGATGCGGCGGCCGCCGGCGCCACGGCGCGGAGTCGCATCCACGAGCTGATAGCCCGCCGCGCGGCACCGCTCGAGCGCCTGGTCGAGATCGGCAACGCGGTAGCAGACGTGATGGATACCAGGACCCCGCCGCGCCAGGAACTTGGCGATCGGGCTATCGGAATCACGGGGCTCGAGCAGCTCGACATCCACGTCGCCGAACGGCAGAGTGACGATGGTCGCGCCGTCGGCGGTTTCGGGATCACCGGGCGCCAGGCCCAGCACGTCGCGGTAAAAGGGCAGGGCGTCGGCGATACGAGGCACGGCGATGCCGACGTGAGCGAGGCGCGGCGCGGGGTGGGTCACCTTCATCAACGCGGGAACTTAACGATGGGAAACAAGGGAGCAAACGGCATGACGGCCATACAACCGCAGGCGGTGACGGACGCCACCTTCGGACAGGAAGTGGAAAAGCAGAACGGACTCGTTCTGGTCGACTTCTGGGCCACGTGGTGCGGTCCTTGCCACATGGTGGCGCCGATCATGGAGCAGCTGGCCGGGGAGTACGTCGGCCGGCTCAAGGTCGTCAAGCTGGACGTCGACGCGAACCAGCAGACCACGATACGTTTCAACGTCCGGTCGATTCCGAGTGTACTGTTCTTCAAGGACGGCCGCCACGTCGACACCCTGGTCGGAGCCTTCCCGAAGGGTGCGTTCGACGAGAAGGTCAAACAGCACCTGTCGTAACCGTTTCCCTCCGCGGAGAGTGGAATGCGCGCGAGCACCGCTCGCCTGACGAACTCGCCGGTTCGGCTCGCGGAGCTCGCGTTTCCGCAGACGGGCCGGCTGATTCATCGTACTCGGCTCGCGTTCATTCACCTCGAGGGTGTGCTGTCGTTCGCCAAGCGCGATCGCGATGGGCGGGTCGACGGCTACCTCGTAGCCTGGCTGCCGGACGAGTGCCTGGTGCTGTTGCTCCGCACGGGTGAGGCCGTCAACGCCCTCTCGCTCCACACCACCGGCCGCGACGTCATTCCGATCAGCGAGGCATTGCGCCGCATGCAAGGCGAGGCCGAGCGCGGCGAGCTGGCGTACTGTACGGCGCCGCTCGAGCAGCTCGCCTTCATGTATCAGACGGCGGCGGAGCCCCCCCAGATCAAGCCGGTCGATGCGCGCCGCCCCGAGGCGCTGTTTCCCGCTTTGGCCCAGGAGCATGCCACGGGAATCCTCGAGCTCATTTCCAACGGCCGCGTGTCGTACGTGCGATTCGACGAGGGGCGCTACGCCGGCGGGTACTTCTGCAATCGCCCGGAGAGCGTCCCGGTGCCGAAGTACGTCGAGTCGCTGTTCAAGGACGACACCGAAGGCCGGACGCCGGCGCTCTCCGCGGCGCTGTTCCCCTATCGAGCGGAGCTGCCGCCGCAGGCCCCGGCGGCCCTGGTGCAGACCTACCGCGAGCTGTACTGGCGCATCACCGAGGCCGTGGAGCGCGAGGTGCCGGGCGAGGGAAAGCGCCGCGCGCAGCGCGTCTCCGCCGGGTTGGGGGTGACCCACCGCGCGCTCGAGCAGCTCAGCGCGGCGCGCGATGTGGCCCTGATGGACTCGGTGGTGCAACCCGAGGAGCTGGCCTACGCGCTCTCGGATTGGACGCGCGAGCTGCTCGAAGCCGTGGAGGTGATGATGCCGGGCACCGCTCCCAAGGTGCTCCGGGACGCGACGCGCGAACACCGGTTCGTGCTGCAGTCGGCCGGCTTCTACGACCGGCTGCCCTGGCCGGTGACGTGGTAGCGTGCGCGGGACGCTGTACGTCGTCGCGACGCCGCTCGGCAACCTCGGAGATCTCTCGCCGCGCGCCGCCGAGACGCTGCGCCGCGTCGCCGCGGTAGCCGCCGAAGACACCCGCCACTCCCGTCCGCTGCTGGCTCACACGGGCTCCGCTGCCGAGCTCGTGAGCGTGCACGCCCACAGTCCGGACAGCGCGATCCGCCGGGTCCTGAGCCTGCTCGAGGCGGGACGTGATGTAGCGCTCGTGACCGACGCCGGGACCCCGGCGATTAGCGATCCGGGCGTCGCGTTGGTCGCCGCGGCCCGGGCGAAGGAGTATCCGGTTGTCACCATTCCGGGGCCCACGGCGGTCGCGGCGGCGCTCGCCGTTTCCGGCCTCAGCGCCGACCGCTACCTCTTCCTCGGCTTTCTGCCGCGCAAGGGCGGTGATCGCAAACGGCTGCTGGCGATGATCGCCCGCAGCGAATGGACCGTCGTGGTATTCGAGTCCCCCAATCGCACGGTGGAGCTGCTGGACGATCTGGCCGAGGCGTGCGGGCCCGACCGTCGCGCGGCGGTGGCCCGAGAGCTGACCAAGATTTACGAGGAGACCCGGGATGGGACCCTGCCCGAGTTGGCGGGTTACTACCGGGAAACTCCACCACGCGGTGAAGTGACCGTCATGATCGCGGGGACCGGCACGCCGCCCCGCGACCCTCCGCCGCCCGATCCCGAAGCCCGCGCGCGCGTCCTGCTCGCGGAAGGCATGAGCCGTCGCGACGTGGCCAACCGCCTCGCGGACGAAACCGGGATCTCGAGAAACTCGGCGTATCGTCTTGTGAACGAGCTATGAAGCGCTTGACGTGGGTCCTGAGTACTGCGTGGTTGTGGCTCGCCGGCGCGCCCGATTGCGGATTGCGGAATGCGGATTGCGGAATGGTGCGAGCGCTCTTCGAGGTGGCCAATCCGCAATCCGCAATCCCCAATCCGCAATTGTCTTTACTGACCATTGGCCGCCTCCATTACGACGGCGGCGGCGACTGGTACGGCAATCCCTCCAGCCTCCCGAACCTCCTCGCCGCGATCCACCAGCGCACGACCCTCCCCGTCGCGGCCCGGGAGCAGGTGGTGACCCTGAGCGACGCCGAGCTGTGGGACGTGCCTTACCTCTATATGACGGGGCACGGCAACGTCCATTTCTCGGACGCGGACGTGAAAACGCTGCGGCGGTATCTGGAGCAGGGCGGGTTTCTCCACGCCGACGACAATTACGGCATGGACAAGTCGTTTCGACGGGAAATCGCCCGAGTGTTTCCGGATCACCCGCTGGTGGAAGTTCCGTTGACACACCCGATCTATCATCTCGTCTACGACTTCCCCCGGGGCATCCCCAAGATCCATGAGCACGACGGCCTGCCGGCGCAGGGTTTCGGGGTCTTTTTGGGGGACCGCCTGGCTGTGTACTATTCCTATCAATCGGATCTGGGTGACGGCTGGGAAGACCCGGACGTTCACCACGACCCACCCGAGCTGCACGAGGCCGCATTGAGGATGGGCGTCAACCTGTTCACCTACGTAGTCAGCGCGACCCGGTGACCGAAACCGCGCGGCGATTGCACCGGCTCGGCTCACCGCACGCCCGCGCCTGTGCGCTCGCCGCGCTCCTGGCGGGGTTGGGGATCACCCTGGTCATGGCGTCGGCGGGTGTATGGCTGGCGCCGCACGTCGCGGCCGTCGGGGCTTCGTGGGTCGGTGTGTTCCTGGCGCTGGCCTTGACGCCGTTCGCCGCGCGCCGGGCAGCCCGGAGCACCACACCGCCGGCGCTGGCCCGCGCGGCCGAGCTGGCGGCCGGGGCGCGCACCGGCAGCATCGCGACGATCGTCGCCTCGCCGACCCATTCCTGGCCGGGCGCGAGCGCCGAGCTGTTCGAGGTCGCTGACCGCCGCGCCGCGGAACTGGTGACGAGCGCCGCTCCACAGCTTGCGCGGACGCTTCGACTGGCCGAGCTGCGGCGCTTGGGGCTCGGCGTCGTCATCGCGGGTGTTGGCGCCGCGCTGTTCCTTGCGACATCACCGACCAACAGCCGCGCCGCGGGCTTCTGGCATCCGCTGCGAGCGCTTGCCCTGGCCCGCGCCCCGGTGCGCCTCAGTCTGGACCGGACCAGCGTGCGTCGCGGCGACTCGGTCAGGGCCACGATTACCGTGCCGGGCGCCGTGGGGGGACGCGTCACGCTGTGGACGCGCCGGCCCGGCGAGCCCTGGCGGCCGACGCTCGTCCCGCTCGATTCGGCCGGGGTGGCGACCAGACACCTGGGACCGCTCGATACCGACCTGTGGGCGCGAGCCGCCCAGGGATCGAGGCGCAGCCCCGTGCAGCGCGTAACGGTCGCCGATCCGGCGTTCCTCGCCGATGTCAGCGTCGTCGCGCAATTCCCGGCCTACTTGAACCGTGCCGACGAACCGATTCCACCGGGACCGGACACGGTGGCGCTGCCACTGGGCACGACGCTCGTCTCGCGCGGTCTCGCGAGCGTGCCGCTCGCCGCCGCGAGCTGGCGGGCCGCGGCGGGCGGCGGCGCGTCGCTCAGGGTCGATGGACCGCGCTTCGATGGAGGCTTTGCGCCCGGGACTGGTGGCCTGTGGCGGCTTTCGCTCGCGACGGTGGATGGCTCGCCGCTCGAAGGCGAGTCACCGATCCTGGTATTGCGTCTCGTGCCCGATTCGGCGCCGACGGTCGGCGTCCCGATCCCGGGCCGCGACACCACGCTGCCGCTGTCGATGATTCAGCCGCTGGTGATCGACGCGCGCGACGATCACGGCGTGGCCCGTCTCTCGATCGTGAGCTGGCGGGCGAGTCAGAGCGGCGCCGTCGGGAAGGCCGTCCGGGAGTCGCTCGATGTTCAGGGGGCGGGCGACCGCGTGATCCTCCAGGCGGCGCTGCGCGCGGAGCAGCGCGGTCTCCTCCCGGGGGACACGCTGCGATTCCGCGTCGAAGCGTGGGACAATGCGCCCACGCCCCACGAAGGCCGCAGTCCCGAGTTCGCCTTGCGCCTGCCGAGCCGCGCTGAGCTGCGTGCCGCGCAGCGGGAAGCCGCGGCGGACATCGCGGCTGCCGCGGATTCCATCGGCCGGGCGCAGCGCGCCCTGAGCGAGCACACCGCGGACCTGGCGCAGGAGCGCCAGCGCGATGCTACGGCAGGGACGTCGGGCCGCCAACCCTCGAGCCAGCAGGGCGCACTGCCGTTCCAATCGAGTGAGCGCGCTCGCGAGCTGGCGCGGCAGCAGGAAGCGGTCTCGGAACGCGTGCGGGAGTTGACGCAGAACCTGGACGACCTGGCGCGCGCGGCCCGCGCGGCGGGGATCGAGGACACGGCGTTCCAGGCGCGGCTGCGCGAAGTCCAGGAGATGCTGTCCCGCGCCGTGACCCCCGAGCTGGAGCAGCGCTTGCGTGATCTCCAGGCTGCGCTGGCCCGGCTCGACCCCGACGCGACCCGCGACGCATTGCGTCGCCTGGCCGACGCCCAGCAGCAGCTGCGCGAGACGCTGGAGCGGAGCCAGGAGCTGTTCCGGCGCGCGGCGATCGAAGGCGAGCTGGCCTCACTGGCACAGGACGCCGAAGCTCTGCGCAACGAGCAGGCGCGATGGAACGAGCGCTCCGCGCCGCGCGCGGATGCCGTCGCCGCGGCGGCTCAGCGGGCTTTGGCCGAGCGCACCGATTCGCTCGCCGCGGGAATCCAGCAGGCCGGCCGGGATCTGGCGGCGGCGCAGCACGCGGCGGCGGACTCGCAGAACGCGTTGACCCAGCCGATGGATCAGGCCCGACGGGCTGGCGACGCGATGGAACAGGCGGCCGGGAGCGCGGATCGTCGGGACGCGCGCGGAGCCAGGCAGAGCGGTGAGCAGGCGCAGCAGGCGCTCGACTCCTTGCCGGAACGCCTGCGCCGGCGACGCGAGGCGGTTGCGGGACAATGGCGCCAGGAAGCGATCGACGCTCTCGATCAGGCGCTGACCGAGACCGCGGCGCTGGCGGAGCGACAGCGGGCCGTTTCACGCGCGCTCGAGTCCGGCGCCAATCCGGCCAACACGCGCGCGCAGCAGGCGGCGCTGGAGGAAGGGGCCGCCGCCGTCCAGCAGCAAATCCGCGACGCCGGCGGGCGACACGCCCTCGTTTCCCCGGGCATTCACAGCGCGCTCGGATTCGCCCAACGGCAGATGCGCGCGGCCAGCCAACAGCTGGAGCAGGCGCAGCCCAATACGGAAGCCGCCGCGCAGCTGGCCGGTGAAGCCCTGGACGCCCTCAACGTCACCGCCTACGCGTTGGCCCAGTCGCGCGCCGAAGTCGCCGGTGCGCAATCGGGCAGCGGCTTCCAGGAGGCGGTCGAGCGCCTGGCGCAGCTCGCCGGGCAGCAGCAAGGTCTGAATCAGGACGCGATGGGCCTCATGCCGATGGCGGGCAATGGCGGCGAGCAAATGATGCAGCAGATCCGCGCCCTGGCCGCTCGACAGCGGGCATTGGCGGAGCAGCTCGAGCGGCTGCAGGCCTCGGGTGGCTCGAGCGCCGCGGGCCCGCTGGCCGAAGAGGCGCGTGAGCTTGCCCGGCAGCTCGATGCCGGACGTCTCGACCGTCCGACGATCGAGCGGCAGGAGCGCCTCTACCGGCGGCTGCTCGATGCCGGTCGCACGTTGTCGGGTCAGGAGCCGGACGAGAACAAGGAGCGCACCAGCCGTTCCGCCACCGGCGACAGCGTCCATGTCCCGGTGCTCTTGAATCCCGATGCCACCGCCGGGCCTCGGTTCCGCTATCCGTCGTGGCGTGATCTAGAGCGAATGACCCCCGAGCAGCGCCGTCTCGTTCTGGAGTACTTCCGGCTGCTCAATGCTCCGCACTAGACGCTCGCTCGTCCCACTCGTCCTCGGCGTGCTCTTCCTGCCGGGGTCGAGGTTGGCTGGACAAGCCATCAGTCAGGGGTTCGAGCTCGAGCGTCAGGGGCGGCTCGAGCCGGCGGCCGCGTTGTACACGTCGGTCTTACGGGCCGACCCGGCAAACATTCCGGCGTTGCTGGGACTGGAGCGCGTGCTACCGGGGCTGGGCCGCCTGCGCGATCTGGCCCCGCTGGTGCAAGCGGCGCTCGCGGCGGATTCCGATGCGGCGATCCGCGGGCTGGCGATCCGGACCTGGACCGCCATCGGCGAAACCGACAGTGCCGCCGCGACTGCTCGTCGCTGGGCGGCCGGGGATCCGCAGGATCCGGCGCCGTGGCGCGAGTGGGCGATCGCGCTCGAGGACCATCAGCGGTTCGACGAAGCGCGCAATGTCCTGATTGAAGGACGTCACGCCATGGGCCGGCAGGACGCGCTGGCGATCGAGCAGGCGGAGCTTGCGCAACGGAGCGGTGACTGGCTCGCCGCCGCGCTCGAGTGGGCGGCCGCCGTCGCGGCGGCGCCCGCCCAGCGCGACAACGCCGTCGCGCAGCTGGAAGACGTCCCGTTCGATCAACAGGACCGGATCGCCCGGGCACTCACCGTTCCCACGGCGACCGTCGCGGCCCGCCGTCTGGCCGCCGAGCTGCTCGTCCAATGGGGACAGCCGGAACGGGGATGGGACGTGCTCGTGCCGACGCTCGATCCCCCAACGCCCGAAGGTGCGCAGGTCCTCAGGCGCTTCGCTGAGTCAGCGCGCGGCACGACGCCAGGCACGCAGCGCGTGCGCGGACTGGCGCTCGCGCGCCTCGCGGATCTCCTTCCCGAGCCGTTGGGATCGCAGACGCGGGCCGAGGCGGCGCGCGCCCTGCTGGACGCGGGCGACCGGATCGCCGCTCGAGCCGTGCTGGCGCGACTCGCCGATGACCCGGCGGCCGCGCCCGATGTCCAGGCGCTCGCCCACACCGCTTTGGTCGAGGCCCTGATCGACGACGGGCAGCTCGACAGCGCGACCGCGAGCCTCGAACGGGTGGACCGCGACCCGCGCTCGAGTGGGTCGGACCGCGAGCGGTTGCGTCATGCGCTGGTCGAGGCCTGGATGCGCTCGGGGCGCCTGGACCGTGCCGAGGCTGCCCTCGGCGCCGATTCGAGCGTCGAGTCCTCAGCGCTCCGCGGCTGGCTGCGGCTGTATCGCGGGGATCTCAAACTCGCGTTGGACGCGTTTCGCAGCGCGGGTCCGTACGCCGGGGATC